>Ga0105240_10004071_pt1 | contig 22497 bp, 15 predicted proteins | sample KBSC54metaG_FD_80426 | JGI IMG/M metagenome (GOLD analysis project Ga0105240, IMG submission 80426) | Corn rhizosphere microbial communities from Kellogg Biological Station, Michigan, USA - KBS C5-4 metaG | ecosystem: Host-associated > Plants > Roots > Rhizosphere > Soil | place: Michigan, USA... | reverse complement strand
GTCCCGCAGTTCCTGCGCCTTGATCGACGCAGCGGAGCGCGCCGACAGCTTGGGAAATGCTTCCTTGACGTGATGGCGGAGCAAATTCTCCGCGTCATAGTGCGACGCACGGCCCTCCAGTGTCGAGACATACGCGTCGATCAACGCTGCCAGACTGCCGCGTTGCGCCTTGCGCTCCGCGGCCTCGCGCGCTTGTAGCTCACCAGCCTTGGTTGCAGCTGCTGCTGCCGCCTTCTCTACGAAGTGCTCTCGCAGTTCAGTGGCGCCGGCTTGGTATAGCCGAGCCCATTCGCCAGCCTTGCGGCGTGCCTCTTCGAGCGTCAAACCGTCAACGCCCTTGGGGTCATAGCTGGCGATGCGAAGAACGTCGCGTTTGCCGGCATCGTTGACGTAGCGATACATGAAAATGCGCCCGCCAGCACGCGTGCATCGGCAAGTGAAACGTCCTTCTCCACGAGAACCTGCGTCTGTTAGCCAGACGTCTTTGCCGATCGACTTGGCCTCCAACGTGGCACCTTCAATTTCGCGTGCCGTGAACTTGCCGCCTCTCTTGTCCGTAACCGTTGCCATGTCAAAACCTCTCCCTGGTTGCCGTATGGTTGCCGTTCGCTGCGAGCTTACGGCGAACTCCACTGTACATCGTTGGAAAGGATATCTCTATAAGTTGTTGATTTAATTTAACTTATGGAGCAACGACGGAAATCGACGAACTACCCTGAAGTCGTGTTTTCCGGCCTCTTAATCCGTAGGTCGAGTGTTCGAGTCACTCAGGGCCCACCAAATACAGTAACGAAATCAAGAGGTTAGCGGCGTTAGGCGGCTAACCTCTTTTTCGTGGCTTGTGCCGTTGACAGTTTCGGCTCGGATGCCAGTAGACCTCGGTGCACGGGCTGTCAGCGAGGCGACGCGTCGAAGCCATCACTGAAGTCGCCGGGCCGGCAGCCGCACATGAAGCCCTTCACTGCGAGCGGTCGGAGGCGCTGGCTTTCCCCGGAGAGGGCAAGGTGGCGTACCGATGAGCCGCTTGATGCAAGCACGGGCATCGGCGCCGCTCACCATGCCGCTGATCTTCATCAAGGCGGATCGAAAAGCGGCGGCTCGCCTGCCGCGGCCTGTCGCCGAACGTCGCCGCAGCGTCTTTCGTCGCAGGGCCGGGCGTCCGCACGAGAACAACAACCCCACGCCGCTCGCCCTGTGGGGGTGAATTTTGCCGCTCCAGACCGATGGGCACGCGGATTGCGCCCTGTGAGCATGCCATCGCGCTTCCCGCAACTTTTGGATCAACAAGCCTTCCAAGGAGTCGCCATGCTCATCCGATACCCTGCCTTCATCGCTGCCATGACGCTGGTCACCGCTGCCCATGCAAACATCACGATCGCACTGAATGCCGTCGACGCGACGGGCACTGGGGCCGCCGCTGGCCGAGTGCTCGTGAGCCAGTCGCCCTATGGGCTCGTGTTCACGCCCGACCTGAACGGGCTGCCGCCCGGACTGCATGGATTCCACGTGCACGAGAACCCGAGTTGCGCGGCTTCCGAAAGAGATGGGAAGCGGGTGCCGGCAGGTGCCGCGGGTGGGCACTATGACCCGACCCATGCCGGTCACCACGGGTCTCCGTGGGGTGACGGCCATCTGGGCGATTTGCCGGCGCTGTATGTTGATGCGTCAGGTCATGCGGACCAGCCGGTACTGGCCCCGCGGCTGACAATGGCCGACATCAGCGGGCGCTCGCTGATGATCCATGCGGGCGGAGACAACCATGCAGACCATCCGGCTGCTCTGGGCGGGGGCGGCGCTCGGCTGTTCTGCGGCGTCGTCCCCTGAATCCAAGGCCTGCCGAGGCTCTGCCACTGATCAAGTCAGGCATGGCATGCCCGCATTCTCCGCGCCAGCTTCAGTTCGTCGAGCAGATGCAGCAGACGCAGGCGCGCGCTGCAAATGCGGGCCAGATCGATCGCATGATCGACCGCAGCACGCGACGCTTCGCTGCGGTCGACGGACACCAGAATGCGCTGAATCATGCTGAGTCTCCAAGAGCCGGGCCGTGCAGATACTGTTGCTGACCTCGCGTCAATGCAGTTGCAGTGCCTGGTGGTCCGAATCCCGTTGATTCTTCAGGAGCCCAATTGGGCACGATGAAAGATTTCGAGTCGTCCATTCTGTGCAGCGAGAGCAGCTTTGATCGATACCGGGAAGCGACCGGCCACAGCGGCTTCGCGAAACTGGACGACACGCATGGTCTGGCCTGTCGCGCTGTTTCCAAACAAGGGCATCGCGATCCCCGATCATCGTGTGCCAGGCCCCGCCAGGACGCGCGGCGTATAGCCGATCGGCAGGTTGAACGGGTCGTTGAACTGCAGTTGCAGCACGAGCAGCGCGCCAGCCGCGAGGTCTGCGCCGGCGACGTCGATGTACGGGCTGCCTGCCGGCGTCTGCGTGGTCGTCACGTTTGTCTGGCCGTACACCGTGATGCCCTGCGGCAGCCCGTCGAAGACCAGCGAGACCGGTCCGGCGAGCGGGCCACCGCTGCTGTTGGCCAGCGTCACTTGCTGCACGTAGCGCCGCGTCACGCGGTTGTAGATGTAGCCGCCGCGTTGAAGGCTGACCTGCGAGGTGACGTCCGTGATGCCTGCCTGCGCCGTCTCGTAGGCACCGACGTCGACCGCCGTTCCGGCAATGCGCGGCTTGCCGGCCAGGTCGGTCGCGACACCGCCCTGCTGCACGTAGGCGCCGATCGCCGCCGTGTCGCCGTGGTCGACGAGCGGACTGGACGAACTCAACCGATAGTCGCCGGCGCCGGCGTTCAGGTAGCCGGGATCGGCGACCGCGAGATTGCCGTTGCCCTTCGGCGCTGCGAGCGGCTGCAGGTTGAAGGTCGAGGCGTAGCTGTCGGTTGTCAGGGTGGCCACGTCGTGCAGCAGGGTCGGCGTGGCGTCAAAGGCGAGGCCCCAGGCGATCGCGCTGGCCTTCGCAGCCTGGTTCCCGGTGATCGCCGTGCCGCTGATCGTGACCGGCGGCACGTTGTCGAACGTTCCCCACTCGAGCCAGAGGCCGCCGCCCGCCGCAGCGCTGTTGTTCGCCACGGTGCTCTCGAGCAACTGCAGCGGCGCGCCGTGCAGCCACACGCCGCCGCCCTGCAGATCCGCGTGGTTGCCCGCGATCAGCGAGTCGACGATCAGCGTCGTCGACTGCGGCGAGAGGATCGGCGAGACATAGACCCCGCCGCCGTTGCCGGTGGTGCGGTTGCCGGTGATGCGCGAAGCGACGATCTGAACGCCGGCACTGTCGATCAGCACGCCACCGGGATGGGCGAGGAAGACGCCGTTCACGCCCGGTGGCGTCGGCGCGTTGTTGCCGGCGATTTCGCCGTGACTGACAACGATGCGGCTGCTCGCCATCGGGTGCAGCAGCAGGCCGGTGCCCTGGTTGTTGCGAATCGCGCAGTGGTCGAGCGTGACGTTCTGCCCGGTGCGATAGCCGGTGATGTTGACCGCGCCGCCGCTGCCGAAGCCGGTGTTGTTCTCGACGAAGCAGTTGCTGATCCGGGCATCGCCCTGCAGGAACATCGGCGTCGCGCCCGTCATGTCGGAGAGGTGCACGTCCGTCATCGTGAAGGTCGGCGGGTCGTTCGCGGCCTGCCACAGTCCGATGCGGCTGGAGAACGACGGGCCGCTCGAGCCGATCGTCGTACGCGCAATCGACGGCCGCACCTCGACCTGCTTGCCCCCGACCTTGATCGAGCGGCGCGGCCCGTCGAGGTAGACGCCGACAGCGGCGCCGGTGATCTCGCTGTCGCTGACGATCGGGCCGCCGCCGTTGATCGAGGTCAGGCCGTTCGGTGCGCCGTGGATCGAATCGTGCGAGAGCGTCGGCGTTGCCTTTTCCACGTGCACGCCGATGCCCATGATGTTCAGGCCGTCGATCACCGTCAACGGCCCCTGGATGACCTCGTTGCCGCTGTCGTCCATGTAGGGCGTGATCAGCGCGCCGTCGAGATAGGTCGGGTTCGCCGATGGATCGCGCTCCGAGCGCTGGGTTTCACCGAGCAGGCCGCCGCGAAAGCCGCCGTAGATCTGCGTGCCGTCGGGCATGTGCTGGATCGCCGGGTATCCGCCCTTGGCGAGCCAGAACTCTTCGCCGGGGTAGCTGTCGATCGCCTGCTGCAGCTCGCCGGCGCTGAAGGCGGTCTCCCACTTGCCGCCGTCGTGCGGGGTCGAGCTGCCGCCGGATTCGGAGACGCGCAGGGCCGCCGCGGCCGGTGCCGCGAGGATCGACAGCGCGACGGCGGCGAGCAGCGCGGCGAACGTGCCGCCACGTCGCGCGGCAGGCTGCAGGGCCGCCTTCACGGCCGTTCTCCGGCACCACGCCGGCGGCACGCGCCGAGCGCGCCGAGGCCGGCCAGCAGCAGCCAGCCGGTCGCCGGCTCCGGCACCGTGGCCACGACCGGCGCCACGCTCCAGGTCGCGGCCGGGCCGCTGCTCGCGACATCGACGGTGAGCCAGCCTTGCGCGCTGCCGTCGAGCTGCAGCGCGAACAGCGCGTCGGCACCCGATGGATCGCTGGTGTGGAACAGTGGCAGCTGGCCCTGCGCATCCAGCAGGAAGAACGAGAACGCATCCGGCACCGCGTTGGCTGGCGGCGTGTTGTTGCTGTAGTCGAAGTCGAAGGCGATGCGGTGTGCGCCGGTGATCGGCACCAGGTACTCGTTGAAGAAGCTCGCATCGCCGAGCGCGACGCCGCCCGGCAGGCTGCCCGCCGCATCGCCGCTGCGCGTCGCGCTGCCCAGGCTGCCGTCGCTGCTGAAGTCGCTCAGAGTGACGCGGTTCGATGGCGCGCCGCCGTCGATGAAGTCGAAGGCCAGCACGAACGTTGCGGGCAGGCCGGTAGTCTGCACGTCGACGTGCTCGATCGTCGCGCGTGCGGGGCCGGCCGCGGCCAGTGCAAGGGCCAGCGCGACGCGGGCCGCCCAGCGGGTGTCGATGTCATGCATCCTGGTCTCCTGGAGTGGGGTCTGGCCTGCGGTGCACGCAGGGGTGTGCTGGGCATCCTAGGCAGCGCCCATCAACGCCGCGTCAACGCCGCGTCAACGCCGCGACAAGGCGGCGCGGCAAGCTCCCGCCCATGCTTGCCGACCCAACGGGCGCCAGTTCAACGGTCGGCTGATGCCTGGAGATGCCGATCCCAGACCCTTCCAATGGGCTCAGTGCCAACCGCCCCGGGCGACGGACGTCGGACCCGACCTCATGCTGAATCAAGCTAAGTAGCACCTTGCTTTCACGCTATCTTCCTTCGCTCGTCAGGAGGCGGATCATGTCAATGCGCAATCGTCTTGCCCTGCTTGCCCTCGCGTCGCTGCCTTGGAGCGGCGGTGCAGCAGCGGCCGCGACCTACGATGTCACGTTGCTGCCGAGCCTGGGGGGCACCTCGAGTAGCGCTTCGGACATCAACGATGCGGGGCAAATCGTCGGCTCCAGCAAGTTGCCGGGCGACGCCGCGAGCCACGCTGCGTTCTGGACAGCGGGCGGCCCGGCGATCGACCTTGCGCCCAACGGCGGGGTGAGCGCGGGCGACCGCATCAACAACCACGGACAGATCATCGGGCACGTTTATTCGAACCCGCTTGATGCCGGCACGTATGGCGCCGGCCAGACTCTGCTGTGGCAGTCAGCAAGCTCGACGCCAACGTTGCTGGTGCCGCTCGCCGGCAGCGTGACGAGTCAAGCCTCCGGCATCAACAACTCGGGGAAGATCGCCGGTACGAGCTTCGAATCGTCCGACACCGTCTACGCGCCGCATGCCACCGTGTGGAGTCCAGCAACGTCGATCGATACGACTCAAGAAAGAACTCTTGCCTACGATATCAACAATGCCGGAGTCGTTGTCGGAACCGCGTTCGGGAGCAATGGCGAGAACGCAGTCATCTGGAACGGCAGCCGGCGCCGGAGCCTGCCCAATCTCGCTGGCGCCACGTCCGTTTCCGGACTGCGTATCAACGACGAAGGCCTGATCATCGGCACCACCTTCATTTCGGGTCCGTCCGCCCACGATCCATTCCTCGATCACAACCAGGCGACGGTTTGGGATGGATCTGCTGCAGCCGCGCTGCCTTCTCTCGGCGGGCTGGACAGCGTGGCGATCGGGCTCAACAACCTCGGTCAAGTCGTGGGCTGGAGCAGCAATGTTGCCGGGGGCGCGCACGCCACACTGTGGAATGGCACGGCGCCAGTGGACCTGAACAGCTTCATGTCGTCGAGTCAGCGCAGCGCCGGCTGGACGCTGTTGGAAGCGACGGCAATCAACAATCTCGGCTGGATCGTCGGCGACGCGGTGAACCGAGCGACCGGACAAGATTCAGCCTTCCTGCTTTCCGTCGCCGCCGTACCCGAACCCGCAACACAAGGGCTGATGCTGCTGGGCGTGGCGCTGATCAGCATTGCGGCGCGACGAAAGGGATCGGCCATCCGCCAACCTCGCGTATCGGAAGCTTGACGGGTGCTGCTCGTCGGCGAGCTGAGCGGCGCGCGCGAGCACCGCACGATTGCCTGAAAGTCAGCCTCGCGATTCGGAACGCCGGAGCCAGTAGGCCGCCGCCTGGGTGCGGCTGTCGAGGGCGAGCTTGGTCAGGATGTTGGCCACGTGGCGCTTGACGGTGTGCAGGCTGAGGTCCAGCGCGCGAGCGATGAGCTTGTTGCTCTGGCCCTCGGCCAGCAGGGCCAGCACCTCGCGCTCGCGGGCCGACAGTGGGTCGTCCAGCGGCACCGCGTCGACGGGCGCGCCCCCGGCCTGCCAGGCGGCCAGGCGGCGGCGTAGCTGTGCCTGCGCCGCGGCCGGGCAGCGCAGGCGGGATGCCAGGGCCTGCCAGAGCGCCTGCAGCCGGCCGGGAGGCTCCAGCAGCAGGCCCAGGCCTTCTTCGGGAATGGCCTCGGACAGCAGCTCGTCCAGCGCCGCAGCCGCGGCATCCAGCTCGCCCTGTCCGGCACGGCAGGCCGCCAGCGCGAAGCGCGTATCGCCCATGAAGGCCGGCAGCCGACCGCCGCGTTGCAGCACGGCAGCGTGCTCTAGCAGCTCCCGTGCCGCCGCCAAGTCGCCGCGCAGCAGCGCGTGCTGGCCTTGCACCAGCGCGGCACCGGTGTCCAGCACCGGCCATTCGCGCGCAGAGCGCGGCCGGGCCAGCTCGGGCAGCAACGCGGCCAGGCCGTCGGCATCCTCGGCCCGCCAGTGGATGCGCGCCTGTGCATGGGCATAGGTGCGCCGCCAGCCCTGGCTGTAGCCGGGAGCCATCACGCCCTGCACCTGGGCAATGACGGCCAATGCCTCGGCGGTCTGGCCCTGCGCCGCCAGATGCAGGCTGCGCAGGTGCAGCGCGCTGATGCTCAGCATGACGTCGCCGGGCAGCTGGCGCTGCAAGCGCAACAAGGCCTGCAGGGCCTCGCGCGCCGGGTCGGGCTCGCCGTGCCAGAAGGCCAGCCAGGCGTCCAGTGCCGGTACCTGGACCTCGTCGCCCCGCCGGTCGCTGCGGCACAGCCGGCGCAGCCTCTCCATCAGCGGCCGCGTGCCAGGCAGGCCGACGAAATGCCCGTAGCTCATGTCCACGATATTGGGATAGCGGGCCTCGGGGGCCAGCGCAGCGTTGTCCGCCATCGCGGTCAGGGCGGCCAGCACGGCTGCGCTGTCACCCCGCGCCACGCCGTGCCATGCACACAGCGAGTCGAAGGCCACCTGCAGCGCCGGGGGCAGTTGCGCATCGGCCGCTGCGGCAAGCACTTCCTCGGCCCGCTGCAGGTCACCCAGGGCGTTGTGACAGGCGCCCAGCATGCCCAGCGCAACGAAACGGTCACGCTGCTGCCCCTGGCGCGCAAAGGCGTCGTGGCTGCGCTGGAATTCGTCCCGGGCGTGCACCCAGTCCCAGCGCGACCAGGCGCACAGGCCGCGCAGCAGGGCCGCGTCCGCCTGCGGCTCGCGCCAGTCGGGCGGCAGTTGCTCCAGCCAGCGCTCGAGCCTATGGGTACCCCCGACGGCCAGCAGCCCGTCGGCCATCTGACGCAGCGCGGCCAGGGCCTCGGACCAACGCCTCGCGGCCAGCCAGTGCGGCACGGCACGCTCGGCACGCGTCTCGGCCGCGGCGGCGCGGGCATGCAACTCGGCGGCCAGCCCAGGTTCGCGGCGCTCCAACTCGGCGCGCAGGAAATCCCGGAACAGGTCGTGGAAGCGCAGCAGCGGCAAGGCCTCGTCCAGCGCGCTCAGGAACAGCTGGCGGCTGAACAGGGTGTCCAGCACCGCCGTGGCGTCGCCGCGGCCGGTGACGGCCTGGCACAGCGCCGGGCTCAGCTCGGGCAGCACGCTGCTGTAGAGCACGAACTGCTGCAGCGGCAGCGGCAGCTCGGACAGCACCTCCTGGGCGAAGAAGTCGAACAGGTGGCGATGGGCGGCCGGGCCGATCAGCGCGGGCAGGCCTGCACCGTTGCGCGCACTGCCCAGCATCAGGTGCAGGCCGGCAACCCAGCCATGGGTGCGCGCCAGCACGGCCTGCAGCGTCTCGTCGGACGGGGCTTCCAGGCCGCGCAGCCGGCACAGCGCCTGCGCCGCGTCCAGGTCGAACTGCAGGTCCTCGAAGCCCAGCTCCACCAGTTCGCCACCGGCCCGCCAACGCGCCAGCGACAGCGGCGGCGCGACGCGGCTGCCGATGAAGAGGCTGAGCTCCGGCGGCGCGCGGGCGATGAGGGTGTCCAGCAACTGCAGCGCAGCTGCGTCGGAGACGTGGTGGAGATCGTCCAGCACCAGGGCGATGCGGACGTCAGGCCGCCCACCGAGGGCATCGATCAGCAGGCCCAGCGCGGTGCGCGCGGCAGGGCTGGCGTCCTGCAGCTGGGCCAGCACCGTGGCAGGGGGCACGGCCCAGGGCAGGTCCAGTGCCGCGAGGGCGCCGAACAGCGCGGCGAACAAGCGGTTAGCGTCGTTGTCCTCGGCGTCCAGCGACACCCAGACGACCTCGCCGCCGGGCGCGGCGGCGAGTGCGGCGGCGAGCTGCACCAGCAGCGTCGTCTTGCCGAAGCCGGCCGGCGCCTGCACCAGGACCAGCCGGGCGTCGGCGGCCCGCTCCAGCGTGCGCGCCAGCAGGGCCGGGCGCGGCACGGCATCCCGCCGCGGGCGCGGGATGCGGTACTTGCTGGATTGGGTGGTCGAGCTGCGGGTGTCCACGGGCTTGGCGCTTGGTTGCCCGATTCTAGGAAGCACTGGCGAAGAGCCATTCCTGCACCGGTTGCGATGGCCCATTGGAGCGATGCCGGCACATCCGCTGTCCGGAACACTGGCGTCCTCTCTCCACACCTTGGATCACCATGAACACCTCCCCCCGCTTCAACATCTATGCTCCCATCCACAAGGCCCTGCGCCTGTTCATGACCGACACGCTGCAGTGCCTGAGCCGGCTGGACCTCGACGACGCACAGGATCTGGAGGCCGGCCTGGCCCAGCTCGACGCGCTGCTGGACGCCGCAAGCTGCCATCTGCAGCATGAGAACGACTTCATCCATCCGGCCATCGAGGAGCGCTGCAGCGGCATCAGCACCCGCATCGCGGCTGAGCACCAGGAACACCTGGACGCGATCGCCATGCTGCGCGCGCATGCCGCCGCCCTGAGCGCCGAGCCCGAGGCGGCGGCAGTGCATCGGCTGTACCGCCAGCTGGCTACCTTCATCGCCGAGAACTTCGAGCACATGGACGCGGAGGAAACGCGCCACAACCAGGCGCTGTGGGCGGCCTACGGCGATGCGGAGCTGCAAGCGATCGAGGGCCGTATCCTGGCCAGCATCGGCCCGCAGGAGATGACCCTCTGGCTGCGCTGGATGCTTCCGGCGTTCAGTCCGGGCGAGCGCGCGCAGCTGATCGCCGGCCTGCCCCTCGCGGCCCAGGCGCCGGTGTTGGACTCGGCCCGCTCACTGCTGAACGACACGGCCTGGACCAAACTCTGCAGAGCATTGGGCCATGCCCCGGTGCCGGGCCTCGTCGAGGCCTGAGCCGGTCTCCGGCCGAAACGGGTCTGGCTCAGCGGTAGTCGGACAGCCCAATCTTTCTCAGACGCTGGGCTGATCGACGAGTTGCTCCTGATGCGCGTGCCGGTACGGCTTGGTCGTGGTATTCCGCCGTTCGCCGATGCCGGGCACGCGACCGATCCGGCAGGCGGCATGTACTACGCCGGGTCAACGGCGCTTCCACGCGGGCTGCGTCAGGAACGCTGGACTCGCCATCCCGCCTGAAGACTTCCGCGCGGGTCATACCCGCGAACACGGGCCCATTGGTGATTGCCTGATTGAAAGGCCGCGGGTGATGCGCTATTCCTGGGGATGGCCGCCGGCGGGATGGTGTTCTTTCGAGCCCGATACGCCCGCGCGTCGAGAGAGGTCGCCATGAACCGCAACGCCACCGTGGTCTCCTGCGCTCTGTTGAGCACCGCGCTCATCGCCACGTCCCCCGTGCCAGCGGCCGCACAAAGCCGCCGCCAGCCCTCCCCGATGCAGCAGGGCGCCGGGCAGATGATGTACGGCAGCTGCATGGTGGACGTGTTGTCGGCCGAGCAGCGCAGCGCCGCCGCCGCGCTGGCCGCGCTGTCGCCGGCCGTGGCCGGTACGCTGTCGACGGCCGCGGACGAGACCGACCAGATCGCGATGTGGTGCAGCAAGGCCATCCACGACCAGCGCTGCACGACCAAGATCATCGCCGTGCTCGGAGACCAGTTGAGCAAGGGCAACCCGGCGGCCAAGGTGAAGCCGCCGTCCGTGAATAGCGGCGCGCTGGTCGGTGGCGCCGTCGGTGGCGTGATCGGCTTGCTGGGCGGCAATGCAGTCGATCATCCGTACCTCGGTGCGGCGGCCGGCATGTGGGGCGGCGCCAAGGCTGGCGGCAAGATGTGGAACGGCGCGGTGGCGGCGGACTGCGAGAAGACCCGCCTCGATCTGGACTCGATCTCGTCCAGGCTGGGCGGCACGCTCGGCCCGATTGGCACGATCAACGAGGACGATGTGCGGCTGCTCATCCTCGCCAATGTGCAGGCGCATCGCATCACGCAGGCCCAGGCCGACCGGCTGCAGCTCGAGGTGACGCGGCTGTCGGGCAAGGTGGACGAGCTGCTTCAAGCCATGCAGTAACGGGTCCGCGCCGTACCGCGAGGCCGCGCCGCGCACTCGAAGGCGAGGCGAATCGCCGCCGCAAAGCGGATTGCCCCGGCAAGAGTCTTCGACTTAAATAGGCCGGATGGATGCCTTGTCCGAGATCCTGAAGGTCGTGCAGCTCAACGGGGCGATCTTCTTCAACGCCCGCTTCACTGCACCTTGGCGCGTCGCGTCGCCTGCCGAGGCTTCGCTCGCGCAGACGCTGGGCCTGGGCGCGGATCGCATTCTGCTCTATCACTACATGGTGGAAGGCTCGTGCCTGATCACGCTGGAAGGCATGGCGCCGCTGCACCTGAATGCCGGCGACATCATCGTCTTTCCCCACGGCGACGCACACACCATGGCTTCGTTGACGGGCGGGCAGCCGCAGCCGCCGGACGCGCAGGCGATCCCAGTACCTCGGCCGCTGGCGAATGGCGCTGGCCACCAACTACCTGCGGCGCAGCTCGCTGAACGGATCAGGCCGAACGCGTAGGTGATGCCCATGTCGCGGAAGGTTTCGTAGGTGATCTTCCATTCGCCGTCCCATTTGAGGGCGTAGTCGCGGTGAGGGTCGCTCGGCTGCCGGACGAAGTACTCCACCGGTGAGCCGCCGCCTGGGGACTTGACGGCGGCGAGATTGCCTCGGGCGGCGAACATGCCGTAGAGCGGACTGTCCACGCGGCCGGCCACGTCGCCGATGACGAAGTTCAACGGCAGCAAGTCCTTGTCCCAGCGCACACGCTTGGAATTGTCAATGACCTTGGCGTAGGAAGCGCTGTTGACGGAAGAGGCTTGCATGGTGAGCTCCTTGGTGAGTGACAGGAGCAAATTCTTCGCGGCAGGCCCCGCGCTGAACATGGCAGGCGCTCGGTCAAAACCGGCTGAGGCTCCGGATTGGAGATGTGAGGCCGTCGCCACCGAGCCTCCGAGGCTGACCTGTTCGAGGCGGTGCCCGAGTTGACGAGGAGTATCGAGTGACCCGATCGAGACAACCCCCGTGCGGCGAGGCGCGCAGCCTCCCTTGTCAGCTCAGTACGCGAAAGAAATCGCGCACGTCGGTGACGATGGCCCGCGGCTCTTCCCAGGCTCCAAAGTGTCCGCCGCTGGCGTGATGCCGCTTCTGCCTGAGGTTGTAGTAGCGCTCGACCCAGCGGCGCGGGGCGCTGCAGATTTCCTCCGGCAAGACAGAAATGCCGACCGGAGCCTCGACCACGGGCATGCGGTCGTGCACCGGTGTCCAAGGATGGTGTGCGGCCTCGTAGTAGTAGCGCGCTGACGTGCCGTAGCTCTGCGTGACCCAGTAGATCATGATCGTGGTCAGCAGATCGTCCTTGCTGAAGCGGGTTTCGACGTCGCCGTGGCAGTCGCTCCAGCTGCGTTGCTTCTCGACGATCCACGCCGCCAGCCCCACCGGTGAATCGTTGAGCGCTGCCGCAATGGTCTGCGGCTTGGTGCTTTGCAGCGCCGAGTAGGCCGATTCAGTGGCGAAGAAGTTCTGCAGGCGTGCGGCCATCGTCGCTTCGTCGGCGTCGTAGTCTTCGGGCGCCGGCGTGCCGCCGCTGAACAGGTCCAGCGGCAGCATCATCGGGAAGTGCACGCCGATCACGCGCTCGGGATAGCGGTGCCCCAGATCGGCCGTGATCAGCGCGCCCCAATCGGCGCCGTGCGCGGCAAAACGCGGATAGCCCAGCCGTTCCATGAGCTTTACCCAAAGCCCGGAAGTGCGCCAGAAATTGATACCGGGCTTGCGCAGCGGCGTGGAGAATCCGTGGCCCGGCAAAGACGGCACCACCACGTCGAAGGCATCCGCAGGATCGCCGCCGTGCGCGCCGGGATCGGTGAGCGGGCCGATCACTTTGCGATATTCCCAGAATGTCCAGGGCCAACCGTGCGAGAGGATCAGCGGCTTGGGATCGGGACCCTTGCCGCGCATGTGGATGAAGTGGATCGGCACACCATCGATCTCGGTGCGGAACTGCGGACATGCGTTGATGGCGCGTTCGTGCTTGCGCCAGTCGTAGCCGTCGATCCAGTAGGCCACCAGTTCCTTGAGGTAGGCGGTGTTGCTGCCGTACTGCCAGCCTTCGTTGGCGAAGTCGTCGGCCCAGCGCGTGACTTTCAGGCGCGCGCGCAGATCGTTGAGCACCTCGTCCGGCACATCGACGCGAAATGGTTCCATGGCATTTTCCTCCGGTGGCGGCGAATGACGCCAGCGCTGCGCGCCGTCCGCCGCATGCCCTGCTCAGCTGCGCAGCGACCTGAAGCCCGCACGGACCTCTTCTGAGAAGATCTTGGGTTGCTCCCAGGCCGCAAAGTGGCCGCCCCGGTCGACCTTGTTGAAGTGGATGAGCTTGGGATACGCCCGCTCCGCCCAACTCCGCGGGAGCGGATAGAGCTCGTCAGGGAAGACGCTCACGGCAACCGGGACGGTGACGCCCTTGACGCCGAAGAACGAGCCCTTGTTCTCCCAGTAAAGGCGGCCCGAGGAAACCGCGGTGCCCGTCAGCCAGGTGAGCGTGACGTTGTCGAGGATGTCGTCTCGTGTGAGGCCGGCGGCCTGCCCGGCGAAGATGCGGGAGATCAGCCGGTAGCTGCGCTGGTCGTGGTCGAGGAAGTAGGCTGCCAGGCCCACCGGAGAATCCGCCAGGCCGTACATGGTCTGTGGACGCAAGCCCAGCTGGAAGCCGTAGCCGATCCCCTTCTGGTAGACGAATTGCAGGCGCTCGTAGGCGATCTTCTCGTCGGCCGAGAGATCGGAGGGCGCCGGCGCGCCCGAGAATGCTGCCTTGTCGATGTCGGCCGGAATCGCGTTGGGCATGTTGGTATGGATGCCGAGCAATTCCGCAGGCGCGTGCGCGCCCATCTCCTCGGTGATGATCGCGCCCCAGTCGCCGCCCTGCGCCACGAACTTGTTGTAGCCGAGGCGCTTCATGAGCACGACCCAGGCGCGCGCGATGTGCTGAGGATCCCAGCCGGCGGCGGTCGGCTTGCTCGAGAAGCCGTAGCCGGGCATCGATGGAATCACCACATGGAACGCATCCGCTGCGCTGCCGCCGTGGGCGGTGGGATCGGTGAGGGGGCCGATGATCTTCATCTGCTCGATGATCGATCCGGGCCAGCCGTGCGTGACGATGAGCGGCAATGCGTTGTCGTGTTTGGAACGGACGTGCATGAAGTGAATGTCCAGTCCGTCGATCTCGGTCAGGAACTGCGGCACGGCGTTCAGCTTCGCCTCGGCCTTGCGCCAGTCGTAATCCTTCCCCCAATAGCGCGCGAGTGCCTGAATCGTGGCGAGCTGAACGCCTTGCGAGTCATCCGCGACCGTTTCCTTTTCGGGGAATCGCGTCGCGTTGATGCGCCGGCGCAGTTCGGTGAGATCCGACTCCGGAAAATTCACGTGAAACGGACGGATGGCAAGTCCGTCAGCGCCCATTTGTTGCGTGGCTTGATTCATGGCTTGAGACCTTTCTGAAAGACCGAGAAGACCGAGGGTGCTGACAGCGGTTGCCGCTGCAGCTCCGACAAAGAGACGGCGACTGAAATCGGGCGTCTGTTGCATGACGAGAACTCCTTGGCAACCGCGGTTGCATTCGGGAGTGACTGCAAACGTTCACTACCCGGGAGTGAGAATGCCGGGCACGGTGGTTGGCTTGTATTGCACCGTGGGTTCACGGTTCGACCTCTTGGTATCGACGTACACGACCGCCGCACGCGAAACGCAGGCGGCGTTCAACGCTCGGGCCGAGGGCCTGCGCAGAGGGTTGGGCGCTCTGAACCTTGGTTCAGGCGAGGGCTGGCAAGGTGAACCTGAGAGCGGCGCCGTGCGGCCGCCGGGCCTCCGCCCACAAGCTGCCGCCGTGGGCATCGATGATGGAGCGGCAGATCGACAGGCCGATTCCCAGGCCGCTGGACTTTGTGGTGTAGAAGGATTCGAAAATCCGCTCGCGATGCTCCGGTGCGATGCCGGGGCCGGTGTCGGCGACCGTGACGAGCAGGCCCTGCGACGGACTCGATTCGGTGCTGATCACCAAGGTCCGCAGTCCGGCATCGGCGCCGACCATGGCCTCGATCCCGTTGAGTATCAGATTCAGCATCACCTGCTGCAGTTGAACTCGATCGGCGCAAACGGGCGGAAGCCCCTGCGCGAGCTGCGTGTGGACCGTCACGCCATTCTTCGACAGCTCGCCTCGCACGAGTGCGATCACGTTGCCGATGGCATCGTTCAGGTCGACGCTCTCCTTGCGCGAGGGCGCTCTCCTGACCTGATCGCGGATCCGGCCGATGATGTCGCCGGCCCTGTAGGTATCGGTGACCACGCACTCGAGCGCCTCACTGACTTCTCCCCACTCTGGCGGGTCTCTCGCGAGGAAGCGCAGCGCTGCGTGGGCGTTGTTGCGAGCCGCGCCGATCGGCTGGTTGACTTCGTGGGCGATGGATGCCGCGAGCTGCCCCATCGTGGCCAGGCGATTCGCGTGCGCCAGCTCCGCCTGCACCTCGCGCATCGCCTCTGCAGCATTCTTGCGCTCGGTCAGGTCGAGCACGAATGAGACGCCCTGGTACGCGTCTTCCTCGAACGTTGCCGCGCCGATCAGCACAGGGACGCGGCCGCCGTCCTTGCGGAAGAACTCCTTCTCATAAGGCTGCAGCCGCCCCGTGGCCCTCAGTACCGGCAGGGACGTCTGCTCGTCGCGGTCGCGCCATTCCGTCGGCGTCAGGTCGGTCCAGCGGACACGCCCTGATGCGAGATCGTCGCGGTCGTATCCCACCATGAGAAGAAACGCATTGTTCGCTTCGAGAATCCTGCCTTCGAGATCCCAGAAGAAGATCCCGATGATGTTGGCATCCACCAGGCGGCGGATCCTGGCTTCGCGCTCGGCGAGATCCCGATAGAGGCGAGCGTTCTCCATCGAGATCGCCGCTTCGGAGGCCAGCAGCTTGAGGATGGCCATGCGAGCGGGAGTGAATGCATGCGGCGTGAGCTTGTTCTCCAGGTACAGCACTCCGAGCAGGCGGGCCTGCTTGAGTATCGGCAGGCACAGCACCGACCGTGCGTGATGCTTGCGAATGTAGTCATCGGCAGAGAACGGGTTCTCTCCCGAGGCGTCGTGCAGCAGCACGCTTTCCTTGGTGCGCAGGACATAGCGGAAGACCGACACGGGTAGATCCGCTCCGGTCACGCTCGCTTGTCGGAGACGGACGTCCACCTCGTCACCGCCGGTCGTGGCTTCTGCTTCTATCCGATAGGCGTCCCCTCTCGCCAGGATCAGCACACCCCGTTCGGCGCCGGCATGCTCGATGGCGGTGTGCATCAGCGTGTCGATCAGCTTGTCCAGGACAATCTCGCCCGACAGCGCTTCAGAGACCTTCATCACGGTCGCCAGATCGAGGCGCTCGACCGATGTCTGTATCGTGGCGTTGGGCTCCGCGATCGGCCTGTCCGCCCCGAGGTGCGGATACAGCTGCTCGAGTTGTCGAACCTTGCCGTCAGCGCCCCAATGGAGGTAGCAGCTCCGCGCTTCCCGCAGGTAGGTCGTCGCGATCTTCTCGAAGCCGCGCGCCGCGTAAAAGCATCCAGCGCGCTCGTTGGCGATCGCCTCGATGTGGACAAAGCCCTGGGTGTGCGCCGAACGCACGGCTTTCTCATAGAGGTCTTGAGCTTCGAGCACGCGGCCCTCGATCCTGGCGATCTCCGCAGCAATGATCGCGGCGCGGCTCTCGAAGGTCACAGGGTTGTGCTGGGCCCACACTTCGAGCTGCTTGTGGTGACCGGCCAAAGCCTCGAGGTGTTGCGGCCTCTGGTCGTCAGCGGCGTACTCGCAGGCTGCAGCATGCGCGAGCGCACCGTAGAGTTGGAATTCGGCGGTTTCGAAGTTTGCCGCTGCGTTCCAAAGGAGGCGCTGCGCGTTCATCGCAGCGCTGACCGCAGCCGAGTGGTCGCCGGCGAGAAATCGTGCTTGCAGCTTGCGGACCGAATAGAAAAATTCGACAAGCCCCAAATTGCGGTCGCTGGCCAGATGGCGTTCGGTATCGCGCTCGCTATATCCCTCGTGATCCAGCCGCCCGAAAGCCGCAGTCAATCCGCGCAGACTCCGTATCAACGCCAGCTGGGAGCCGCAGATGCCGTTGGCGAGGCCCAACTGGGCCTGGCTGGAAAAGGCCAGACCGTTTTCGGCTTCCAGCTGTACTTCCGCGAGGGGAGTTCCCGATGCCAGACTGATCGTGATCGATGTGTGAAAACTATAGCCCGCAAAGGCGAGGTCGCCGGCCCGGTACGCGGCGTCGAACGCCCGGCGTATCAGCTCCCGCCCGCTGGCAGGGTGCTTTGTCCACGGCATCACCAGCGCGCCCACGCACAAGTAGGTTCGCGCTTGATAACGCGTCAGGCCGCGTTTCTCGACCAGGTCATATCCGAGCTGGCCGAACCGGTATCCGTCTCTGTAGTTGCCGAAGCGCGGCCCGGCAAGAAAGGCCAGCCAGACGTAGCCGTAGCACGAGGCATCGCTGCTGCCGTATTCGAGGCTGAGACTGACCAGGCGGCAGACAACGAGTGACGAGAGGTGCTCATCGGAGAAGAAGGACGGTGTCACGGCTTCCGAGTAGACGTCCAGAGTGTCCAGGACCTCAGGGTCCGTTATCAGTGGCAGCTCCACGAGGTCCTCGATTTGCCGGCTGCCGAGCAGTGTCCAGATCCGTGTGTACTCGCGCATCGCGTCTTCGCGCGTCGGATGTCTCGACCAGTCGGTGCCGTCGCGGCGGAGCCACTCCAGGAAGACATCGAGTCCGCGGTCGCTCTTGTCCCAATTGGTGTAGAGCGTGAGCCGCAGACGTGTCGCGACACTGTAGTCATGGCGACTCACGGCCCGTTCGGCCAGGCGCGAGAGACGATTCTCGGCCGTCACCATGTCTCCCGTCAGCAGTTCGCACTCAGCCATCAGGCATTCGATGGCAAACATGAGCGTGTAGTTGTGCCCCCAGGTCTCCTCTGCAAGGAGGACGCTGCCCGCCCTGAGGTACTTGAGCGCCGAGACATAGGCGGTCGAGATCTTTGCGCGCCGACCAGCGATCAAATTGAGGTCTGCGACGTTCTCCCGCTCCGCGACCGAGGCGATGAGATGGGAGCCGCGGTTCAGTTGATTGACGATTTCGAATATCGTCTCCTCCCGCTTCCCCGCGGGCGTGTGCTCGGCCAGCAGCGTTCCAAGGCGCAGATGCGTCCGGGCGCGCTGTTCCTCGGGGATCAGTGAATAGGCCGCTTCCTGCACGCGGTCATGGAGAAAGCGGTAGCCGTCGTTCGAGCGGAAGATCAAGCCGACGCGAACCGCCCCCCACAGGTGGTCGTGCAATTCCTCGATCGATTCCTGGCAGGCCATCCGCAGCATGTCGAACTCGGCGCTGTTTCCCAGGCAGGCAAACTGATGCAAGGTCTTCCGCGTTGTCAATGGCAGGCGGTTCAATTTTCCGATCATCAGCGCCACGACGTTGTCGGTGTAGCCCTTGGCATGGATGAGGCTCAGATCCCATGACCATCGCCCTTCGTCGTAGTCGAAGGCGAGCAAGCCCTCGTCTGCCAGCCCGGAGATGAACTGGATCGCGAAGAATGGATTGCCGGTCGTCTTCTCGTGGATCAATTGCGCCAACGGGCCGGCGCGCTCCGGTTCGCAGCGAAGAGAGTCCGCCAGCAGTTGCTCCAGGTTGTCGCGATCCAGCGGGGCGAGGACGATTTCCTGCAACACGGCTCCGGCTTCACCGATGGCGCTCAGCTTGCGCAGCAAAGGGTGCGAAGCGCTGACTTCGTTGTCCCGATAAGCGCCGATCAGCAGAAGGTGCTTCAGGTCGGAGCGCGTCAGCAGGTCCTCGAGCAGGTCGAGCGTGGCCGCGTCCAGCCATTGCAGGTCGTCCAGGAAGAGCGCGAGCGGATGCTCGGGCCGCGCGAATACGCCGATGAAGCGCCGGACCGCCAGCTGAAAGCGCCTCTGCGCATCCTGGGGAGGAAGCTCGGGCACCGGCGGCTGTTCCCCGATGATGTGCCTGAGTTCCGGCACGAGCTCGACCATGAGCAGACCGTTCGGATCCAGAGCCTCGCGAAGCGCGTCGCGCCATCTGCACAAGTCTTCTTCGCTCATGCTCAGGAGCGGACGGATCAGTCCCCGGAACGCCTGCGCCAGCGTGGCATACGGAATGTCGCGTTTGTACTGATCGAACTTGCCTGACGCGAACAAGCCGCGAGTAGGAACAAGCGGCTTCTGAAGCTCGTTGACGACAGCGGATTTGCCGATGCCCGAGTATCCGCAGACGAGCACCAACTCGGACCTGCCTCCGGCGACGATGCGATCGAACGCGGCGAGAAGCGTGTCGACCTCCGAGCTGCGCCCATAGAGCTTCTCGGGGATCATCAGGCGATCCGGAGCGTCATGATCGCCCAGCGCGAAATCGTCGATGCGCCCCTGCGCGTGCCATTCGGCGAGGCAGCGCCGCAGGTCGCGCTCGACTCCCGCCGCCGACTGGTATCGGTCCTCGGCGGTCTTGGCGAGCAGCTTCATGACGATGGCGGAAACGGCGACGGGAATGCTCGTCAATCGCTCGCTGGGGTTTGTCGGCTGTCGCGCAATGTGGCAGTGCACCCACTCCATCGGGTCGGCTGCCGTGAACGGAAGGCGGCCGGTCAGCATTTCATAGAAGGTGACGCCGAGCGAGTACAGGTCGCTTCGCGAATCGATCGAGCGGTTCACCCGCCCGGTTTGCTCGGGTGCCATATAGGCGAGCGTTCCGGCGATGAATTCGGGAGGTTCAGGCGCCTGCCGCTCGCGCGGGAGGCGAGAGGCAATGCCGAAGCCGGTGAGCCAGACACGCTCCGCAGCCGCATCCACGATCACGTTGGAAGGCTTGATGTCCTTGTGGACGAGGCCACGGGCGTGAAGCCGACCGAGTGCGGACGCCATGGGCGCTGCCAAGCGCAGAACTTGTTCGAGCTGCATCGGCTGACGGATGAGGCGATGGAGGGGGATACCTCCTGAAAACTCGACGAACAGCGTCGTCTGCCCGTGCTCGCGCACGAGTTCAACGGGCCGCAACGCCCACGCAGCCTCGAGGTCGTCCTTGAGTTCGTATTCGTGCGTCAGGCGACGGGTTCCCTGAAGCGTCGGGTGCTCCGCGCCGGAGCGCGTTGGCATGAAAGCGTATCGATCGCCCTTTGCGTCGTCGCGCCGAAGTCTGCAGAAGACGCGCTCGGCGTCCTCCCACAGCACGTCTGCGGAGTCAGCGTCCAAGTCGCCGTCGAGCGTGTTCATGGTTCGACTCGAGGTGTCTGGCCGCGCGCGAAGGCGCGACAAAGGCAATCGATCAGGACGGCCTCGTCCAAGGGCTTGTGAAGGTAGCAGTGGACTCCCAGGTTCAGCATGCGTTGGCGGACGCCTTCTTCCGGACGGGCCGTGATCAGGATCGTCGGGATCGCGTGCCCCGTCGCGACCAGGTGTCCATACAGCTCCGCACCGGTCATCGCAGGCATGTGAATGTCGGCGACCAGGCAGGCCGTCGCAGGCAATTGGGCGGAGGCGAGGAATTCGGCCGCGGACGGGAACACCGCGACGGTGTAGCCGTGCGACTTGAGCAGTCTTCGCAGGGAGTCGCGAAAGGACTGGTCGTCATCGACGATGGAGATCAAGGAGGATTGGGGCACGCGCCGAGAGTACGCCGAAGCGAGGTTCGGATCTCTAAGCCTTGGTTTAGGCGTGGGTGGGCGGCCACCCGCAGAGACGTCGGCTCCAGATCCTGGCGCCTACGAGCGCTCGGCCTTCTTCGGCAGCAGCTTGAGGTTGTCCGCCATTCGGCAGAGTTCCGGGAGCGATGCGGCCTCGATCTTGCGCATCATGTTGCTTCGATGAACCTTCACCGTGGTTTCCGTGATGCCCATGTCGCCGGCAATCTGCTTGTTCAGCCGGCCCTGCACGACCTGGACAAGAATCTCGCGCTCACGCGGCGTCAGTTCTTCGAATCGCGCCCTGAGCGCGCTCAGGGATTGGTCGTTCTCGCGACGTGCGCGGTCTCGAGCGAGCCCCACGTTCACGGCGTCCAGAAGGTCCTGGTCCCGGAACGGCTTGGTCAGAAACTCGATGGCGCCCGCCTTCATCGCCTGCACGGTCATCGGAATGTCACCGTGCCCGGTGATGAAGACGATCGGGAGCGTCGCGCCCGCCGCGGCAAGATCGCGCTGAAATTCCAGCCCGCTCCTCCCCGGCATTCTCACGTCCAGAACCAGGCAAGTCGGCCTGTCGGGCGGCTCGGCCCTCGCAAACTCGGCTACCGACGCAAACGCCAGTGCCTGCAAACCGGCTGAGCGCAGCAGTCGTTCGAGCGATGAGCGAAATTCCGTGTCGTCGTCGATGACCACCACGCAGGCGTCCGAGTCGGGCATCGCTTTCGTCAGCGATTGATGTTCCACAGGGAGCGTCTCCACGCTTGCAGGTCGTCACATTGCGGCCTGTTCGAGCCCTATCCTCCGCGCATCGAGGTTCGCAGGCAATGACCACGGAGCGGTCTGGGTCTTGTGACGCGAGCGGAAGCGGCGGCTCGTCGGCTCCGCTCGCTGCGACAAGCTAAGCCGGCGTGATGTGCGGCAGTGCAGCGAGCCTGCGGAACCGGAGCTTTTGCCAGACCTTCCAGGCGAGCCAAACCGCGGGGCACAGGATGACGACGAACAATGCGATCCCGGTATTGCGATCGAGCAGAGCGATCGCATCGGGCACCGCTGCGCGCAGCAGCCAACCGCCACCCATCGCCAGGCCCGCCCAGAGAAGGGCGCCAATCCCGGCCGCCGACAAGAACCCGGGGAGCGGCAGGCGCAGCGCGCCGGCAATGGGCGATGCCACGATGGAGAACCCGGGGATGAACTTTGCGATCACCAGCGATGGCAGTCCCCAGCGCACGAAACGGGCTTCGGTCCGAGTCACGCAAGACGCCGGATTGACCGACAGGTAGCACAGGCCGGCAAGCACGCGGTAACCCAGACATCGTCCTGCCACGTACCACACGACGTCGGCGACGAGCGAGGCGAGCACCGCCGCCGCCAGCACCTTGCCCAGCGTCAACGGGGAGGCAGCAAGGCTTCCGGCCAGCAGCAGCGTCGGCACCGCCGGCACGGGCACGCCCAGTTGCTCCAGCAGCACGTTCACGAAGACAACGGGGACGGCGTTGCGCTCGACCGCCCCAGCGATTTCGGCAATGTTCATGATGTCGGCCGCTGCGAGCGGCTCCGGTTGGGTGCGACGCAGGTCGGATTCACGACGCCTGGGGTAGGTAGCTCGGCCGCGCTGCGGTCATCCTGCGCTTGACTTGCAACGTGAGTTCATCG
>Ga0105240_10004069_pt1 | contig 22501 bp, 13 predicted proteins | sample KBSC54metaG_FD_80426 | JGI IMG/M metagenome (GOLD analysis project Ga0105240, IMG submission 80426) | Corn rhizosphere microbial communities from Kellogg Biological Station, Michigan, USA - KBS C5-4 metaG | ecosystem: Host-associated > Plants > Roots > Rhizosphere > Soil | place: Michigan, USA... | reverse complement strand
CGGGGGCAAGCGCGGGCGCGCTGGACGTGCTGGACGCGGGCGCCGGCACGGGGCTTTGCGGCCCGTTGCTGCGGGGCCTGGCGCGACGCCTGGTGGGCATCGATCTGTCGTCCAAGATGCTCGACAAGGCTCGCGCGCGCGGCGTTTACGATGCGCTGGAGACGGCCGAGTTGACCGCGTACATGACCGGGCACCCGGCGGCGTTCGACGTGGTGGTCTCGGCGGACACGCTGGTCTACTTCGGCGAGCTGGACGGGGCTTTTCAGGCCGCCGCGCGCACCCTGCGGCCGGGCGGACTGCTGGCGTTCACCGTCGAACGCGCGCTGCAGGCATCGCCGAGCGGGCATGTCTTGAACCCGCACGGGCGCTACAGCCACCACGAACCGTACGTGCGGCGCGCCCTCGCTCGGGCGGGGTTCTCGCTGTCGTCGTTGCAGCCGTCACACCTGCGGCTGGAGAACAAGGTCCCGGTGGAGGGGCTGGTGGTGTTGGCGCGGCGCGGGGCCTGAAGACCCGCCAGCCTCGGGTGGCGCCCGAGCCGGTCAGGGACGTGCCGCCGTCACCAGCTTCGCGGCCAGCCCGGAGGCGCGCTGCAGCTTGCGGCTGGCGGCCAGCTGGAACAGGGCCGGATCGCCGACGATCACGACCGCGCGACGCGCCCGCGTGAGCGCGGTGTAGAGGATCTCGCGCGTCAGCAGGGGGCCGTCGCCGCCGGGCAGCACCAGCGCCACCCGATCGTATTCCGAGCCTTGCGCCTTGTGGACGGTCAGCGCGTATCCCAGGCCGACATTGTCGGCCAGTTCGCCCAGGCCGTGCACGACGATCTCATCGCCGCGCGCGAAGGCCACGCCCAGGGGATCGCCGGCGCCTGCGGCCTGCGCAACGATCACGCCCTGATCGCCGTTCCACAGGCTGCGCTGGTAGTCGTTGCGCAGGATCGTGACGGGCTCGCCGGGCAGCAGACCGCCGCCTTGCTCGCTGCCTCCTTCGCCGGGGTTGCCGCCGCCTTGGCTGCCCCAGGCCGCGCCGGTCCTCCGCAGGCGGAGGAAGTGCCCGTGCATCAGCGCGTTCAGCGCGTCGGCGCTGGTCTGGTCGTCGGCGCTGCGGGTGACGCACAGCAGGCGAGCCCGGGCGTGACGCTGCAGCACCGCGCGCAGCGGTTCCAGGGGCGCGTCGGGCGGCAAGCGGCCGTCCTGCAGCGGCGTGAAGGAGCAGGACGCCAGCTCGTCGAGCGAGGCGGGTCCGCCCACCACCTCCTCGCTCCAGCGCGCCAGCAGCTCGGGCAAGGCGGCGCCGGGCAGCTGCTCGACGCCCGACCAGGTCAGCTCCTGCACGCGGCGCTTCGACGTCAGCTCGGGCAGCGTCTCGCTCTGCAGGCCGCGCGCGACGCGCAGGATCGCCGCGCCGGCGCGGTCGGCGGGATCCATGCGGTAGCTGGTGGTCAGCCGCCTCGTCTGCTCGGGCAGCGCCCCGCACAGATCGCGGAACACGGCGCCCAGCCGCACGGAGGGCAGCTGGTCCGCGTCCCCTACCAGGATCAGCCGCGCGTCATCGCGCACGGCCGCCGCCAGCTCGGTCATCATGTAGAGGTCGATCATCGAGGCCTCGTCGACGATCACGAAGCGATGGGGTAGCCGCCAGCCCGCGTGGAACTCCGGCGCCTCGCGGGTCAGCGTGGGCCGCCGCGCCGGCCGCAAGCCCAGCAGCCGGTGGACCGTGGTCGCGCCCAGCGGGGCGGCGTCGCCCTCGGGCCGGGCCGCTTGCAGCGCCTCGGTGATGCGCTGGGCGGCCCGGCCCGTCGGCGCAGCGACGGCCACGTCCGCGGGCCCGACGCCCGCCTGAAACAGCGCGCGCAGGAACGCCACGATCGTCGAGGTCTTGCCGGTGCCCGGGCCCCCGGTGATCAGGGTCAGCGGGCTCGCTGCCGCCGCGGCGACGGCCGCCCTCTGCTCGGCCCCCAGCCCCGACGACGCCTCGTCACCCAGCGACGGCGCTGCTTCCTGGGCCCCCGCCGCGGTCAGGCGCCGCGACAGCAGCGCCGCCAGCCGGGCCTCCAGCGTCCACAGCGCCTCGGGATAAAGGCCGTCCGTGGCCAGCAAGAACGGGCGCCGCTCACCGGGGGCCCCGAACAGCGCGCGCAGCGGCGGCGCCACCTCGCCCGCCACCAGGCGCGCCGCGAAGGCGACGGCCGCGTCCGCCTCCGTGGCCTCGAATCCCAGACGCTCGAGGCGCGCGCGCAGTCCGTCACGGTCGAGGTCGAGGTACGTCCCCCCCGCGTCCGTCGTCTCGCCGAGCGCGACCACCAGGGCGCCGAGCGCCCGCCGCTCGGCCAGCGGCGCGTCGGGCCACCCGCTCACCTCCCAGGCCGCCAGCAGCGTCTCCGCCCGGACGTCCCTGCCGCGCAGGCGATCCCACAGCGCGCGTGGCAAGGTGTCGCCCGCCTCGATGTCGTCCGGCCGCGACGCGCCCAAGAACAGCGCGCGCGCCGTCCCGGTCGGGTACAGCGCCCGGGGGCGAAGCGCCGGCGCGGCCGGACCACGCGCGCGTGCGCTCATGAGGAAGCGCCCCCCGCCGCCGCGGACCCCGTGACCAGCGCCCTTTCCCAGTCGCGCACCTCGTCGTAGTCGGGGCGCCGGACCAGCACGCCCGGCTGGTCGACGGTCGTTCGAGCCGGCACCGGAGCGCCGTCCGGTTCGACGCCGCGAAGGAAGACGTACGCCAGGCCGCCGAAGCGGCGCTCGCAGTCCGCGCGATCCTCGATGCCCAGCAGGCGGAACAGCGCCACCGTGTAGATGCGGATCTGCAGCTCGTAGTTCGCCTGGACGTGCGCCCGCAGCTCGTCGGGCGCGAAGGACGGCAGCATGTCGCTCTTCCAGTCGGCGAAGTAGGCGCGCCCCTCGTGCTCGAACAGCACGTCCAGCACGCCCCGGATGAACCCGGGGTCGCGCACCAGCCGATCGTCCTCGTGCCGGCGGGGCGCCGCCTCGGGCACGCGCACGCCGCCCTGCCACACACCCGACAGCGGGAACAGGAAGTCGACCTCGCGGCGGACGCGCGCGGCGGCCGCGATCCCGGCAAGGGGGGAGGCGCCGGCGAACACCAGCGGCGCGCGCAGGGCGGCGTGCACCACGCGGGCCGCCGCCGGCAGGTGCCGGGGGTCGCGGTCCCAGCGCCGGCACTCGGCCTCCAGCAGGGCCGCGACCTCCGGGCGCTGCTCCCACTCGATCAGCGGCGGTAGCGGACCCAGCGCGGCCTTCTCGAGCACGCCATGCAGGAACAGGCCGGTGGCGGCGCCGCCGGGCAGGTCGTCGGCGCGGGCGCGCGGCGCGGCCTCGGCGACCGGCGCGGGCAGCGGATCCTCGTCCAGCACCGGGGGCTGGTAGCCGCCCGCCGCGTCTTTCAGTCGCGAATAGGAGGTGATGACGAAACCACGCCGCGTGGTCCGCAGCGCCGCCGCGTCGGCCCCCGGCTGCGCCGGCAACGCCGGCAACGCCGGCCGCCACGCCGCCAGCGCCCCCTCCAGCCCCTGGTTCACCGACAGCTCGGGGGCAGGGAATGGCACCATCCGCACCGTGAACAGCTCGGCGAAGCGGGCGCGGTCGGCGGCGAGATGCCGCAGCCGATCGTTCACCAGGCGGTAGGGGCCGGTGATCTTGTCGAAGGGCCGGTAGTCCCCGTGGTCGACCTCGGACCCGAACACCTCGCGATCGTCCGATTCCGTCCCCGGGAAGAACGGCATGTACAGGTGGTGGCGGGCGCGCGTCAGCGCCACGTAGAGCAGCCGCTGGTTCTCCTCGTCGCGGCTTCGTTTGATGCGGGCGATGGTGTCGGGCAGGCGAGGCTTGCCTGCCACCAGCACCCGCTCGTCGTCGCGATAGAAGGTATGCACCTCGTGCGAGAACAGCGGCATGTTGGTCAGCGCGCCGTACAGAAAGACGTGCTCGGCCTCCAGCCCCTTCGCCTTGTGCATGGTGACGATCTGCACGGCGTCACCGTCGACGTCGGCGCGCTGGATGTCGGTGTCGCGGGTGGCGCCCTCACGCGTGGGGGGGAAGAGGCCGCTCTTGTACCGCCCCAGCGACGCCGCCAGCTCGGTCAGCGACAGCCGGCGCGCCGCCGTGTCGGCCAGCAGCTGATCGAAGATCTGGGCGTACAGCGTCAGCGTGCGCTCGCCGGCGCCCGTCAGGCGCAGCCGGCGGGTCACGCCGCTCACGTCCAGCACCGCGGCGAACAGGGCCGGGTAGTCGCGGGCGTCGCCCAGTCGCTTCCAGGCGAACAGCCGCGCCATCAGCGGGTGGTGGTGGGGAGGATCCCCGGCCCTCTCCAGCTCTGCCAGCGTCAGTCCGAAGAACGGGGTCAGCCAGGCCTGTAGCCGCGCCACCCGGTCCAGCGGGTCGTCGATCGCCCGCAGCAGCGTCCGCACGTGCTCGGCCTCCACGGACTTCCACAGGCCCTCCTGCTTGTAATACGTGTGCGCGATCCCGTGCAGGCGCAGCTCGTCGCCCACCTCGCGCGCCTCGGCGTTGCTGCGGGTCAGCACGAAGACGCTGGCCAGGCGCAGGCCTGGCGCGTCCCGCCTCAGCCGCTCGATCTCGGCGGCGATGGCGCGGCGAAGCGCCTGTTTGATGGGGCCGATGCGCAGCTTGCCCTGTGGCCGTTCTTCCAGCTCCAGCTTGAACAGCGTCACGCCGGCGCCGTTCCCCTGGTCACCGCGCGCGCTCTCCACGGGGCGGTCGTACCCGATGCGCGGGTTCGTGAAGAAGGGGGCCAGCGTGTTCTGGTCCAGGATGGCGTTCACCGCCGCCAGCACCTCCCGCGCCGAGCGATGGTTCTGGTCCAGCGGCACCAGCGCCGCCTCGCCGGCGCGCGCCAGGATGGCCGCCCGCGCGCGCACGTACGTGTTCACGTCGGCGCCGCGGAAGCCGTAGATGGCCTGCTTGGGATCGCCGATCAGCACGCAAGGGTTCGCGCCGTTCGAGTCCAGGAAGATGCGCTCGAACAGCTGCCACTGCAGGGCGTCCGTGTCCTGCGCCTCGTCGATCAGCGCGAAGCGGAACCGGCGGCGCAGCTTCGCGATCAGCGGGGCGCCCGCCGGACCGTCCACGGCCCGGGCCGCGGCGGCGATCATGTCGTCGAAGTCGTAGAGGCCGCGCGCCAGCTTGTGCGCCTCCACGGCCGCCCGCACCGCCGGCAAGAACCGCTGCACCGTCGCGTCGGTCAGCGTGGGCCCCTCCACCAGCGCGCTCAGGCCCCGGCCCAGGGTGGCCACGACCGGCGCCAGGCCCCGCGCCGCCACTATCTTCTCGACGTACGTGCACAGGCGCTCGTCCGCCTCCTCGTCGAACGCCCCCAGCAGGGCCGCCCAGTCGCGGTCCTGGCTGGCGCGGGCGAAGGCGGGCCCCAGCGCCTGCAGGCGCCTCTTCATGGCGTCGATGCTCTGCCGGTGCGGCAGCATGCCGGACCACAGGCGATCGAACGCCGTCAGATCCAGCGCCGCCAGGTCGGCGACGGCGCGGGCCAGGGCCAGCTCGTCGTGCGGGGCCGCCCAGCTCCCGCGGGTCAGCGCCGCCCGGTACAGCAGCGCCTCCAGCGCAAAGGCGTCCCGCCGGCCCGCAAGAAAGGCGTCCAGATAGCGCCGGTGGTCCGGATCGGTCGACAGCAGCCGGCGCAGGACGTCGCGGAACACCTCCCCGAACGCGGCCTGCGAGTCGACCTGCGCCTGGCCCAGCAAGCGTCCCGTGGCCAGCGGCTCGTCGATCAGCAGCCCCTGGCAGAAGGCGTGGATGGTGGTGATGCAGGCCTGATCGAACCCGCGCCGCGCGTCGGCCAGCAAGCGCCGGCGGCGCCGGTCGTCAGCGGTCTCGCCGGCGGCGGGCCGGGCCAGCGCGCGGTCGATGGTGGCGCGGATGCGGCCCACCAGCTCGGCGGTCGCGCGCTCGGTGAAGGTGACGACCAGGAGCTCGTCGATGCGGGCCCGGCCCTCCGCGAGCAGGCCCAGCGTCAGCTGCTCCAGCTGGTAGGTCTTGCCCGTGCCCGCCGAGGCCTCGACCACCACGGCGGCGCGCGAGACCACCGCCTCCAGCAGGCGCGCGGGGATGTCGCTCACTTCTTCTCCCGGGCCTTGCGCACGAACTGGCGCAGGGCGAAGAACAGGCCGAACCGTTGCTCGACCAGGCGCTCGCCCTCGTCGAGGGGGGGCGGGGGATATTCGAACGGCTGCGGCACGGGACCGAACTTGGTGGATGAGCTCGCGCGATAGTAGGGGTCGTCGCGCGTCTCGATGATGCGGTCTCGCAAGGTGCGCGCGAGGCCGTCCTTCGCCCGATCCTTTTCCCGATCCTGCCAGGTCCGGAACACCGCCTCGCAGGGCAGCAGGTAGTCGTGGGGCCGGGCGAACAGGTCGGCGAGCAGCGCCGTCAGGTAGGCCCGGGCGCGGTCGCCTGGCACGGCCGCCAGCACCAGCTCGGTCGCGCTGGCGCCCTCGGCGCCGCTGCGCGGGCGGATGATCAGGTGACGGCTGGGCTCGGGCGGCGCGCCGGCGGCGGCCAGCATCAGGTGCTCGAGGAAGGGCCGCAGACTGTCGCGCTCCTCGTCGCCGTTCGAGGACGCGCCGAGCACCAGCGACCCTTCGGCGTCCCCGACCTGCAAGCGCGGCCGCAGCCGGCCGTGAAGCTCCAGCTGGACGGTCCGGTCGTCGAGCGGCAGCGCCAGCGCCAGCGCTGGCCGGACGTCGGCGCCGGCCAGCTCGGGCTCGGGCCGTCCGAAGACGACGTCACGGGCGGGGCCGCGCACCGGCGCGGGCGCGCCCAGGACCGCGTCGCGCCAGGAGGCCAGCAGGTCCAGGTGTCGCGCCCGGGCCGCCGCCGCGAACGGGCCCGCGGGCAGCAGCCAGGCCAGCCGCTGGGTCAGCAGCGCCTGATCGTAGGCCGCCGCCAGCTCGGCCAGCGAGGGCGGGTCACTGGCCGTCCACGCGCGAAGGAACAGCTCGCCCAGGATGCGCCGGTCGACCTGGCGCGGGACGCCCAGCGGCTCGTCGGCCGTGGCGCGCGCCTCGGTGTCGTCGTCGACCGTCCGCAGGCCCAGCGCCACGCGCGCCCCCCCTTGCACAGGCGATTCGAGGAAGCCGCGCAGATCGTCGAGGTGGACGCGCCGTCGCGCCGGCGACGCCTCGCGCGGGCGAGCTGGCGAGCGCGCGGTTCCCGCGGCCCCCAGCAGCGGGGCCAGCGCGGCCCGGGTCTCGGGCGACAGGCCACGCTCGACGTCGGCTTCACGCAGGCGGGCCGCCCCGGGCACCCGCGCGGCCAGTTCGCGGCCCAGCGCGCGCGCCGCCGCCTCGGCGGCGGCGATGGGGAACGCCGCCCGCGCGCGTCGATCGGCGTCCCGCTGCGCCGGCACGGCGCGCGTCCAGCTGGCCGGCTCGGCGTACCCGTCCCGCAGCGTCTCCATCAGCTCCAGCAGCACCGCGGAAGGTTCGCGCGGATCGCCGGAGAGGGGATCGCGATCGATGTACGAGAGATAAAGGCGGTCCCGGGCCGCCAGCAGCGCCTGCAGGAACAGCCAGCGATCGCGCTGGCGCGGCGTGATCTCCCCGGCGCGCTCGAGCCCCTCCGCAGCCCCGCCCGGCGCCTCGCCTGGCAGCTCGCCAGGATCCAGGGGCAGCGGCCGGTCGGTCGCCGGGAAGCGCTCGGGGCCCAGGCCCAGCACGAAGATCACCCGGAACGGCAGCGACTGCAGCGCGGCCAGCGATCCCACGGCGACCCCGTTGCCGAAGATCTGTCCGCGCGTGCCGCGCAGGCCGCCCAGCGCCTCCTGGATCAGCGGCAGCGCCACCGTCAGGCGGACGGCGGTATCGTCGCGATGCGCGGCCGCCAGCCCGTCCAGCGCCGCGAACACCCGCAGGCGGGCCGCCTCGTCGTCGGTCGACAGCGGCGACACGTATGCGTCCAGCAGCGCGTGCACGAAGCGCAGCCACTCGCCCATCGGCAGGCGGGCCTCGCGCGCGAAGCGGACGTCGGCCAGCAGCGAGCGCGCCAGCAGCGACAGCGCGTCGGCGTCGTCGCGAAAGTCGGGACCGACCTCCGCCGGCAGGTACGTCTCGTCCCCCCGCGCGCCCGCCAGCGCCAGCGGTCGCTCGTCGCCGCTGCGGGGACCGGTCGCGAACCGCCCCAGCGCCAGGCGGCGCAGGCCCTGGTCCCAGTTGAAGACGTCGCGATCGACGTAGGTGCCGGCGAACGCGCGCCGGTCGGCGCCCCGGGCGATGCCCAGCGCCTCGCACAGCGCCAGCCACGCGTCCCCGTCGGCATCCGGGAAGCGCGCCTTCACGTTGGGGTGCGTGAGGACGTCCAGCACCTCTCGACGCGACAGCTCGCCGCCGGGCAGCGCCAGCAGCCCCAGGATGGCCTCGGGAACCCGGCTGGGCAGAGGCGCGTCCACCAGCGCGTGGGGCAGGTCGTTCGCCTCGTGAAACACGGACGCCGCCAGCGGCAGATAGGGCTCGTCCGGTCCAGCCACCAGCACGGCGATGTCCGAGAACCGCAGCGGCGGGCGGTCCGTCTGCGCGGCGTCGGCCCGCACCAGCTCCCAGATCTCGGCGGCGACGGACTCCCAGGCGCGGCGCGGATCGGGCGCGCCCTCGACGATCAGCGAGCCATCGGCGGGCAGGCGCAAGCGCCGCTCGCCCGTGCGCGCCGGGGCCCGATCGGCGATGTCGCGCTGTACGCGGGCCAGCAGCGTCGCGGGCTCGTCGTCGGTCTGCTCGGGGTGATTGGCGTTGGCGTCGCAGAGCGCGTCGAGGCGCCGCACCGTATCGCGGCTGGGCAGGCCCCAGGCGGCCAGGAACGGGTTCTCACCGTCGACGTCCTCGTCCGCGGCCTCGCCCGACGGCGCGGCACCCGCGCTGTCGACGGGCGCGGGACCGGAGTCGTTGCGCGGCAGCGCGATGTCCAGCGCCAGCTGGCGCTCCGAGACGCGCCCGCGGCTGCGGGCGGGGCGGGCGCGCTCCGGGCGGGGCGGGCGCCGCGTGGTCCGCACGTCCTCCCAGAACTCGCGGCAGGGATTGATGGCGTAGATGCACAACGTGGTCCGTGCCGCCAGGCGATCGAAGGGCCGCTGCAAGCCGGCGGGCAGCTCGGTCAGACCGAACACGTGGATGGCGCTGGGCGGCCGCCACGCCTCGTCGAGCCGTTCGTCCAGGAAGGCGTCGAGCGTCAGGTAGCGCCGCCCCTCGTCGCGACCGCGCCGCGCGAACCGTCCCGCCGGTCCGAACAGCACCGTCCACAGCTGGCGCAGCGCCCGCGCCAGCCGCGGGTCGCCGGCGGCGTCGTCTTCGGCGCGGCCGTCTCGTCCTTCGCGTCCTTCGCGCCACTTCGCCAGGCGAACGGGGCGGGTCAACGCCCAGGTGCTGAACAACGTGGCGGCGGCGCGCGCGACGGCGACGCGGCGCCGGTCGACGGCGTCGGCATCTGTCCCCGCGCCGACCAGATAGGCGTCCAGCGGCGCCAGGGCCTCGTCGTCGGGGCCGGGCGCGGAGACGGGCCGCGTCCCCAGGAACGCCAGCAGCTCGCCCACCACGTGCATCCGGTCGATCAGCACGACGTCGGGGGCCGCCTCGTTGCACAGGCGCGTGAAGGCGCCCGACACCGACATCGTGTCCATGTTTCCCGACACGCCCCGCTGGCGGGCGAGCTCGAGATCGACGAACGCCTCCACCGGACGGCCGGAGACCACCAGCCACGGCCCGTCGAACAGCCGGCCGGGGCCGGGGAGAGCCGCCGCCAGCGCGCGGGCCAGCTTCTCCATGCGGTTCGAGTAGGTGACGTTCACGGGCACGATGAAGGTGGATGTGGATGATGCGACGTCACGGCGGGAACATCCAGCGGTTGTCCGGCCCGCGTGACCGTCGGCGGAGGCGACGCCGCGCTGATCCAATCGGGTGACGCCCCTTCATCTTTTGAAGGCAGGGGCCGATGAGGCCGTGAATGCAGCGCAAGCTTCGTCTCCTGTTCGTCGCCACGCTCGTCGGCACCGTACTGGCCGCGTCGCTGGGGGCGATCCCGCGCGCCTGGGCCGCGGACGGCGCGGCAGAGCCTGCCATCGCGACGCCCGGCCCCGTGGGGGATTACCTGCGGCGCGCGCATGCCAAGGTGCACGCGCGCTGGGCCGAGGGATATCTGAAGCCCGCGAAGTCGCCCCCCGCCGCGGGGACCGCGCCGGCGAACGAGGGCGTGCGTCAGGCCACCGTCGCGCTGACAATCCGCTGGGACGGCACCGTCGCCGAGGCGACCGTGCGGTCCTTCTCGGGCTCGAACGACTTCGATCACGCCGCCCTGGACGCCCTTCGCAAGAGCGGGCCGTTCCCGCTGCCCACGTCCGACGTGCTGTCGGATGACGGCTACGCCCACTTCGAGTGGACGCTGGCCAGCGACGGCCGCGCTTGCGGCGCGGGCGCGAAGCTGGTGCGGGTCGAGGATCCCATCGAGGTCTCGCTGCCGCGGCTGGTGTCGAGCAACCGCATCGACGAGGCCCTGCGCCGCGTGGGAGAGGTGGGCGCGAACGCCCAGTCGACCGCGCCAGAGAGCGCGAAAGAGAACGCAATGGATCGTTTCGCCCGCCTGTACCTGGGCCGCACCGTTCCCGATCCCGTGCTGGACGCCTCGGCGTCGGTGGCCCTGGCCCAGACGGGGGATCGCCTGCAGGTGGCGCGTCTGAAGGCCGCGCTGGGCTCGCGCGCCACGGTGAAGCTGGCGGCCAGGGGCCTGCAGAAGCTGGGCGTCGACATCTGCGAGTCGGTTCACGACTCCTTGCTGGGTTCGGCCGCCATGGCGCGCGAGACCGCCTTCGAGGCCGTCCGGGTCGCCGCCGCCTCGGGCGCCGCCATCAACGGGTGCCGCCCCGCGCTGGAGACGCTGGCCAGGGACGGCAAGCAGCCGCAAGCCGTACGCCTGTCGGCGCTGGAGCTGCTGACCACGAGCTTTCCGGGTGACATCCGCCCGCTGGTGCTGGGCCTGATGTCCGACAAGGACGCGGGCGTGCGTGGCGCCGCCGTCTTCGCCTCGGTGAAGAAGGGCGGGGGCCGCCCCGAGATGTATCGCCTGGCGCCGCTGCTGCACGACAAGTCCGTCGAGGTGCGCGGGGCCGCGTCGGCCGGCATCGTGCGGGCCGCGGGGGACCTGGCGCTGGATCAGCTGTACCTGCTGGCCCGCGAGACCGATCCCCGTCCGGCGCGCGCGGTCGCCGCCGAGCTGGGCGCGATGTCCTCGAGCGCGTCGGCCGAGTTCCTGGGACACATGGCCAAGCGGGACAACCGCGAGGTCCAGCTGGCGGCGGCGCGCGCCCTGGCGGGACGTCGGGACGCCGCCGCGCGGGCCCAGCTGGAAGAGGTGAAGACCAGCAACACCGCCTTCCCCGAGTTGCTGGCGATCGCGAACGGCACGACGCCGGCGGCGGGTGCGCCGGCCGCGGCGTCCGATCAGGCGGTCGTCGCCCTTCACGACGTGCTGGCGCACCACAAGGATCAGGCGGTGGGCTGGCTGGTGGCGCGTCTCCCGGGCCTGCAACCGCAGGAGGCGATCGATGTTCTCGGCGCCTGGCTGGTCCGTCAGTCGGCTCCCGCGGCCGCGGCATCTCCCGCCGCGCCCGCGCCGGCGCCCGCTGGACCCAGCGCCGCGCTGTAGATCACGCTTCGTTTCGCCGTAGAAATCGCTCGCCCGCTCTGGCGCTGCGCTGTATCCATAGCGCCATGCGCACTGCGGTCACTCGATTCCTCCTGTGCTCGGGGACGAGCCTCCTGCTCGCACTGCTCTCCCTGGGCGAGGCACACGCCGCCGCCGAGCGGCTGTACGTCAGCGCCGAGGACGGCGGGGACATCGTGGTCGTCGATCCCGCCGCCGGTTCGGTGGTGGGGCGTATCGCCGTCGGCAAGCGCCCCCGGGGCATGAAGCTGTCGCCGGACGGCAAGACCCTGTATGTGGCGCTGTCAGGCTCGCCGCGGGGAGGGCCGGGGGTGGACGAGTCGAAGCTGCCCCCGGGCGACCGCACCGCCGATGGGGTGGGCGCCGTCGACCTGGCCAGCGGCAAGCTGGTGCGCACCTACAAGAGCGGTCAGGACCCCGAGTCGCTGGACGTCTCCCGCGACGGCAAGCGGCTGTTCGTGTCCAACGAGGAGACCGCCGAGGTCAGCGTGGTGGACGTGGGAAGCGGCGAGATCCTGAAGCACGTCGCGATCGGCCGCGAGCCCGAGGGCGTGACGGTGCAGCCCGACGGCAAGGCCGTCTACGTGACCTCGGAGGAGGACGGCGACGTCGCCGCCATCGACACGACGACGTTCGCGCTGCTGGGGCGCATCCCCGCCGGCCCGCGCCCGCGCTCGGTCACCCTCGCGCGGAACGGCGCGCTGGCCTTCGTCGCCGACGAGATGGGGGCCGTCGTGACCGTCATCGACGTGGCCAAGAAGGCCGTGTCGGGCACCATCAAGATCGTGCCCGAGGCGCAGACAGTGCTGGGCCCGCGGCCGATGGGCAGCGCGCTGTCTCGGGACGGCAAGCTGCTGTTCGTGTCGAACGGCCGGGGCGAGTCGGTGTCCATCATCGACGTCGCGAAGCGGAAGCAGGTGCGCATCGTCGACGGGGTGGGGGCGCGCCCCTGGGGCATCGCGCTCTCGCGCGACGGCAGGAAGGTGTACACCGCCAACGGCCCGTCCGACGACGTGTCGGTGATCGACGTGGCCTCGGGCAAGGTGCAGAAGCGCATCAAGGTCGGCGGGCTGCCCTGGGGCGTGGTCGCGTCGGGACATTGAGACGCCGGCGCGATACTCTCACGCGCGAAAGACCCAGCCCAAGGAGAGACGACATGATCAAGACGACGAAGGTAGCTTTGGCGGTGGCGCTGCTGGCGCCCGCTTCCGTGTTCGCGGCCGGCATCGAGTTCAAGGCGCCGACCGCCTACCCCGAAGGGATCACCTACAACGAGAAGACGAGCGAGTTCTTCGTCAGCTCCATGCGCCACGGCACGGTCGGCGTGGTGAAGGACGGCAAGTACAAGGCGTTCGCGAAGGATCCCCAGCTGATCTCCTCGGTGGGGATGCACGCCGATCCCGAGCGCGGCCGCCTGCTGGTGTGCGTGTCGGACCCGGGCGTGTCCGAGAAGACGTCGCCCAAGACCCAGAAGAAGCTCGCCCGCCTGATGGCCTTCGATCTGAAGAGCGGCAAGCGCAAGAGCAGCGTCGACCTGAACACGCTGGTCCCCGAGGGGGAGCACTTCTGCAACGACTTCGCCATCGACGCGGACGGCAACGCCTACGTCACGGACAGCTTCAGCCCCGTCATTTACAAGGTGGATCCCGCGTTTAAGGCGTCGGTGTTCCTGAAGGACGACAAGTTCAAAGGTCAGGGGTTCGGCCTGAACGGCGTCGTTCACCACAAGGATGGCTTCCTGATCGTCGCGAAGTCCGACGACGGATCGTTGTGGAAGGTTGCCGAGAAGGGCGCCCCCGCCGCGGAGGAGATCAAGCTGTCGGAGAAGCTGGTAAACGCCGACGGCCTGGCGCTGTCGGCCGCCGGGGACCTGATCGTCATCCAGAACGGTGAGACCCACCGGGCCGCGCGCGTGAAGTCCAGCGACGGTTGGAAGACCGCGAAGGTCGACAAGACGGTGACCCTGGACGCCGCCTTCCCCACGACCGCCGTCTACGCCGGTGACAAGCTGTACGTCGACCTGTCGCACCTGAACGAGCTCTTCGCCGACCCGAAGAAGGCGAAGACCGACACGTTCACCTTGACCGAGGTGCAATTCTAGACGGCGCGCCGCACGCGCCCTCGGCCCCGTCCTGGCGCACCAACCGCCGCGCTGGGACGGGGAAGAGGGGCGCGCCCGGCCTCAGGGCCGCCAGTCGTAGGGGGGCGGGGTGGTGACGTCCGGGGCGGTGCAGTTGCTGGCGATCGTGCTGTCCACGAACCCGCAATAGGCGCCGCTCGATTCGGTCATGTTGGCGCCGCGGTACTCGATGTCGCCCAGCAGCTGGGCGGTGCCCGACACGGACTGCGGCTTCTCGAACCATCCCGGACCGTACGCCCAAGAGACCTTGACCTGGGCCGAGCCCGAGACGGTCAGGCTGCTGGACATGACGGTCAGGCCCGCCACGGTCCCCCCGGAGACGGTGCCGCCCAGGACGACCGCGTGGTCGTCGATGCGGGCCGTCGCCCCGACCGTTCCGCCCAGCACCGCGGCGTAGGGGCCCACGTAGGCGCCCGACGCGACGTTCGCGCCGGTCGCGACCCAGCCCCCGCCGTTGGCCCAGCGGGCGCCGTTCGTGGAAGGGGGTGGGGCACCCGTCTGGTAGCCGTCCGGCTGCGCGCCGGCGACCTGGATCAGGTACGGGTACCGGTAGACGGTCGGATACAGCTGGTCCCAGACGATCGTTTGCTGGACGGAGGGCGTGCCCATCACCACCAGCCACAGCGCCTCACCCGCGTTGACACAGAAGGTGAGCGCGCCGTCCGCGCCGCTCTGAATGGCGCTGTACCGCGGCTTGGTGATCGCCGCGTCGGTGGCCACCAGCGCCCAGCGCCAGTCCGAGCTGGCGGCGGCCTGCGTGACGCCCCGGAACGTCACGGTCACCTGGGTGGCCCCGGCGTCAGGGTACAGCCGGACGACGTTGTAGCCCCAGCGCTGGGGCGCCTGCAGCGCCGGGACGGCGTAGCGGCGGGTGGCGCCGTCGACCACCTCCATCCGCACGGTGCGCAGGCGCCGCTCCGGTCTGGACGTGTCGGTGATGGGGCCGTAGTTCGCCGTGGAGCGGAAGAGCGCGCCCTGGTTGCCCCCGGCCGTGCTCTCCGGGGGCGGGTCCTGATAGTCCCAGGTGATGTTGTGCATGGCCCACTCGGCGAAGAAGTCATTCAGCTGTCCGATGCTCCAGTTCCGCGATTTCAGGATGGCGGTGAAGGGATCGGCGTTGCTGGGCGTGCTGGTCCAGATCGCATTGACGGCGCTGTAACAGAAGCGATCCTTCAAGTATTCCATGAACTGCCAGTTGCAGTAGCGGTCGCGCGTCGAGCCCAGGTACAGGTGCGGCGAGTTGGGCAGGTATTCCGAGCAGTGCACGTTCGTGGTGTGGTACTCGACCTGCTGCTGCGCCGCCCAGTTGGCGTGGCTCTCGTAGATCCAGCCGCAGGTGTTCGACTGGTTGCAGGCCAGGCCCCCTTCGACCGACTGCACGCCGTGCATGAACTCGTGCGCCAGGCCCCAGTGATCCATCAGCCCGCCGCTGCCGATCCACATGCCCATCCGACCGCTCGCCCACGAGCCGCCCGTCAGCCCCCAGTCCGAGTGGACGTGGATGCTGACCTTGTACTTGGTCGCCGAGGTGCACAGCGGCTCGCGCATGTAGATCGGGCTGCCGAAGTACAGGTTCCAGACCGTCTCGAGGTGATCCACCGCGGCCTGCGCGCCGCTCGGGTTCTCGTCCGAGTAGACGGCGAAGTGGTCCGACTCGGACAGCTTGGTGAAGGAGGCGTGGTCGGGATCGGGGCCCCCGGCCATCCAGGTGCCGGCCGTGCAGGTCACCGGCGGGGCGGTGGGGCAAGCGGAGGCCCACGCCGTGGTGGTGGTCCCCTTGTCGCAAGCTCCGGGTGCCCCGCCGCTGCCGGGCGCGCCACCGCTGCCGGGCGCGCCGCCCGGGCCGGTGGTGCCACCACCGGCGCCGCCCGGGTTGCCGCCGCTCCCCGGGGAGCCGCCCGTGGCCGCGCGCCCACCGGTCGCGGTACCGGCGCCCCCGGAGCTGATCGCTCCTCCCGTCCCGGCCAGCGCGCCACCTGCGCCCGCAGACCTCCCTCCCGAGCCGGAAGGGCTCGTTCCACCGGAGCCGACACCGGAGCTTCCCCCCGAGCCTGCCCCGGCCTGGGCGCCTCCGCTCCCCACGCTGGAAACACCGCCGGTCCCGCCGTGGCCCCCACCGCCGGACGTACCGCAGGCGGTGAGCACCAGCAAGGCCACGGCCCCGCGGGCGCCCCGCACCGCCGCGAGCGAGCTCGTCATGGTGACGATGATAGTGACGGGGCCGGCGAGGGACGGTTCACGAAACGTCCGCCGGAGTCCCCGGCCCGATGAACTGCAGCAGCCGGCTGGCGATCACCTCCAGCGCAGGGGCGTTCTCGCCCCCTTCGGGCACGATCAGGTGGGCGAAGCGGCGGCTGGGCACCACGTGCAGGTGGTGCATCGGGCGGACGCTGCCGTAGTACTGCGCTTCGATCGAGGCCACGTCCCGGCCCCGCTCGGTCAGATCCCGCTTCAGGCGGCGCAGCAACCGGATGTCGTCGTCCGTGTCGACGAAGATCCGCAGGTCGAAGCAATCGCGGAGGCTGGGCACCGCGAACAGCAAGATTCCCTCGACGACCACCACCGGCCGGGGATGGACCTGCCTGAACAGCGCGCGGCGCGTGTGGGTCGCGAAGTCGTACTGGGGGCAGGAGACGGCCCGGCCGGCCTTCAGCGCCTCGAGATGCTTCAGCAGCAGGTCGTTCTCCAGCGCGTCGGGTTCGTCGAAGTTGACCAGGGCGCGCTCGGCCGGCGTCAGATGACCGCGGTCCCGATAATACCAGTCGTGTTCGATGAGGGCGACCTTCTGTTCGGGGAGGGACTCGAGCAGCTTGCGCGCCAGGGTCGTCTTCCCGCTGCCCGTCCCGCCCGCGATGCCGATGATCAGGGACGCCATTTCAGGTCCAGCTTAACGTGACGTAGGCCGTCACGGTCACGCATTCAGGATAGCTGCCGGACGTCTCGCATCGCCGGGGACGATTGGCGGTATTCCCAGGGTTCGCCTGCGAAAACGGTGCGCGAAAGGTTGCCGCCGGGCCGGAACGCCTCGGTCCTGAGCCGGCACGATTCCCGCTAGGGAAGTTGGGCGTCCGGCCGATCGTCGGACGTGAAACGAAGGTCTGGTCGGCCGGCAACGACGGAGAAACGATTCACCTAACGCCTGGAAACACCGATGGTTGGAAAATATCAGCCGTCAAGAAAATGCATTCAAACTAACAAATCCGCTTGCATCACTGGGTGTGCCCTTTACACTCCTTCGGTCCGTGGAAGTGCGCCGATGTGATTTCGGAAGTTACGGAAACGGATCTTTTGAACGGCCCGAAATTCCCATTCATGGACGACCTTAAGAAGATTTTTAAAACCTTACGTTTAACTCGGGGGGGATGCTGTGAAACGAACTAATTCGTCCGCCGGCTTCGCGAGAAGCAACGAGGAACTGATCAGTGCGTTCCAGCGGCTCGCCGACTGCTTCTCGATCGCGGCGGGGCACTACTTCGCCTGCTGGGCCTATCACGACTCGTGGCGCAGCGGGATGACGGTGGCCACCGGCATCGCGCTGGTGGCGTTCAACCTCCTCGCCGAGTCACGGGGCCTCTACCGGCGCTGGCGCTCCGAACCGATCGGGCGCGAGTTGACGACGGCGTTCGCCATCTGGTTCGCCGTACCGGTCCTCCTCTTTTTGATCGCGTTCGTTACGAAAACTACCCAGACCTTCTCGCGCGCGGTCACCATCGGGTGGATCGGCTCCACGGTGGCCCTGCTCGGCGCCTGGCGCCTGGGCCTGCGGGCGCTGTTGCACTTCGCCCGGACGCGGGGCCGGAACACGAAGAACGTCGCCTTTCTCGGGTCGACGAACATCTCGGAGCGGCTGGCCGTCAGCCTGGCCCAGCGCCCGTGGTTCGGCATGCGCTTCGTGGGTGTGTACGACGACCGTTCGGCCGCCCGCCGGCACAAGATCGAGCAGGCCAAGGTCGAGTTCAAGGGCAACGTCGACGACCTGGTGCGCGACGCGCGCGAGGGGAAGATCGACATCGTGTACATCGGCCTTCCCCTGAAGGCCGAGGGACGCATCGGCAAGGCCTTGCAGGAGCTGGCCGACACCACCGCGACGGTGTACCTGGCCGCCGACCTGATGACGTACGACCTGATGCATGCCCAGTGGCACCAGGTGGGCGACATCCCGCTGGTCAGCATCTACGACTCCCCGTTCAACGGGGTGGCGGGGGGGCTGAAGCGGGTCGAGGACATCATTCTCGGCTCGCTGATCCTGGCCCTCATCTCCATCCCCATGCTGATCATCGCCATCGGCGTGAAGCTGAGCTCGCCCGGGCCGGTGTTCTTTCGCCAGCGCCGGTACGGCCTGAACGCGAAGGAGATCCGCGTGCTGAAGTTTCGCAGCATGACGGTGTGCGAGGACGGCGCGGTCATCAAGCAGGCCACCAAGAATGACCAGCGGGTCACCGCCCTGGGCCGCTTCCTGCGCAAGACCTCGCTGGACGAGCTGCCCCAGTTCATCCAGGTGTTGACGGGCGAGATGTCGATCGTCGGCCCCCGGCCCCACGCCGTGGCGCACAACCAGGCCTACCGGTCCCTGATTCGCGGCTACATGCTGCGCCACAAGGTCAAGCCGGGCATCACCGGCTGGGCCCAGGTCAACGGTTTCCGCGGCGAGACGGACACGTTGGAGAAGATGGAGAAGCGCGTTCGCCACGACCTCGACTACATCACGCGCTGGGACCTGGCCTGGGACCTGAAGATCATCTTCATGACGGTCTTCGGCTCGAAGAAGAACCGCGGCGCTTATTAGCGGTCGGCGCCGGCGCTGCCCTTGCGGCCGGCGGGGTGAGGGCACAGCCTGGGGCGAACTGGGCCCGTCGAACGACGACCGTTCGTTTTGACTGTGGTACCGTTCGAGCCGGGGGAATCGCCACTTTCCATGAAGATCGTCGTTACTGGGGGAGCCGGGTTCATAGGCTCGAATTTCCTGACGGGGTTGGTGCCTCGGCATCCCGAGCACAGCTTCGTCAACCTGGACAAGCTGACCTACGCCGCCAACGTGCGCAGCCTGGCCGAGATCGCCGAGGCGCCGAACTACAAGCTGGCGCGCGTCGACCTGGCCGACTTCGCCGCGGTGGACGCGCTGTTCGAGGCCGAAAAGCCCGAGCTGGTGGTGCACTTCGCGGCCGAGAGCCACGTCGATCGCAGCATCGTCGGCCCCCGGGACTTCATCGACGCCAACATCGTGGGGACCTTCAACTTGCTGGAGGCGTGCCGGAAGCACTGGCCCCGCGGGACGGGGCTGCTTCACCACGTCAGCACCGACGAAGTGTTCGGCTCGCTGGGTGAGACCGGCTTCTTCACCGAGGACTCGCGCTACGACCCATCCAGCCCGTATTCGGCGTCGAAGGCCGCCAGTGATCACCTGGTGCGCGCCTACCACCGCACCTACGGGCTGCCCACCAAGATCACGAACTGCTCGAACAACTACGGCCCGCGCCAGTTCCCCGAGAAGCTGATCCCCCTCATGATCCTGAACGCGCTGGAGGGGAAGCCGCTGCCGGTCTACGGGGCGGGCCTGAACGTGCGTGACTGGCTGTACGTCGACGATCATTGCGAGGCCATCTGGACCGTCATCCAGAAGGGGCGGGTGGGAGAGACCTACAACATCGGCGGGCGGAGCGAGCGCAAGAACATCGACGTCGTCCACGCCATCTGCGCCATCCTGGCCGAGGAGACGAACCAGCCGGTGGCGAAGCTGACCAGCCTGATCAAGTACGTGACGGACCGGCCGGGGCACGACCAGCGCTACGCCATCGACGCCAGCCGACTGGCCAGCGAGTGCAACTGGACCCCGCGCGAGACCTTCGAGACCGGACTGAAGAAGACCGTGCGCTGGTACCTCGACAATCCGCGGTGGATCGAGGACGTGCGCTCGGGTGAATACCGAAAGTGGATCGATCGAAACTATGGCGAACGAAGCGCGCATTCATAAGGGCATCGTCCTGGCGGGCGGATCGGGCACCCGGCTGCATCCGCTGACGAAGGCGGTCAGCAAGCAGCTGATGCCGATCTACGACAAGCCGCTGATCTACTACCCCCTGACCACGCTGATGCTGGCGGGGATCCGGCAGATCCTGATCATCACCACCCCCGCCGACCAGCCGGCGTTCAAGGCGCTGCTCGGTGACGGGAAGGCGTGGGGGATGGAGATCTCGTACGAGGTGCAGCCGTCGCCCGACGGGCTGGCCCAGGCGCTGACCATCGGCCGCCGCTTCATCGACGAGCAGCCATCGGCGCTGGTGCTGGGCGACAACATGTTCTACGGCCACGGCTTCCCCGATCTGCTGACCGAGGCCGCCACGCGCCAGCAGGGGGCCACGGTGTTCGCCTACTGGGTGCGCGACCCGTCGGCGTACGGCGTGGTCGAGATGGACGCCAACGGCAAGGCGGTGAACATCGAGGAGAAGCCCGCCGTCCCGAAGTCGAACCTGGCCGTCACGGGGCTGTACTTCTACGACGGCAACGCGCCGGCGCTGGCCGCCTCGCTGAAGCCGTCCGCCCGGGGCGAGCTGGAGATCACCGACCTGAACCGCCTGTATCTCCAGCAGGGGTTGCTGCACGTCGAGCGCATCGGCCGCGGCGTGGCCTGGCTGGACACCGGCACGCCCGAGGCGCTGCTGCAGGCCGCCAGCTTCATCCAGACGCTGCAGGCGCGGCAAGGCCTGCAGGTCGCCTGCCCCGAGGAGATCGCCTTTCTGAAAGGCTGGATCGACTCGGAGCAACTGGCCCGGATCGCGGCGCCCCTGCGCAAGACCGCGTACGGTCAGTATCTGCTCGCCCTGGTTGGAAAGTGAAGCGCGTGAAGGCAGTGAGGCGCGGGCGCACCGGCGCAGACCGGCGGGAGCGGGGTCGATGAAGGCGACGCCGACGGCCCTGCCCGAGGTCCTTCTGATCGAGCCCGACGTGTTCGGCGACGCGCGCGGCTATTTCCTCGAGACCTGGTCGCGCGAGCGCTACCGCGCGCTGGGCATCACCTGCGACTTCGTGCAGGACAACCTGTCCCGCTCGTCGCGCGGCGTGTTGCGGGGCATGCACATGCAGAACCCCCACACCCAGGCCAAGCTGGTCAGCGTCCCGCTGGGCGAGGTGTTCGACGTGGCCGTCGACGTGCGGGTCGGCTCACCGCGCTTCGGCCAGTGGGTGGGCATGACGCTGTCGTCCGAGAACAAGCGGCAGCTGTTCATCCCGGCGGGCTTCGCGCACGGCTTCTGCGTGGTCAGCGACGACGTGCTGTTCTCTTACAAGTGCAGCGACACCTACCACCCGGAGACCGAGGTGGGGTTCATCTGGAACGATCCCGACGTCGGCATCGCGTGGCCCGTCGAGAACCCGTCGCTGTCGAAGAAGGACGCGGCCTACCCGCGGCTGGCCGACATTCCCCGCGAACGGTGGACCCGCCATGACGGCCCCTGAGCTGGGTGCGCCGCCGCTGCTGCTGATTGGCGCCGATGGAATGCTGGGGCGCGCGTTCAGCGAGCTGTTGACCCGGGAAGGGATCGCCTTCCGCCCGCTGCAGTACCCCGAGATCGATCTGACCCGCGAGGACAGCGTGGCGCGGGCGCTGGCCGCGCCGGTGAACGTCGTCGTGAACTGCGCCGCCTGGACCGACGTGGACGGCGCCGAGATCCGCGAGGCCGAGGCGGCCGCCGTGAACGGTACCGGCGTGGGACGGCTGGCCGCCGCCTGCGCGGCGCGCGGCGCGCTGCTGGTTCACTACAGCACCGACTACGTGTTCAGCGGGGAGGCGTCGGCACCATATCCAGTCGACGCGGCCACCGGTGAGCCGGTCAACGCCTATGGTCGCTCGAAGGCCCTGGGTGAGAAGCTGCTGGCGTCCTCCGGATGCCGCTACCTGCTGCTGCGCACCAGCTGGCTGTACGCCCCCTGGGCCAAGAACTTCGTCCGCACCATCGCCGACCTGGCGAAGAAGCGCGATCACCTGAGGGTGGTCGAGGATCAGTGGGGTCGCCCCACCAGCGCCGAGCACCTGGCGCGGGCCTCGCTGGCGTTGCTGCGCCGGTTCGCCGGCGACGCGGCGGCGCGCAGGACGTTCCACGTGACCGACGGCGGCTCGTGCAGCTGGTTCGAGTTCGCGCGCGCCATCGCCGCCCAGGTGGCGCCCCAGTGTCAGGTGGAGCCTTGTCTGGCCACCGAGTTCCCGCGGCCGGCGCGCCGTCCCCGCTACAGCGTCCTCGACATCACCGACGCCGAGGCGGTCGTGGGGCCGATGCCGGACTGGCGGGACAACCTGGCCGACGTCCTCCGCCGACTCGAATAGCGCGCGCGTCGCCGCCTACGCCTCCGGTGCGCGCTGGTCCTCGGGTAGCGGCGCTACTCCATGGTCGGCGGAAGCGGCATGTCCGGATCGTAAGGCTTCGCCCCTTCGGGCCGCGGCTCGGCCCTGACCGCCGGTCTCTCCGGCGGCGGTGGCGCCGTCAGGGGCGGCGGTGCGGTGGGGGGACCGGCGCCGGGGGCCAGGGCGGGCGAGGGCGCCGGTCCTGAAGTCGGGGGGACGCCCGGCCTGCCCATCGTCGCGGGCACGCGGAGCGTCCGCGCGGAGGGGGCCGTACGGCCGGCGGGGGTCGGTGATCTGGGGCGCGGCGCGGTCCGGCGATCGGCCTTGCCCGTGTCG
>Ga0105240_10004066_pt1 | contig 22506 bp, 23 predicted proteins | sample KBSC54metaG_FD_80426 | JGI IMG/M metagenome (GOLD analysis project Ga0105240, IMG submission 80426) | Corn rhizosphere microbial communities from Kellogg Biological Station, Michigan, USA - KBS C5-4 metaG | ecosystem: Host-associated > Plants > Roots > Rhizosphere > Soil | place: Michigan, USA... | reverse complement strand
CTACCGGAGGAAGTGGGCGCTCGAGCTCGAGCGGCTCCAGCTCATCCGGGAGCGGATCGAGCGCCGGCAAGTCGGGATCGAGCGGCAGCAGCTCGGGAAGCGGAATGTCCGGGTCGAGCGGCTCAGGCAGCACCGGCAATCCGAGCAATCCCAGCAACACGAGAGGGAACTCGAGATCGTCGGGATCCTCCGGTTCATCCGGATCTTCAGGCGGATCCCGCCGCTAGTCCGAACCGCCGAAAACCAGACGGGGCGCACATTGAAAGTGCGCCCCGTTTTTGCAACGCGATATGTTCCGAGTCTATGCCCGGCGAACGACCTTTGGACGCAGAACGGTCTCCTCGCCTTCGGCCGCCGTTTGTTGCTCGATTACATCCGTCAGCCTCGAGAGGTGACCCGCGAGCGCGTGAAGCTCGCTGCGCGACATGCTTCGCAGACCTTCCACCAGGCGTGTCTGCGCTGCATCCGGTGCTTTGCGGAGCAGCGCTCTTCCCGCGGGCGTCAGTGAGATCGAGAGGCGTCGCGCGTCTCCGCGCGCTGCCGTGCGCGTGACGAGCCGGCTTTCGACAAGACGGCTCACCACCATCGAGACAGAGCTCTGGTGAGTGAAGGTTCGCTCGGCCAGCTCGTTGATCGATTGTGCCGGCTGCTCGGCAAGCTCCTGCAGGATATAGAGCTGGGCGCTGCTGATTCCCAACTGCTGCTCGGCCGCGCGGCCGGATATGCGAAGACTCTGGACGATCGACCGTATCGCATCCACAACCTTTCCCATGTCGGCGCGGGCTTCGCGGCCAACTGCATGTGTTGCGAGGGTTTCTATTTGAGTCATCGCTACCGCCGGAGGGGATTTAATTAAGGTATCCAATGGGTCAAAAAGAGGGAATGGGTATAATGCCCCCCCTCAGGGGGTCTAGAGCAACGCGGTCCGCTCGAGGGCGAGTGTCTCGCGGAAAAGCCAGACGACAAACGCCACGTCGCCCGCTTCATCGCGAATTGCTCTCGCGCTCAGCACCACGTCGAGCTCGGCTTCTCCTTTCGGTTTGATGGCGAGCGGTCTCACCACTTTGTCCTCGCTCTCGAGCACTTCACTCGCGATGCGACGGAACGCGATGCGCTCAGCGCTCGAGACAAAGACTCCGAGCGGCTTCCCGCGAAGTCCGCCGAGGACGCGCCGAAAGAGGTGCACTGCGTCGCGATTGGCGTCGGTGATGATCAAGCCGGGGTCGGTAACGACAAATGCCGTCGGAGCCATTTCGAACAGCTGGCGAAAATGGCTCAGGGCCTCGGACAAACCGGGCTGGATACGAACGGTCTGCCTGTACCGGCGCAGCCAGGCGTCGTCGTCGAGACCGTACAAGGAAAGATCGCGCAAGGGAGGAGTCATTTGCTGAATCCGTTGATCGAAACTCTCGCTCAATAAGCTACTGCGTGTCGCACCAGCGCTCAACGATCTCTTGGGCTGCCCGTTACGGCTGGCATCCCGGACCATCGGTACTTCTCGTCTGCTCCGGTGATGCATCCGTGACTGGCATACCAGTTGCAAAATTGGGGCGACGACAATGCGTCGCTCACTTGCAGCCTCAGTGGCGGCTCTCCTGCTGTGCCCCGCCTGCTCAGGCAAGAAGCCAGCGCCGAGCGCGCCTCCCGCAAAGCTTGTCAATCTCTCCGCTCCGGCGGCGGGGCAGGGAAACATTGCCATTCCGAACGACGAGGCGGACGACGGCCAGTGGACCCGGCCGGCGAAGGATTACGCCAGCACCCGTTACAGCAAGCTCGACCAGATAAACACGGGCAACGCCGGAAATCTTCGAGTCGCATTCACCTTTTCCACCGGCGTGAATCGCGGACACGAGGCCGCGCCGCTGGTGGTGAAGAACACGATGTACATCGTCACGCCCTACCCGAACTACCTCTACGCGCTCGACCTCACCAAACCCGGGGCGCCGGCGAAATGGACTTTCAAGCCGACCCCGAAAGCGGCATCGCAGGGCGTCGCCTGCTGCGACGTTGTAAACCGTGGCGCCGTATACGCGGACGGAAAGATCATTTTCAATACCCTCGACGGCGAGACCATTGCCGTCGATGAGAACACCGGCAAATCGGTGTGGCGTACGCAGCTCGCCAACATCAACCTCGGCGAGAGCATCACGATGGCGCCGCTCGTCGCGAAGGACAAAGTCTTCGTCGGCGTGAGTGGGAGCGAGTTCGGAATCCGCGGCTGGCTCACTGCGCTGAATCTGAGCGATGGCAAGCTTGCCTGGCGCGCCTACCATACCGGCCCCGACAAGGACGTGCTCATCGGCCCGAGATTCAAGCCGTTCTATGCCTCGGAGAAGGGGCCGGACCTCGGCGTGAAGACCTGGCCGGGAGAATCCTGGAAGATCGGCGGCGGTGGAGTATGGGGTTGGATCTCATTCGATCCCGCGCTCAATCTGATCTACTACGGCACGGCGAATCCTGGTCCGTGGAACGCGGACGAGCGGCCGGGTGACAACAAGTGGACAGCGGGAATCTTCGCGCGCGACGCGGACACCGGGGAAGCCGTCTGGTTCGTCCAGACGTCGCCGCACGATCTGTTCGACTACGACAGCATCAACGAGCTGATCCTTCTCGATCTTTCCATCGGTGGCCGGACGCGAAAGGTCCTGGTTCGTCCGGAGCGAAACGGCTTCATGTACGTGATCGACCGGCAGACGGGCGAGGTGCTCTCGGCCGACGAGTACGGGCCGGTGACATCCTGGACCGGCTTCAACCTCAAGGCAGGCCGGCCAATCGAGAACACCGCCAAACATCCCGAAACCGGAAAGGTCGTTCGCGATATCTGTCCCGCCGCGCCGGGAATGAAGGATTGGCAACCCTCTGCGTTCTCGCCGAGGACTCAGCTGCTGTACGTGCCGCACCAGCTTCTCTGCGAGGACGCAGAAAATGTGGAGGCGAACTACATCGCGGGCACTCCTTACGTCGGAGTGAACGTGAAGATGTATGCGGCGCCGGGCGGCTACCGCGGCGAGTTCCTCGCGTGGGATATCGCAAAGCGAAAGGCCGCGTGGGCAATCAAGGAGGATCTTCCCGTCTATAGCGGGACACTCGTCACCGCCGGCGACGTGGCGTTTTACGGAACCATGGATGGCTGGTTCAAGGCGGTGGACGCGCGGACGGGAAAACTTCTCTGGCAATTCAAGTGCGGGTCGGGAATCATCGGACAGCCGACGACTTATCGAGGTCCGGACGGAAAGCAGTACGTCAGTGTGCTCGCTGGAGTCGGCGGCTGGGCGGGCGGAATCGTGGCCGGCGGCCTGGATGCGCGTGACTCCTCAGCGGCGCTTGGCATGGTCAACGCAATGCGCGACCTTCCGGACAAGACTACGAAGGGCGGGATGCTCTATGTCTTCGCGCTCCCGTAATCTCGTCGTTGGCGGCGTCGCAATCGCGGTGCTCGCGGCCGGACTTGCCGCAACGGCAGCGCCCGCGCGAGGTGATCGTGTTCTCCGTGTGTGCTCCGATCCAAACAACCTGCCGTTCTCGAATCAGCGCCGGGAGGGATTCGAGAACCGCATCGCCGATCTCGTCGCGCGCGATCTCCACGAGAAGGTCGAGTACACGTGGTGGGCGCAGCGTCGCGGATTTGTCCGCAACACGCTCAAGTCCGGCACTTGCGACCTGATCATCGGCGTGCCGACCGGAATGGGGATGGTGCTGAGAACGGCGCCGTACTATCGGTCCACCTACGTCTTCGTCACGCGCCGCGACAGTCCGCTCGACATTCGCTCGTTCGATGATCCCGTTCTGAAGAAAGTGAGAATCGGGGTGCAGCTGATCGGCGACGATGGAACGAACACGCCGCCGGCGCACGCGCTGTCCAATCGCGGAATCATTCAGAACGTGAAGGGCTATACGGTTTATGGCGATTATGCGACGGAGAGTCCGCCCTCGCGCATCATCGATGCGGTCGCGAATCGCGAGGTGGATGTCGCCGTGGCATGGGGACCGATGGCGGGCTACTGGGCGCGGCGATCGCCGGTGCCGATGAAGATCGTGCCCGTGACGCCCCAGATAGATCTTCCATTTCTTCCGTTCGTGTTCGACATCGCAATGGGCGTGCGGCGGGGAGACACGACGTTCCGCGCGTCGCTCGACTCGGTGCTCGTGTCGCGCCGTCCGGAAATCCAGCACATTCTCGATTCCTACGGCATTCCGCAGGTGAGCCCTGCGGGCGTGAGGCATTCGTCATGATCGCGGGACTCGCGAAGGTTTCGTGCATGCTGTTACCGGGCGCGACACTGGTTTGCGTGCTGGCCGCGTGCGGCGGAAGCGAAAGCCGTGATTTTCGCGAGAACCCTCCGGCAGGCTCGCCCCTCAGCGCAATAAAAGAGAGCGAGCTCGAGCCCGGCGGCGCCGTGCACACCGAGAGCACGACGGTGGCGACGCTGAACAACGCCTATGCAATCTCGCAGGGGAAAGCGCTTTTCGAGGGAATGAACTGTGTCGGTTGCCATTTCCATGGCGGTGGAGGAATTGGGCCGCCGCTGATGGACGACGAATGGATCTACGGCAGCGATCCGTCGCAGATCTTCAACACAATCGTTGAAGGCCGGCCGAACGGAATGCCGAGCTTCAAGGGCAAGCTCAATAATCAGCAGGTGTGGGAGCTTGTCGCCTACGTTCGGCTGCTAAGCGGTCTCGGAGGTACCTCGGTTGCCTCGGCGCGCGAGGATCACATGTACCTGAGCCCCGACCTCCAACTCCGCAAACCGCAGAAGCCGAAGAACGCCGCAGCCCCATTCAAATGAAGCACAGTCGAGCGGCCGTTCTGCTGGCGTGCTGTACAAGTGCATGCTCCGGCTTCGATCGGCAGTCGGCTGTCGATCCGGCGGGACCGCAAGCCGAATCCATCGAGCATCTTTTCGTTTTCATGGTTGTCATCGCGGTCGTCGTTTACATCGCCGTGATAGGCGCGACGATCGCCATAATCAGGCGGCGCAAGGCGACTGACGAGGATCCTCGGTCCCCTTCGCGAGAAGCTTCGGCCGCCCGCGCGATAAAGCTTGCCATCGGCGTGGTGGTTCCGGTTCTCTTCGTACTGCTCGTGTACGATTTCAGCGTCGGGCGAAGCGTGAATGCCATGACGAACACGCCGATGCTCACCGTCGAGCTCACGGGCCATCGGTGGTGGTGGGAAGTGCAGTACGAGGATCCGATTCCGCAGAATCGCGTGCGAACTGCGAACGAGATGCACATACCCGTTGGCCGTCCGGTGAATGTGAAGCTCGCGTCGCACGACGTGATCCACAGCTTCTGGGTGCCCAATCTCGCCGGGAAGAAGGACCTGATTCCGGGTCATGTGAACGAGGTAATCATCCAGGCCGACAAGCCCGGCGTATATCGCGCGCAATGCGCCGAATTCTGCGGCGCTCAGCACGCGAACATGTCGATGATGGTCGTCGCGGAATCTCCCGAACGATTCTCAAAGTGGATTGCGAGCCAGCGCCAGGTGCCTGCGCCTCCAGTCGACACGCTTGCCGCACGCGGCCAGACGGTCTTCGAAGGCGGTCAGTGCGCGATGTGTCATGCCGTCGCTTCCACGCGGGCGGCCGCAAGCATCGGACCTGACCTCACGCACGTCGCGAGCCGGCTGACAATCGCCGCCGGAACGCTGAAAAACACTACGGCAAACCTCGGCGGTTGGATCGTCGACCCTCAAGGCATCAAGCCCGGCGTCGACATGCCGTCGAATGCGCTCTCCCCTACGGATTTGCGCGCTCTGCTCGCATATCTGAGGACGCTGCAATGACGACCGCCGACAAGAGGGGGGCGATCACGCTTCCGCCGGCAATCGATCAGGGAGACCGGGAGCGGCTGCAAAAAACATGGGAGCCGAGGACCGGCTTCATCGGCTGGATCACCTCCGTGAATCACAAGACGGTGGGGAAGCGCTACATCGCGACTGCGCTGATCTTTTTCCTGTTCGGCGGTCTCGAAGCCGGCATGATTCGCCTGCAGCTCTCGCGGCCGGACAACGGAATCCTCGGACCCGATCTGTACAACCAGATTTTCACGATGCACGGAACGACGATGATGTTCCTGTTTGCGGTTCCAATCATGACCGCAATCGGCATCTACCTCGTCCCGCTGATGATCGGCGCGCGGAACATCGCGTTTCCGCGACTCAATGCGCTCGGATTCTGGGTGTATCTCATCGGCGGCGGCTTTCTCTACGTGATGTTCTTCATGAACACCGGTCCGGATGCGGGATGGACTGCCTACACACCGCTGTCGGGACCCGAGTATGGATTTGGAAAGCGCGTGGACATCTGGGCGCAGATGGTCACGTTCACCGAGATCTCCGCGCTGATTGCCGCTCTCGAGATAATCACGACGATCTTCAAGATGCGCGCGCCGGGGATGACTTTCAGCCGGCTTCCACTTCTTGTCTGGGCTCAGCTCGTGACGGCCTTCATGGTCATGTTCGCGATGTCGTCGGTGGCGACAGGAAGCATCATGCTCGCGGCGGACAGGTTGATAGCGACCCACTTCTTCAATCCGGCAGAAGGCGGCGACGTCCTGCTGTGGCAGCATCTGTTCTGGTTTTTCGGACATCCGGAGGTCTACATCATCTTCATTCCCGCCTTGGGAATGGTGTCACAGATCGTGACCACGTTCACGGGTCGTCCGGTCTTTGGCTATCCCGTGGTTGTCACTGCGCTGATTGCTACAGCAGTCATCGGATTTGCGCTGTGGGTGCATCACATGTTCGCGACGAGCGTGCACCAGCTCGGCGAGTCCTTCTTCACGGCGGCGAGCACGATGATCAGCATTCCTACAGGTGCTCAGATATTCTGCTGGCTGGCGACGATCTGGCTGGGGCGGCCGGTATGGAAGACGCCGCTTTTGTTCGTCATCGGATTCATTGTCGTATTCGTGATGGGCGGGCTTACCGGCGTGATGCTCGCGTCCGTGCCGTTCGATCTCCAGGCGCAGGACACTTATTTCGTCGTCGCCCACCTGCATTACGTGCTGATTGGCGGAGCAATCTTCCCGCTGCTCGGCGCGTTCTACTACTGGTTCCCGAAAGTCACCGGCCGGATGATGAGCGAGCGGCTGGGCAAATGGAATTTCTGGCTGCTGTTCGTCGGCGTGAACGTGACGTTCTTCCCGATGCACATCCTCGGCCTCAGAGGAATGACGCGCCGCATATACACGTACTCCGACGCGATGGGGTGGGGCACCCTGAACCTGATCGCGAGCGTGGGCGCCGTGATAATCGTCGCGTCGATGGCGGTGTTCGCGTTCAACCTGTTCTGGAGTCTGCGAAAGGGAGAAGCTGCGGGCGCGAATCCGTGGAACGCCGATACACTCGAGTGGGCAACGACATCGCCTCCGCCGCCCTACAATTTCGTCGACACTCCAGTGGTTATCGGCCGCGATGGGCTGTGGGACTACGGCGACGAATTTCCTGTCATCACGGGATTGCATACAGACCGGCCCGAAGTGCTCATCACGTCGGTGATGACAGCCGAGCCGAGGTACCGCCACGAGGCTCCGTCCCCAACGTTCGCGCCACTGGTGATGGGTGTGCTGATCGGAGCGATGCTGATCGCCGGCGTATTCACGCCGTGGGGTCTCGTGTACGGGACGGCTTTCATCGGGATTCCGTTCTACATGTGGGCATGGCCGGACAAGCGTGAACACGAGCGCAACCTGCGGGAAGAGAACGAGAAGCGGCTCGAGAAGAAGGAGGCGGCTTGAACAAGGTGCGGAGCCTGGGCTCAGTAGAATCTCTGCCGAATGAGCTCTACGGCCCTGAAGGGCTTACGTGGTGGGGCGCGTGGTGGGGCGAAATAATCGAGGGGTTCGTTCTCGTGCTCGCAGTCTTCTCGTACGTGTATCTGCGACACACGTCGGCAACCTGGCCGCCGCTTCACACTCCGCTGCCGTCGCTCGGCATTCCAACCGTCAACCTCGTGCTGATGCTCGTCAGCGTCGTCCCGGCATGGCTCGCCTCACGCCGCGCGAGAGAACACGATCGGTTCGGTACGCTGCTCTGGCTGGTAATTCATTCGCTGATCGGTGCCGTCATCGTCGTCATCCGCTACTTCGAGTGCTTCGCGCTCAACGTGCGCTGGGACGCGAACGCGTACGGTTCGATCAACTGGGCCCTGTTGTTCGCGCATGGTTACACAACGCTGCTCGATGTCTTTGACACGCTTGCACTGGTAATACTGTTCGCGATTCTCCAGCCGGAGGAAAAGCATTACGTCGACGTGACGGAGAATTCCTTCTTCTGGTACTTCGTGGTGGGCACCTGGATACCTCTGTACGTTCTGATTTTCCTTTCACCCCGCTGGTAGCAGAGACGGTCTATGGCGAGGCGAGATTCGTCTGACGGAACGCAGCAGCTCACGAACGGCCGAATCGCCGCGCGATGGTTCGGTGTGCTCGGCCCCCTTCTCGCGATGCTTGTCCAGCAGGAGCTGGCCTACGCCTCAGTGCTCGGCGCATGCCACGATCACCAGTGGCTGCTGGTACAGTGGCCGACACTTCTTGCGCTGATCGTGGTCGGGCTCGCGTTTCTCGCGTCGCGACGCGAATACGCACGCTCGAGCGATGATGAATCGAAGGACGGTGCAGACTCGGGCTCCCGGTTCTTCGGTATCACCGGGCTCCTGATGAGCGGGCTCGGAGCTGCGCTCATTCTGGCTCAATGGCTCCCGACGGTATTCATCGGCGCGTGCCATCGCTGAGGCCCGCTCGACTTACCTCCCGCCGGCGACAGTCACTCCGAGATAAAGCGTTCGCCCGGCAGCCGGCTCGAAAAACTTTCCCCGTGCCGCGTTGACTGTCACCGACGGCGAGTAGAGCCGGTTGAAAAGATTCTGGACGCCGCCAACGATAGAGATGTTTTGCGCGCCAGGGATGCCGTTGCTTCCAGCTCTCAGGTGCATGACTTCATATCCCGGTGCCTTTCCCGTATTACCGTCGTCGACAAACGACGAAGACGCAACTTCGCCCTCGGCGACAGCGAACAACGTGTGATGCGACCACGTGACGCTGGATTGGCCGCGATGCATGGGAATGCCGGGAATGCGCTTGCCGTCGAAAACCGCTGAATCCGTCACGTAGCGGACGAATCGAAAATCGGAATAACTGTACGCGGCGTTCAACTGCAGCGGCCCTGCATTGGCTCTCAACCCGAGCTCTGCTCCCCGGCGGTTGGTTCGCCCGGCATTCCGGAAATAACGTCGGCCGCCGCTTCCGGGGATCTCATACGACACGAGCTCGTCGTGAACCTTCGTCGTGAAAATGGCGACGTCATATCCAAAGGGTGACGCGACACCTCCCTTGAAGCCCGTCTCGTAGGTCACGGATCGTTGAGGCTGAAGATCCGGATTGATTCCGGCGCTTCCGTCGGGGTGATTTCCAAGCTCGGTAGTTGTTGGTGTCTCGAACGCCGAGGAGATATTTACGTACACCGAATGGTCGGGCCCGATCTTCGAGACAACACCGACGTACGGCGTGGCGGCGCGAAGTGTCCGTCGGCCTGAATCGTCCGGATTGCCGGGGCCGATCAACCGGTCGCGAAGCTCGAATCGGACGTCGTCGCCACGCAGGCCGCCGCTCACCCTCAGCGACTGAGTGAGACGAAGCTCGTCTGTCACGTAGACGCCGGCGCTCGATACGAGCTCTCGCTGATCGAGCGTTGTGATCCCCTTCTCGGCGCCGATCACCGGACAGCTGGCGGTCGCAGTCACGGGCATCGGAATGTCGTCGCAATTCACCCAATTGAATCGCGAATCGTTCTGCGACTGTGCATCAAACCCGGCCGTCAGGCGATTAGCCGACGCCAGGTCCGGCCAGAGATGCGTGACGCGCGCGCTCGCCCCGTAGGTTCTGCGACCTACGTCGACCACCGCGAAAGTCTGCGGATTATAAAGCGATCGACCGCCGACGAACGCCGACGCCGAGATCTCATCGTTTGTCCCAAGCCGGTTGGCCGCGACTCCTACCTGAAGCTGCCGGACGACTTTTCTGGCTTGTTTGTTCACTGAGGGCACATCCGCCAGACGCGCATTGGATCGAAACTGAGCGAGCGTGAGCGCACCGGGATTCTCGGCGAGCGGCATGTCGAAGCCGAGCGCCTCGATCGAGTAATCCGTTCCACCAAGAGTCGCGCCGGTTCGCGCAAACGCGCTTGTGAGACGCTCACGCGAGTGCGCCCGAAAACCGTCGCCGCGTGTCGAAGACGCGTCGGCCTGATAGTATGCATTGCCGCTGACTCCTCCTCCGGCAATTGTCGTTCGGCTGAACCCGTCGCTGCCAAACCACTGCCGGAGATCTCCCGCCAGCTTCGACGCCGGCGGGGCGGCTGTGCGGAGGTCGATCACACCTCCCGACGCATTTCCGTAGAGCGCTGCGGCGGCACCGCGCACGATCTCGATTCTGCCAACCGACTCCAGACTCAGATAGTCGACCGGAGTCTGACCATCCGGGAGAGTCAGCGGCATTCCGTCGCGAAGCACGCGAACACCGCGAACGCCAAAGGCAGAGCGCGCGCCGAAGCCTCGGATGGAGATGCGCGGATCCTGCGACGGATTGGTGCGACTCACTGCCACGAGCCCCGGCACGAGAGAAAGCGATTCATCGAGAGCGATGTGTCGCTGACCCGGCCGGGCGCTGTCCGGCTTCAGGACCGTCATAGCGAATGGGGCGTCGAGAGTCGATCCTCCGAGTCCGCGAGTGACCGTGATCACAACGGGTTCGAGAGTGGTGCGACGAGTGGTTGCCGAGTCCTGCGCATCGGCCTTCACGACGACACTGGAAACTCCGAACGCCAGAAGCGCCAGAGACAATCCCCGCCTGGCGACGCAATTCGTCGGCTGTGTCATTCCGGCAAGCTACGTCTTTTCAGGACTAGCGGAGCGTGTAGAGATAGCTGGCGATATCGCGGGCATCCCTGTCCGTTACGGCCAGGTTCGGCATCGCCGTCTTCGCGTCGACTGCGGGAGGATTCTGGATCCACTGGACCATGTGTTCGGGGGAATTCGTGAGGACACCCGCAACGTAGGATCGGCCGGCAATGCCGGCGAGAGGAGGCCCAACCTGGGCGCGAGCCTCGCGAATCCCCGGAATCGAGTGACACGACCCGCAGCCGTACTTCCTGATTGCCTGCTTGCCACGATCAGTATTGCCGCCGGCGAGATTGTTGGCCATCTGCTTGTCCCCACCGCCACACCCCGCAACGAGGAGAAGGAGAAACACGAGAGCGCGCGTCATTCGGAACTCTCTTTGCAATGTCCGACGGGCGTGACGGCACGGGCTCTGGGCTCAGCGGCAGGCAAGTTTTTCTCCCGAGGCTGGAATGGACATTCTGACTTCAACAGATGGCCGGAATTTCAGTTTTCGCGTGCACTGTGAAACGCATCCTTCATGCCGATGATCACGAGACGTGAGTTCCTTCGTGTAGCTGGAGTAGCGCTCGCCACATCGCGCGCCGGCGCCGGCATTCCGATCTTGAATTGGGCGCCGGCGCGGACTCTGCGACTCGCCCTCCTCCTGCCTCCCGCAGACCCGAGTCTGGCGTCTGTGGCCTCGGACTGGTCGGCCGGCGCGGCTCTCGCATTGTCGGAGACCGAACGCGCGGCGCAGCTCTTCGGCCAGCGCATCTCGCTGAGCGAGCGGCGCATTGATCAGAACCAGAAGCCGGAAGACGTGATCGCGAGAGATCATCCGTCGGTGATCATCGGAGGTGCGAGCGCGACAGAATGTGCCGCGCTCGCCCAGGCCGCCGAGGCCGCGGGCGTGCTCTTTCTCAACCTCGGGTCGACGGACGACGCATTGAGGCGAAGTGACTGCCGCCGGCACATGTTCCATGTCGCGGCAAGCGACGCAATGATTGATTCCGCGCGCCGCGCGGCGTCATCGGCTAACGGCCCGATTTCGATCGAGCTCTGGCACCCGTCGCTCACGCGATACGGGGGAGCCGAGCTGAACGATCGCTATGCTGACCGTTTCAAGCGGCCGATGACCTCGAGCGCATGGGCGGCCTGGGTTGCGGTGAAGATTGCGTGGGAGACATCACTGAAGGCGCGAAGTGTCGAGCCGGCTGCGCTTCTTTCGGTGCTCGAAAATGACTCGACCGGATTCGACGGTCACAAGGGGACGCAGCTCAGCTTCCGCGCGTGGGATCACCAGCTGCGCCAGCCGCTCTATGCCGTGAGCAACGCGACGGGCGCTGGCCGAGTTGTCGCTGAGCTTCCCGACGTCGGCAGGAACAACGATCAGGGAATGCGCGAGCTGCTGGACCAGTTCGGTGACCTCGCAGGATCCGCCAGTTGTTTTGCGCGAGGTGCGGCATGAACCGCGCGCGGCGAATCCGACAATTGGTGGTCGCCATTACCGTCGTCGTGTTGCTTGCTCCGTGCGTGCTTCGAGCTCAATCGGGCTCGTTGTTGTTCGTGAGCAATGAGATCGGACGCTCACTCACCATAGTCAATCCGGCGACCAGGTCCGTTGTCGCGACAATCCCGCTCGGTGAGCGCGCCCGTGGAATCCGTTCGAGTCCCGACGGGAAGCTGGTGTACGTCGCGCTCAGTGACGACATCCCGATGAGGGAAACTGCGGGCGATCGCATCGCCGTCGTCGACGTGGCGACGCGAAAAGTGATCGCGCGATTTCGCGCCGGCAGCGACCCCGAGCAGTTTGCCGTCTCGCCAAGCGGGCGGTTTCTCTACACGTCCAACGAGGATGCGGGCACAGCGTCGGCGACCGACATCCGAACGGGAAAGGTGATCGCGACGATGGTGGTCGGGATCGAGCCCGAGGGTGTCGGCGTCAGCCCGGACGGCCGCTGGGTGTACGTTACCGCCGAGACGAGCAACAGCGTTTCGGTGATCGACACTCGCACGAACAAAGTCGTGGCGAATTTTCTTGTCGACGCCCGCCCCCGCGCCGTCGCATTTTCGCCCGACGGGACGCGGGCGTATGTCACAGCGGAAATCGGCGGAACGCTTTCGATAGTCGACGCGCGAAAGCATGAAGTGCTTGGCTCCGTGGAGCTCGAGCGGGGACAGGCGAAACCCGTTGGGGTTGTGGTGTCGCCGGACGGCAGGACGGTGTATGTCGCGAACGGGCGTGGCAACACGGTTTCAATCGTCGATGCGAAGAGCGCGTCAGTCATTGCGACGATTCCGGTTGGTCATCGTCCGTGGGGAATCGCGTTGAGTCGAGATGCGAAGACGTTGTATACGGCCGACGGTCTTTCCGATCAGGTTTCAGTGATCGACGTGGGGGCTCGTCGCGTAGTCGGAACAATCAAAGTCGGCGCGCGACCGTGGGGAGTGGCGCTCGTCGAATAACGCGAACCTGATTACTCGAGGTGCTTGAACCCCTCGCCACGCGTGTAAAGAAGACTCACTTTCCGGCCACCATAACTGGCCTGCACGATGTTGATCTGATCAGCGTACAAATCGAAGAGGATCTTGTCGAGAACACGATATCCACTGAGATCCGCAGCAGCCGGCGTGTGGAAGCAGATCCACATCAGGTCTCCCACTCGCTTTCCGCCGCACGACGCAAGCGACAACGGGCGACCGTCCCGCCCCGCGACGATGAGCGAGGCCCGCGCATACATGAGCAGCGGCGACTCATTCGAGACCGGCAACTTCGCCGCTCGCGCAGCTGACGCTCTCGCGGCTGCATAAGCAGTCGAAGCCTTCGTGAAATCATCGATGAAAACGCGAACCGATACGCGCATTTCCCTCGTCGCGGCGTCGTACGTTATGTCGGCGAGACTCGTGTGGAGCGGATGCGCTTCGAGGGGCCGGGCAATTACCAGAGCTGAAAGCGCCGCCACCAGCGCGCGAAATCTCACCAGGGATTGCGCTCGATTGCCCACCGCGTGGCGATCACCATTACCACCGCCGACACGAGTACGACTCGCACACGCAGCGCCGACGGAGCGGCAAGCGACGCGCGGACGTGACGAATCGTCCAGTCAGCGGCGAGCAGGAACGCGGCGGCGAAGATCAGCACCACTATCTGTCCCAGCTCGATGCCGACATTGAAGCCAAACAGTGGAACCGCTATGTGGTCCGCAAAGAGGTTGCGCAGATAGTCGGCGAAGCCTGCACCGTGCACGAGCCCGAACACAGCCGCGAAGATCGGGCGATACCGGCCTCTGAGCGGAGCCGTCGCCCGGTCGCGGACTATCAGATTCTCGATGCAGGTCGCTACTATCGTCACCGGTATCAGGAACTCGATCAGCTTGATGGGAAGAACCATCGCGCCCGTAACGGCGAGTGCCAGCGTGATGGAGTGGCCCACCGTGAACGCCGTCACCACCCACAACGCGTTCCTCCAGTCACGCGGACGATAGATGGCCGCGAGGGCAAGCAGGAACAGGATGTGGTCCATCGCCTGCAGGTTGGTGATGTGGCGAAAGCCAAGCTGCATGAACGTGAGCAGCTCCGACATCAGTGCGGGCCCTCACGCTCGATGGAATCGAGCACCGCTCGAGCCTCGGCCGGCTGTGTGGGATGAAACTGCGGATTGATCTCCAGGGCTTGAGCGAGGAAGTAACTGGCCCGCCTGGTATTGCCGAGCGCGCGCTCGATCATCCCGGTGTGATAGAAAAGCATCGCGTCACGCGTGCTCAGGCGGCGCGCAAGCATCATCGCATCGCGGGCCTCGGCGTCACGATGCTCCTTGTGAAGCGCCCATCCAAGAAGATCGTATCCGTAAATATCCTTTCGCGTTTCGAGCTCCTTCTGGACATTGGCCATGACTTCGGGAACGCGCCGGTTGTGATCGAGCAGGAAAAGACTCCACGCCCGGTGATACGCGCCCGGTTGTCCGGCGACCGCGACCTCCATTGTCTTGTAGAACTCCTCCGCCTTCGCCTTGTCGCCGAGAGCGGCGTACGCATCGCCCATCGTGCCGAGCGTTGCGGGATCGAGCTTGATGGCAATGCCGCGCTCGCCATACTCGATCGCCTTTTTCGGGTTGCCCTCCACCGCTTCGAGGTGCGACATGGCGTCCAGCAGCCGATAGTCGTTCGGCGCGACGGCCAATCCATCTTCGAACAGCCGTCGCGCGGACCGCATGCGTCCATTCCGCATGTCGATGTCGCCAAGTCGCAGATGGAACCACGCGGTCTGTTCCCTCGGCAGATCGCGCTGCCTTAGCGCATCGGCGAGCGCTGCCGCAAGCAGTTTCCGGGCGTAGGGAGTGTTGCCGGTTATCTCCGCCCACCGCGCGAGGCGTGGCGCTATTGAAAGGCTCGTGCGGAAACTGTAGAGAGAATCGAAAGACTGTCGCGCCGCGTCGTAGCGACCCAGCTCCATCTGTACTTCTCCGAGCTGGGCGCGGTATTCCGGAATGGTCGGGTCGAAGGCGACGAGGTCCGTCGCAACCTGATCGGCCTCCTGAAATCGATGCTGCGCCACGAGCGCCGCGGCGAGTGTAACGAACGTCGGCCCATTGCGATTGATCCGAAGCTTCAGCGAGCGGCGCGCATATTCCTCGGCCTTGTTGTAATCGCGATCGTCGCCGGTTTCCCGCGCGCGCTGGAGATGGAGTGCCGCGAGATGGCCGAGTGCCAGCGCGCTGACCGGATCCTGCGCCAGCGCGACGCCCCACACCCGGATCTGGTCGGCGCGATCGGCGGAGTCGTTGACAACGGCCGCCGCGCGGGCATTGCGAGAGGAAATCTCATACGCGCCCACGCGGCGCGCGCCAAGCCAGATACCGACAGTTAGAACAACGACGAAAAATGCAATTGCGACGCGACGCACCATCGCTGCTACGGCCTCGGTGACTCGAGATACGGGAACGATGGGGAGAAGCTTCGCACGCTTGGCGGAACGTTGTCGGACGTCAGTCCCGCAATCACGGGAGCAGCCGGGTCGAGAATGTTGCCGAATACCGCTGTGAGTCCGGTATCCACGACGTCATCCGTCAGCTTGCGCCCGCCATATCCGTTGGCAAGCGCCCAGGTGAGCCATCCGGCGGTGGCCGGTGCGCGGTTCGGGAAAACGAGAAGCTCGTCGGGAGCGAGCACAGAGCCGAGTGTCGTGATGATCTTCTCGCTGCGCCCAAACGCCGAGGCGAACGCGCGGATGTGACCCGGAACGTCGGTGCCCCTGTTCGTCATCGGCTGCGTGTCGTCGATCGGTGACTTGGTATTGTCGAGTCCATGATCGCGTTTCGGAAAAAACACTTCCGACACTAGAGGATTTCCAAGCCGCTCGATCTGAACGTACTGGCGGTTCGTGTTTACGCCGGTGAGAAGGGCACTGTTGTCGTTGCATGCGGCCGTTGCAACGAGGCCCAGGCTTATGAGTGAGGCGATCGCTCGCTTCGGAGTCGCCGCAACAAGTCGTGTGAAGTTCATGGGTTCGTCCTAGCGGCTGATTGTGGCCCACACACCGAACTTCGCGTCGGTGGAGGTCGAAGAAGAGATGAGCTGCGCCTTTGGGAGCTCGATCACGATGGCGAGGCAGTTGAAGGGTCGAAGCGTGTCGACTCCCGGATTGCGGAACGAGCTTTGTGCCGGCCCCGTTTGCGTCGAGAGCACGCCGGTCGATGGCCGCCGGTCGGGGATGATGTTGAAGAACTGCTCGAGATCGATGAAGAACGGATCGGCCCGCAGTCCGGCAAAGACCTGCACTCCGGTTGCCGACCCGAGAATCGAATTCACGGCACCCTCGACTACCGGGGTCGTATTCGAGAGTGTGCTTACGGTTCCCGGCCCCGCAGGGGGAGGAATCGGTCCGACGACCCTTACCTGCTGGGCCGAGCCGACGCCGTTGTTGAAGGTGATCTGGAAAACCAGGTCTTCGTTGGCGTCTCCCCCGTTGTCGATCTTGATCTGGTACAGAAGGTCGGGATCGAACGAGGCGGTCTGTCCGGCGATTGGTGACGACGTCGTGAGAACCAGCGCCACGCGGTCAGGCGACGAGCCCGGGAACGCGTACACGTCATTGATGTCCATTCGAGGATTGAGCTCGACCTCGGGCGTGTCCTGGTGATCGGACGCGAGCAGCGTGCCGATTCCGCCGACGCTTGCCGCGACTCCTGCGGCGAACAGAATCGACAGATATCGGCCGCGCGTCAGGTACCTGTTCCTCATTATTTCTCCGCTTCAAAAAAAGGGGGATGGTGGTGCGGTAAGGCGATCGCCGGTTCTCGAAAGATTTCTACGACGCGAGCTTGAATCCGGTTTTGCCGACAGCAAGTTGGCCGCCGCATGCGCATATAGCTTCTGCGACCTGAGCCGAATCTACCTCAGGCCGAGAATTTTGTGGCTCTGCACGCTCAACCGCCAGCGCGGATGACTCATGCAGTAGTCGATCGCGAGCCGCGTATTAGCGGCTGTCTCCGGCCCGTCCATCGGCTGGAGAAAGAAATGATCGAACGAAAGACCTTCGAATTCCTCGGGAGGCGCGCCGCTTTGGGGGTAGACGAGCTTGAGCTCGCTGCCGGAGCGCTGCACGAGCTGCGCACCCGCCTTGGGGCTGACGCAAATCCAGTCTATGGTTGCCGGAGCCCGGCGTGTCCCGTTGGTCTCGATAGCAACGGTAAAGCCCCGGTCATGCAGTTTGTCGATCAATTGCTCGTCCAGCTGAAGAAGCGGCTCGCCTCCGGTGCACACAACGAGCCGCGCCTCATCATCGCCGCGCCAGGCGCGGGCGACCGAATCCGCAAGCTCATCCGGAGTCGCGAATCGTCCGCCGTCAGGGCCCGTGCCGACGAAGTCCGTGTCACAGAACTGACACACCGCTCGCGACCGGTCTTCCTCGCGTCCGCTCCACAGATTGCACCCCGAGAATCGGCAGAAAACGGCGGCGCGACCGGCGTTGGCGCCTTCGCCCTGGAGTGTGTAGAAAATCTCCTTGACGGTGTAGGTCATGCGCCGCTTCCTGTTGGGACTTCAGCGGTTGTCGCGTAACGCGCAGGATCTGTTGCGCCGGCTTCGCGGAACCCCCGAAGCCGGAGCTGGCATGCGTCGCACCGTCCGCATGCTTCGCCGTCCGCTCCCGGGTCGTAGCAGCTCGTCGTCATCGAATAATCGACGCCGAGACCAAGACCGAGCTCGATGATCTGCCGCTTCGTGAGCTCGATCAGAGGCGTTCGAATACGGATGGCCGGTTCCTCCTTGCTTTCGACGCCCACGCGAGTGGCAAGATTCGCGAGTCGCTGGAACGCCGCGATGAACGCCGGCCGGCAATCGGGATAGCCGCTGTAGTCGAGCGCGTTCACTCCGATGAAGATGTCGCGCGCTCCCGAGACTTCAGCCAGCGCCAGGGCATACGAAAGAAAAATCGTGTTGCGTGCGGGCACGTAGGTGAACGGAATCTCATCGTTGCCGTCGCTGAGCTCGCGATCCTTCGACACGGGGGTGTCGGACGTCAGCGACGAGCCGCCGAAGATTCGAAGATCTATAGTGGCAACGAGATGCTGCGCCACATCGTATCTTTGGGCAATCTTCTTCGCGGCGCTCAGCTCGGCCGAATGACGCTGGCCGTAATCGAAGCTCAGTGCGTGAACAGCATAGCCCTCGCTGGTAGCAAGAGCTAACAGGGTGGTCGAATCGAGGCCGCCGCTGAGGAGAAGTACCGCGTTTTTGCGCTCCATATCATTAACATAAGCGTCCAGAGGGTCTTCACGTGAAGTCAGGCCAGCCCGCGGCGGCGATTCGCGCCGCAGCATCCATTGTCGTCCTTGCAACAGCCGCAGCCTGCGCCGGCAGACAGGTGAATCTTGGAAACGGAAGTGGCGTCACCGTGCCGGCCATCACTGCGTCGGACTTGAAAACGCGTCTCTACATCTACGCTGACGACTCGATGATGGGCCGCCGGGTAGGCACCCCCGGCAGCCGGATGGCGACCGCCTACATCGAGCGAGAAGTGCGCCGCATGGGGCTCGAGCCGGCCGGCGACGCGGGAACCTATTTTCAGGACATCCATCCGGATTCCAGCGCAAGGTTCAACGGCCACGCTCCACCCGGTACCGCGAGAAACGTCGTCGCCATCCTGCGCGGAAGTGATCCGGTGCTCCGCAACGAATACGTGGCGATAGGCGCTCACAGCGATCACATAGGGATCCGGGCAACTCCGGCCGATTACGATTCGCTTCGCGCGTTCAACATCGCTCTGGACAAGGCCGGTCTTCCGATGTGGGACAGGCGAATTCCGGTCGACAAGCGCACCGCCGCGCGCGCCGCGATCCACGTGAATGTCGACAGTCTGCATCACGTTCGGCCTGCGCGTCTCGACTCGATCAACAACGGCGCCGACGACGACGGCTCCGGAACGGTGACTGCCCTCGAGATCGCGCAGGCGATGGCGAGCGCGCCGGTGAAGCCGAAGCGATCCATCCTTTTCGTCTGGCACACGGGTGAAGAAGCCGGACTGCTCGGCTCGCGCTGGTACACCGATTATCCGACGGTTCCAAGAGGAGCGATCGTCGCGCAGCTCAACATGGACATGGTTGGGCGGGGCGAGGCGATCGACCTGGTCGGCGGTGGGCCGGACTACCTCCAGCTGGTTGGCAGCCGGCGCCTCTCGACGGAGCTCGGCGACATCGTCGAGAAGGTGAACTCCGAGCGGGCTGAGCCGTTCAAATTCGACTACCAGTTCGACATGAATGGCGATCCAAACCGCATTTACTGCCGAAGCGACCACTACAGCTACGCACGCTATGGAATTCCGATTGTCTTTTTCACGACCGGACTACACGCTGATTATCACCAGGTGACGGACGAGCCGCAGTACATCAACTACGATCACATGAAGCGTATCGGGGAATTCGTGCGCGACATAGCGGTGCGAGTCGCAAACCTCGATCATCGCCCAGTGGTGGATAAGCCAGTCAGCGGTCCAACCGCGGCCTGCGTGCAGTAGCGCAGGCCGGCGGCGCTCAGGCGGCGGCTGTCTTCAGCTCGCCGACCAGTCCGCGCAGCTGTCTGCTTCCATGAAGCAGCTGGCTCGACGCGTTCGTCATTTCCTCGCAGGCGGCGCTTTGTTCTTCTGTTGACGCGCTGACCTGCATCGCCGCGGTCGCCTGACCTTCGGCGGTGCGCGTCGCGAGGCCCAGATTCTCCGCGGCGCCTTCGACTGCCCGCATGTTCTGCTCGGCAGAAGCCGTCACTGCCGCCGCGGCTTCGCGGGTTCTCTCAGCCGCGGCGACGATTGTCGACAGCGCGCTGTCGAGCTCGCGTCCAACGCGCTCGATCTCGCATACCGATGCGGCGCTGTTCTCCATCGCGCGGGAAGTAGTCGTGACTCGCGTCGTCACCGCCTCGGTAAGCCGCACAACGTCGTCCGCCGCCGCCTGTGTCTGCTCCGCGAGCTTGCCAACTTCCGCGGCGACGACGGCAAAGCCGCGTCCCGCCGGTCCGGCTCGCGCCGCTTCGATCGATGCGTTCAGCGCGAGCAGGTTCGTCTGTTCGGCAATGCGGCTCACGGACACGACGAAATTGTTGATCTCGGCCGCAGTCGCTGTCAGGCCGCTCACTTCCGCAGCTGCCTGCTGAACGATGTCCCGAACCTCGAGAAGAATTACGAGAGCCCGGCTCATCTCGCCGCGCTTCGCCGCCGCTTCGGATTCGATGGCGCCCGCAAGCGCGTGAACTTCCTCAGCTCCGCCGACCATTTCGCCGGCGCGGCTCCGGATTCCGTCGAGGGCGGCGCTCACGATCCGGATCTGCTGCACCTGACTGTCTGCTCCATTTGAAACGTCGCCAACGGCCTCGGCAATCTGTCCAGCCGACTGCGAGACCTGGCGGGACGCTGACGCCAGCTCGCCTGCCGATTGCGCGACGACGTCTGCGGTGGACGCGGCTCCGGTGACGATTCGGGAAAGCGAATCGCTCGCGTGGTTCATCGCTTCGCCGAGCGTCCGGAATTCCGTCGGAAGGCCGGCGGTGCGGGTGCGCATGAGGAGATTTCCGCGGCTAAGCTGCATCGCATGCTTGAGAAGCATTCGGAGCGGCCGGCCGATCGCCGACGAAGTGCGCATCACGATGATCACCGCCATCAGGAGCGCGAACGCGATCGCCGTGACGAGAACCGCCGACCTGCGGAATGCGCTCTGGCGAAGCGCGTCTGCCGCGCGGGCGAAAGCGAGGCTGTTCGCATTGTCTGCGCGCTGAAGCTGGTCCAGCAGCTGAGATACCAGCGCCGCGGCCCGCTGGGACTGGGCGTCCGCTTCCTGGGTCCGGCCGAGATCACTCAGGCGGTGCGCAAGCGCGTATGCGTTTTCCACCTCCGCAAGCTTTGCATCGATGGTGACCGTACTGGTAACCTCGTCCGTGAGCTCGTTGCGCCGCGTGGTAAAGGTGCGGTGCATGCGATGCGCGTCCCATCCGAGCCGGCGAAAATCACTTTCGGATTTCGCGCTGTGATCGGAGAGGTACGACGTGGCAGCCTGAACTTCCTGCGTGATGGTGTGCGAGAAGCTCGAGGACTGGTGGGTGAGATCATTGGCGTGAGCGAACCGGTCGCTCATGTCATTGGACATTCCATGTATCGTCGCCCATCCGAAAACTCCGGCCGAGACGAGCAGCAGGACCAGCATCGCGAAGCCCACGGCGAGAGTGCGCCGGATAGAGTTCGGATCGATTGCGCGGAGCTTGATCACGGCGTGCCTCCGGTCGACAGCGATCCATGACTCACGCGTGTCACGCGGAAAACCATGCCCAGCGGATCTCCGCCTGCGCTGAAATACGCCGGCCCGGTTACGCCCTGATATGGATGATCCGCGTCGAGAGATGCGATGTAGTCGCGGACGGAGCGCCGGTCGGCGTGGCCCTGACCAATCGCGCGCGCAACCAGCATCGTCGCGTCGTATCCGAGTGCGGCGAAAGCGTCCGGCACGGCATCATATCGTTTCCTGAACGCGCGAGTGAAGCGCTGCACGCCCGGCGACGGATCGTCGGCGTTGAATGACGTGCCAACATACGCGCCTTCGGATGCAGCGGAATCGCTGACGATGCTCTGCCAGCCGTCTCCGCCGAGGAAGACCGCGTCGAACTGCTGGCGCTTGGCTTCGCGGAGAATTGTCAACGCAGCCTGGTCGCGACTGGCGACAAAGACGATTCCCGGCTTCTTCAGCTTGAAGTAGGAGATGTACGGTTCGGCATTGGTGATCGACTCGTCGATCGGATCGAAGCTGACAATCGTCCCGCGAAAATTCCGCCTGAACGAGTCAGCCAGTCCGCGGCCGTATGAGTCGTTCTCGTAGAGTACTGCCGCCTGTTTCATTTCCGGGGAATTGCCGCCGATCTGCGATGCAAAGCGCCCGAGAGTGACGCCGTTGAGGGAGTCGCTTGCGATCACTCGAAAGACCCACGGTGAAACGCCGGTGAGGTCAGGTGAGGATGCGCTCGTCGCGACCGTCTGCAACATACATGTACTTCTGCGCCGAGTCAGGTGAGAAACCTATCCACCATACGGTTCCCCATAGGTCTGGAATCTTCTCGTCCCCTATATGAACAAAGATATTTTTTTT
>Ga0105240_10004064_pt1 | contig 22514 bp, 22 predicted proteins | sample KBSC54metaG_FD_80426 | JGI IMG/M metagenome (GOLD analysis project Ga0105240, IMG submission 80426) | Corn rhizosphere microbial communities from Kellogg Biological Station, Michigan, USA - KBS C5-4 metaG | ecosystem: Host-associated > Plants > Roots > Rhizosphere > Soil | place: Michigan, USA... | reverse complement strand
TCTCTCTCTGGTCTAGCAAAAGCGGAGCATCGCACCGCCATCTGCGTATCGCGCAGCCTCCGCCACAACGGGATGCGCTTGCAAGTTGCTAGCGTACTTGTCGCTCCGCCGCTCGCTTGTGCTCGCGGCGTTCGTCGCTCTCGCAGGCCCCCCGGACCTGCTCACGCGCTTCGCGCGCCGCTTCTCACCTTATCGGCGGCTCAATCTGCAGAATTGAGCGGTGCCGCTCGCTGCGAACTGCTAGCAGTGCGTCTTGCCGCTGCCCCTCGCCTAAACTCGGGGCGTTCGCGCCTCAAACCATCCACTGGATGGTTTTGCCGCCCTTCGGGCGTCGCCGCTCACTACGGGCTTGTGCCGGTTGTCGTCGTCGTTGTAGCCGAAGAACCGCCGTTATTGTTGTGGCTGCTCTTGGATGCAGCAACCGCGATGACGCCCACGACGGCGGCGATGCCGAGATAGACGACGGGGTTGACCTCTTGGCCTTGCGCTTCTTTGACACCTGCGGGCTTTCCCGGAGCGAGCGGCTTGGCGATGTCAGCGGCCAGCGCGCTCGACGCGAAAACAGCAGCGGCCAGTGCAGCAGAAAGCAACATTCTCATAGGAACCCCCTCCTTGCGATTGCAACAGTTTTAGCCAAAGCGGGAACTGTGTCGAGTGGAACTTATGCAACCTGGTGGGCGATCTTGCGCGTGTTGCCGCCGGTCTACCAGCCAAAACTTTGACCGCGACCGAAATATTGCAGTGCACCAGAGTCCTAGGATCGGGGTTATCAATCCTCTCATGATCCAGGGAATACGGCATGGCTACGACAAGATTTGGCTTTCAGAAACTTGGCTGGATCGTCCTGGCGGCGAGCTTCGGTTTCGCGCTGATCCAACTCGACGTCACCATCGTCAATGTCGCCTTGCCCAGCATTGCCGCGTCTTTCCATGCGAACGTGGCTCAGCTGCAATGGGTGGTCGATGCCTATGCGGTCTGTTTCGCCGCATTTCTGCTCAGCGCGGGGTTCCTGGGTGACCGGTTCGGGGCGCGGCGGATCTATCTGGGCGGCCTTGGCCTGTTCGCGGTTGCCTCATTGGCATGCGGCTTTGCATCAGGGCCGCTGACCTTGATCGCCGCGCGTGCCGTGCAAGGGGTAGGAGCCGCCGTCATGCTGCCCTGCTCGCTGGCGTTGCTCAATCATGCGACCGAATTCGATTCCCGCGTGCGGGCCAAAGCAGTGGGCTGGTGGACCGCAGCGGGCGCCATCACCATCGCCGCAGGGCCGCTGGCCGGTGGATTGATGCTGAGCGCTTTCGGCTGGCGCAGCATTTTTCTGGTCAATCTTCCGCTCTGTGCCATTGGGGCGCTGCTGATTCTGCGTCTTGCCGAAACCGAACGTACAAAGGAGCAGCGCGGCTTCGACCTTGCCGGACAGAGCCTTGCCATCATCGCTCTGATCGCCGTCACCGCCACCATCATCGAGGCCAGATCGATCGGTTTTGGCAACGGCCTGTTGGCGGGCATCGCGGCCCTTGGGCTTGCCGCGTCTGCCGGATTCATCGCGGTAGAAGCCAGAAGTCGAGATCCCATGCTGCCGCTTTCCCTGTTCGCCAACCGCACATTCCGCGCCGCGATTGCCTATGGATTGATCGTCAATCTCACCTATTACGGCATCGTATTCGTGCTCAGCCTCCATCTGCAGCGCGTGCTTGGCTATACGCCGCTGCAGACCGGTCTTGCCTATCTGCCGCTGACGGCGACGTTCTTTGTCGTCAATATCATCAGCGGCGTCTGGGTGGCGCGCGCAGGATCGCGGCCCCCCATGATCATCGGGGCGCTTATCGATGCGGGCGGTTTCGCCCTGCTCGCTTTTATGGGCGGAGGTAATTTCTGGACCCTGCTGCCGGCCTTTATTCTCATGCCAGGCGGAATGGGGCTCGGCGTTCCCGCCATGACCACCGCCGTGCTGGCAAACATCGATAAACAGATGTCAGGCGTGGCAGCCGGGGTGCTCAATGCCGCGCGTCAGGCGGGCGGCGCGTGCGGTGTGGCCTTGTTCGGCGCGCTTGCGGGCGATGACATCGCCTCCGGTCTGCATCAATCGGCGATAGTGGCGATTGTGCTTCTATTGTTGGCTGCGGTTCTGGCCATGCAGGTTGGGGCGAAGAGAGCCACTAAAAGCCGGGTATAGGGGGCACGCCGAACCTGCTAGTGGCGGCCTTCTGCCCCTCGCTTGGGCTCGGGGCGTTCGTGGCTCGAAATGGTCCCCCGGGCCATTTCGCCCCTTCGGGTCGCCACTCACCAATTGATTCATCCTCCCCGCTCGCCTAGCCTTCGCCATCGGTAGAGGACATGCGTATGGCAATGGCGGAAACATCCTCTTTTCGGCAGGCATCAGCAGTTCAGCGCGGCCTGGGCCAGCGCCTGGTGCCGGCGGTGTGCGACGTGTCGGTCACCAACATGTGCAACGCCACCTGCAATTTCTGCTCCTATGCCCATGACAAGGGCATCGTGAAAGACCGCCGCTGGGTCGATCGCGACAGGCTGCGCGAAGCGATGGCGATCCTCCATCGCCGCGGCGTGCGCTATATCAATTACCAGGGCGGCGAGCCTTTGCTGCATCCCAAGATCGACTTGATGGTGTCGGATGCGCGGGAGAACGGGCTTCAGCCCGCGATGATCACCAATGGCTGGCTGTTGCCGGAAAAGATTGAGCGCGTGGTCAAGGCAGGGCTGGGCACGCTGCTGGTATCGCTGGACAGCGATTCCGTCGCCAAGCACGAAGAAAATCGTGGCCTGAAGGGCGTGTGCGAACGCATCCGCAAGGGCGTCAAGATCGCGCGCGACAATGGCGTCACCGCCGTCTCGGTCGTGACCGTCAATCATCTGGTCAATTTCGAGAAGTTGCCCGAGCTGCTCAAGGATCTGGGCTTCGACGCGGTGAGCTTTTCTTATCCGCGCAAGGAGCCGTTCGGCTCTTCCTCGCTGGTCTATAGCGACGATTGCGATCTGGTGGATTACACCCCGGACCAATTGATCGCGGCCATGGAATCGATCAAGGCGCTGAAATCGAAATTCCCAGTGATGAATCCGTCGGCTTCTCTGGAAGACGTCAAGCGCTCGGCACGCGGCGAAGATCAGCTGATCGGCTGCGTCGGCGGGCGCAAATATTTTTATCTGGACTGGAATCTCCAGATCTGGCGCTGCGAAGCCTGGCACGAACCGCTGGGTTCGGTGTTCGATCTGGACACGATCCCCGACCGGCGCGACCGTTGCACCGCCTGCATCCAGAATTGCTATCGCGACACCAGCGTTCTGATGCATGCCGGTGTGGCGATGGGCGATGCCTTGAGCGAAGCCGGGGCCGGGCATGGGCAAAGCCGCAAGCCATCTCTTACAGCGTGGCGTGGCTACATCCCTTGGCGCGGTGATGGAAGAATCCGGCATTATCCGCCGGCTGGCGCGCGCCAAGCCCAAGCAGGCCGTTAACGCCTAATGTTGCATCCGCTGGACGGGCCTGCGCGTTAGACGCACAATAGCGTCGGACCCGGGTGGAATCGCGCATGGTCTGCAAAACTGTCGCTCTTGTGATCGCCGCGATGTTGGCAAGCGCTGCAACTGGTCTCGGTGCGGCTGCGCCCGCCCCCAAACCTGCCGTCACCAAGCCGTTGGGTCATTCGCCCCGGCCGTTTCAGGATATCGGCCGCACCGACCTGTTCCATGGCTATCGCTGCGGCGCCAGCGGTTGCCTGCCGCATCAACAAGGCTATCAATGGGGCGCGGAGCATCGCGTGGTGAATCCACGCGATTGCCACGGCACGTCGGAAGAGTTCATCGAAGGCTGTCTTGCCTTTGCCGGCGTCGATGGGCCCTTGGGCCACCGGGAATTCGATCCAAGCTTCCCGCATATGGTGGGGATCGATTGAACATGCCCTTCAAGAGCGCAACGATTCTGTGTGCCGCCATCGCGTTCGCGAGTTTTCCTGGCGCAAGCTTCGGCGCGCCGGCGGCCAAGGCTGCTGCCGCCAAATCCAAGCCGCATCCGGTTCAAGATGTCGGACCTATCGACCTGTTTCACGGGTATCGTTGCGGCGGCGGCGACTGCCTGTTGCATCAACAGGGCTATCAATGGGGCGCGGATCATAAGGTCGTGAACCCCAGCGACTGCCGCGGCACCTCGGAAGAATTCATTGAAGGCTGCCGTGCCTTTGCCGGCATCGACGGTCCGCTGGGCGTACGGGAAATCTTCCAGGACGAGGACTGAGCGGCGACCCGCAGGGGCGAAATGGTCCGGGGACCGTTTCGAGCCGCGAAGGGTCCATAGCGACAGCGTATGGACGGCACAAGCGAGCGGCAGCGGCAACAGACGGGTTGCAGCGACTAGAATTTCACGGGAACCTTGGTTCCTCCACCCCGTTCTCTTTCCCGATTCGGGAGAGCCGCTATGAAACCCATGATGCTTCTGGGCGTGGTGCTGATTTTGGCCGGCGTGGCCGGGCTTTTCGTCAGCCGCGTGAGCTGGACGGAAACCAAGCCGCTGGTGAAAGCCGGTCCCATTCAAATCAATCACGAGGAAGACCATAGCCTTTGGATTCCCACGGCCGCTGGTGTCGTATCCGTGATCGCGGGGCTGGGTCTGGTGATGGTGAGCCGCCGGGCTTGATTGGTCGCACGGCCGAACGTGCAGGACCGCGCCGATACGCGCCGGGACTCTAACTTTTCAATTTCGTGAGCGCGTCCATATCGGCCTTGATGGCACGGGCGGTGCGGCGTTCAGCATTGCGGAAGTGCTTCACGATATCCCGGCCCCGGGGATTCAAGGAAGCGCCCCCGCCAGACTTGCCGCCGGTGCGCCGCTCCAGAACCGGGCCGCCGAACACCCGTTCCAGGTCCTGTAGCAAAAGCCAGGCCCGGCGGTAGCTGAGCTTCATCTTGGCGGCCGCCGAGCGGATGGAGCCGGTCTCGTCGATCAGCTCCAAAAGCCGCGCCTTTCCGGGCCCGATACTGCCCAAATCCCCAATCGGAAGTCGCAAAAACAGCCCCGCCATGGCGGCATCCTGACGCGCGGCCAAACCCCGGGCAAGGCTTTTGCCGAGCCCCAATCTTCCGTGATATTCCACTTGGCATCACGATAAGTCGGGGAGCCTCATGACGAAATTCTCTCGCGCCTGGATGGCGGTTCTGTTTCTGGTTTTGGCGCCGCTGCCGGCTTTCGCTGCCGACGTCACCGTGTTCGGCGCCGCCTCGCTGTCCGATGCGCTGAAGGAGATCGCGGCCAATTACAAGAAGGCGCGCGGCAAGGATGTGGCGGTGTCGTTGGCGGCCTCGTCCCAGCTGGCGCGGCAGATCGAAAGCTCGGCCGGCGCGGACATCTTCATCTCCGCCGATCTCGACTGGATGGACTATCTCGACAACAAAAGCCTGATCCAGCACGACACCCGCGAGAATCTTCTGGGCAACCGGCTGGTGCTGGTGGCGGGCAAAGACGTCAACACCAACGTCACCATCGCGCCGCATTTCGATCTGGCGGACGCGCTCAAGGGCGGGCGTCTCGCCATGGCCGATCCGGACACGGTGCCCGCCGGCAAATATGGCCGCAGCGCCCTGACGTCGTTGGGTGTTTGGAATAGCGTGGTGAACCGCGTGGTCAATGCCGAGAATGTGCGTGTGGCGCTATCATATGTCGCACGGGGCGAGGCGCCCTTGGGTATCGTCTATGAGACGGATGCCAAGGCAGATCCGAACGTCAAAATTGTCGGCACCTTTCCGGAGAATACGCACGCGCCCATTCTCTATCCCGCCGCATTGGTCAAAGATGCTAAACCGGAAGCGCGCGCATTCCTCGCCTTCCTGGCGTCGCCGAAATCGCGCGCGGTGTTCCAAAAGGACGGCTTCACTTTCCTGATCAAGTAAGACAGATATACGGCAAATCCATGCGATAGATCGGGGGCGGAAAATCTAAACTCGATTGATTCTATAGAGATTATAGACTAACACGGACACGGCAGTTGAGGGGACTTCATGCGACGTATTCTGATGCTGGGCGCGGCAGGCGCTTTTCTGGCCGCGACGGCGCCTTCGGCCTTCGCGCAATCCGACGACGCCGTGATGAAGCGGTTGGATCAGATGCAGAAGATGATCGAAGCGCAGCAGAAGGAAATCGGCACATTGAAAAAAGCGCTCGCCAAAAAAGGCGCGAGCTTGCCCCCGCCCGAACCCGTGGCGCAGCCCGCGCCACCGCCGCCGGTCGCGCCGCCGCCAATGGTGCAAACGCGCCTGCAGCAGCAGGATCAGAAGATTGACGATCTGGTGGCCAAATTCGCGGCGCAAGAAGATCAGCGCCGCATCGCGAGCCAAGAATTGCCGCAAGCCAGCATTAGCAATGGCCGGTTGCAAGTGCAGTCCGCCGATGGCCGCTTCAGCGCCGCGCTGCGCGCCACCATGCAATATGACGTGGGCTATTACATGCAGGGTAACCATGCCCGCACGCTGGCCACTGGCGCCGATCTTTCCAGCGGCAGCAATTTCCGCCGCGCCCAGCTTGGCCTTCAAGGCAAATTGTTCGGCGACTGGTCCTATCTCGCTAACATCGATTACGGCTCGGGTGGATCGACCGGCACCGAAACGCCGGGCCATATCCAGCAGCTCTATGTCGAGTATGACGGCTTCGGGCCCTTCGTCTTCCGCATCGGGGCGCATCCGCCATCGACGGGCATGGACGATTCCTATTCCTCCAGCGACCAGCTTCTGATGGAACGCTCGGCGCCGGGCGACCTGACCCGCAACATGGCGGGCGGTGACGGCCGCGGCTCCATCGAAGTCGTTTATCAGGGCGACAATCTCTATGGCAGCCTCGCCTATACCGGCGACAAGGTGCAGGAGACGACCTTCCTGTCCGACGAGCAGCAAGCCGTGGTGGCGCGTGCCGCTTACTCGCCGGTGGTCAATTCCGATATGCGCTGGGTGGTGAGTCTGGCCGGCACCGATGTGTTCCGTCCCGGCGATTCCAATTCCTCGCTGGCATCGGCACGCCCCTTCTCGATTTCCAATCCGCCGGAAGTCAATGTCGACGACAATAGCACCAAGCTCGTGTCGGTGTCCGACGCCAATATCACCGACGCCTGGGCCTGGAATCTGGAAAGTGCTGTCACCTATGCCAATTTCCTGGCCCAGGCCGGCTACTTCAAATATGGCATCGATCAGCGCGGCATCACCTCTCTGCGCGGCCAAGGCTTCGACGGCTGGTATGTGGAAGGAAGCTGGGTCTTGACCGGCGAAAGCCGCGGATACTCGGCCGCCAATGCCGCCTTCAGCAATCCCAGGCCGCGGGCGAATTTCTCGCCGGATGGCGGCGGCTGGGGCGCCTTCGAACTGGCGGCGCGCTATTCCACGCTCGATCTGAACGACAATGCCGGCGTGGTCGGCGGCGCGTTACCGGCCGGCGGCATCCGCGGCGGCGAGCAGCGTATCGCTACCTTGGGCCTCAACTGGTATCCCAATTCGGTGCTGAAATTCACGCTGCAGGCGCAGAATGTGCAGCTGAGCAAGATCGGCACCACCGTGGTGGCGCCGATCACCGCCAACGCCAATCTGGGTCAGAATTTCGACACCGTGGCCTTCCGGACCCAGCTCGCGTTCTGATCAAGCCCGGTTTCGTGCGCAGGGGGCGGTGATTGCGCCGCCCCCTTTTTTGCGCCTAGCATCCTGAAATTCTTTCGGGAGGCTGGCATGCGTCTTTCTCCGATTCTCTCCGGACTGGCGGCAGCAGGCGCGTTTGCCACCATCGCTTTGGCGCAGACCGATGCGCCCAAACCCGATCCCGGCCACATCACGTTCACCCCGCCCAAAGACGTCAAATGGAAAGTGGGTGATGGCAGCGAGCAAGCCGTGATCTTTGGCGATCCCAGCAAGCCCGGCCTTTACGGCATTCTGATCCGGTGGAAGGCGGGGCATTTCAGCCGACCCCATTTCCACAACAGCGACCGCTACGCCTATGTGATTTCCGGCACCTGGTGGGTCTCCTCCAGTGACACTTATGACCTCTCCAACACCTATCCCATGCCCGCGGGCAGCGTGGTGACCGACATTGCCAACACCGTGCATTACGATGGCGCCAAAGACGGAGACGCTCTATTAGAATTGGTGGGCATGGGGCCGGTGACCACCACCCCCGCAGAGAAAAAATAGAAGAGGATTTCCGGGGGCATGGCGCACGGACTTGTGGCTGATCCCGTCACCGTGACGGTGTTCCTGTTGCTGTTTGCGGGCGTGGCGGGCGCCGGTCTCGTCGCTTCGCGCTGGAAGCGGGCGGATCTTTCGCTACTGACCGAATGGGGTCTGGGCGGCCGTCGCTTCGGCACCTTGATCACTTGGTTCCTGTTGGGCGGAGATCTCTACACCGCCTACACCTTCGTGGCCGTGCCCGCCTTGATGTTCGGCGCGGGTGCGGTGGGCTACTTCGCGATCCCTTATGGCATGCTGGCCTATCCGCTTTTGTTCGTGGGCTTTTCGCGGCTGTGGTCGGTGGCGCGCCGCCACGGCTATGTCACCGCCGCCGATTTCGTGCGTGGACGGTTCGGATCGCGGTGGTTGGCGCTGGCAGTGGCGTTGACCGGCATCGCCGCCACCATTCCTTATATCGCGCTGCAATTGCTGGGCTTGCAGGTGGTGATCGCAGCCCTCGGCATCCAGAATTTGCCCGGCCTTTCCGCCATTCCCAGCCTGCCGCTTCTGATCGCGTTCCTGTTTTTAGCTTTTTATACCTATTCGAGCGGATTGCGCGGCACCGCCGTCATCGCCATCGCCAAAGATTTGATGATCTACGCCACGGTGCTGGCCGCGATCATCGTGATCCCCATCGAGCTTGGCGGATATACCAAGATCTTCGCCAGCATCGATCCCAAGCTTTTGCTTTTGGGCCACGGCACCGCGGACAATCTGGGGCCAGGCTTCGCCTATTCCACCTTGGCCTTCGGCTCCATCCTGGCACTGTTCTTATATCCGCATGCGATGACGGGCGTGCTATCCTCGGCCAGCCGCGATGTGGTGGAACGCAACTCCATCATCCTGCCGATCTATTCCTTCGCGCTGGCTTTGATCGCGCTTCTGGGCTTCATGGCGGTGACCGCGGGGGTCAAGGCGATGCCGGAATATGCGGCGGGCTTCGCCCGCTTCGGCAACAATTTCGCGGTGCCGGCACTGTTCCTCTCCATGTTTCCACCCTGGTTCGCGGGCGTCGCCTTTGCCGCCATCGGGGTGGGTGCGCTGGTGCCGGCCGCGATCATGTCCATCGCTTGCGGCAATCTCTTCACCCGCAACATCTATCGCGATTTCATCGATCCCAACTGCACGCCCCAGCGCGAAGCGCAGGTTGCCAAGGCCGTGGCCTTTATCGCCAAGCTGGGCGCGTTGTTTTTCGTGCTGGCGCTGCAAAGCTCTTATGCCATCCAGCTTCAGCTTCTGGGCGGCATCTGGATTTGCCAGACCGTGCCTGCCGTTTTCGTGGCGCTGTTCACCCGCGCCATGAATCCCACCGCGCTTCTGATCGGCTGGGCCTGCGGCATCGCCGCCGGCACGGCGATGGCCTGGAGTCTGGGGCTTAAAAGCTCGGTCTATGTGTTGCACGCGTTCGGGGTGGCGATCCCCTGCTACGCCGCCTTGAGCGCGTTGACGCTCAATCTTCTGGTCGGAATCGTGCTAAGCGTGATCTTCAATGCGCTGTCCAAAGGCCCGCGTGCGGATGAGACCGCAGTCGAAGACTACGCCTGAATTTCGAGCCCTAGGCGCGAGGGATTTCGGGACCTGAGCAGGAGCGAGGAGCGATGTGGGCACTAAGCCCATGAGCGACGAGCGACGAACTCAGGACGCAAAAGGCAAGCGCTATCCGAACCGGCCAGTGATGTATTGTTCGGTACGCTTGTTATCGGGCGCCGTGAAAATCTTCTCCGTCGCGCCATACTCCACCAACTCACCCAAATACATGAAAGCGGTGTAGTCGGAGGCGCGCGAGGCCTGCTGCATATTGTGGGTCACAATCACGATGGTGTACTCGGCCGACAATTCATCGATCAGCTCTTCGATCTTGGCGGTGGAGATCGGATCCAGCGCCGAGCATGGCTCGTCCAACAGGATCACTTCCGGCCGCGTCGCCACGGTACGGGCAATACAGAGGCGCTGCTGCTGGCCACCCGAAAGTGATAGCCCCGAGGCATTGAGCTTGTCCTTCACTTCGGTCCAGAGCGCGGCGCGGGTGAGCGCATTTTCGATGCGGCCTTCCAATTCCGAGCGCGGCAGCTTCTCGTAGAGTTTGATGCCGAATGCGACATTGTCGAAGATCGACATGGGGAAAGGTGTGGGCTTCTGGAACACCATGCCGATGCGGGCGCGCAGCAGGTTGAGGTCTTTGGCCGACAGAATGTCTTCGCCGTCCAGCGTGATGGAGCCTTCGGCGCGCTGGTTGGGATAAAGCTCATAAATGCGGTTGATGGCGCGCAGCAGCGTGGACTTGCCGCAACCCGATGGCCCGATGAACGCCGTCACCCTGCGGTCATGCAGGGGCAGGGTGATGTTCTTCAGCGACTTGGTCTGGCCGTAATAGAAGCACAGATCGCGGATGTCGATCTTAGGTTTTCCATTCTGGGGCTTTCCATTCTGGGGCTTCTCATTGGTGCCAGTGGCGGAGTCCATAAGATCAATTCCGTTTGGTTTCGAGAAGGCGGGCGATAATGGAAAGCGTCAGTACCGTGGCCGTGACCAGCAGCGCGCCCGCCCAGGCGAGCTTGTGCCAATCGTCATAAGGCGACAGGGCATATTGGAAGATCACTGCGGGAAGTGACGCCATCGGCGCATTGAGCTTGGTCGAGAGGAAATTGTTGTTGAGCGCCGTGAAAAGCAGGGGCGCCGTCTCGCCCGAGATGCGGGCGACCGCCAGCAGCACGCCGGTGACAATACCGGCCTTGGCCGCCGCCCAGGTGACGCTGCGGATGACGAAGCTCGTGGGCGCGCCCAATGCCGTGGCGGCTTCGCGCAAGCCGTTCGGTACCAGGATCAGCATGTTTTCCGTGGTGCGCACCACCACAGGGATCACGATCACCATCAGGGAAAGCGTGCCGGCCCAAGCGGAGAAATGGCCCATGGGTAGCACCACGATCTCATAAATAAAGAGGCCGGTGACAATGGACGGCGCCGACAGAAGGATGTCGTTCACGAAGCGCACGACAAAGGCGAATTTGGTGTGCTTGCCATATTCGGCGAGATAGGTGCCGGCGAAAAGGCCGATGGGCGTGCCCAGGACCACGGCGATAACGCTCATCAACACGCTGCCGAGGATGGCGTTGGCCAAGCCGCCCGGCTGCCCCGGCGGCGGTGTCGACATCGTGAAGAGCGAGGGCGACAAGGCGGCAAAACCTTCGGACAAGAGCGCCGACAGAATGAAGGCCAGCCAGATCAGGCCGAACACAGCGGCGCCGACGGACAGAGCGATGAAAAGCGTGTTGTAGAGACGGCGGCGGGTATAGAGCGCGCGGGAAACGATCATTTGATGCCTGCCTGGCGTTCCAGCGCCCGCAGCATCAGCTGCGCGCAAGCCAGGACGATGAAGGTGATGAAGAACAGGATCAGGCCCATGAAGATCAGCGATGAGGTGTAGAGAACACTGGTCGCTTCCGTGAATTCGTTGGCGATGGTTGCCGAAATCGTGGTGCCGGGCGCGAACAGCGACAAGTGGATCTTATGGGCGTTGCCGATCACAAAGGTGACCGCCATGGTTTCACCCAGGGCGCGGCCAAGCGCCAGCATGGCGCCGCCCACCACACCGGTGCGCGCGTAAGGCAGCACCACGCGCCACATCACTTCCCAGGTGGTACAGCCCAAACCATACGCCGCTTCCTTCAGCATGGTCGGCACGGTTTCGAATACGTCGCGCGTCACCGCCGAGATGAAGGGCAGGATCATGATCGACAGGATCAACCCCGCCGTGAAGACGCCGATGCCATAAGGGGCGCCGCCGAACAGGCTGCCGATGACCGGAATGCCGTCCGTGGCGTCGATGATGGGCTGTTGGACATGCTCCTGGAACCAGGGCGCGAACACGAACAGGCCCCAGATGCCGTAGATGATGGAAGGGATGCCGGCCAGAAGTTCGATGGCGATGCCGATCGGGCGTCTCAGCGGCCGGGGGCACAATTCGGTGAGGAAGATCGCCACCCCGATGCCGATTGGAACCGCCAGGATCATGGCCAAGGTGGAGGTCACCAGCGTGCCCACGATCGACGGCAAGCCGCCAAACTCGTTGGACGTGGGATCCCAGACGCTGGAGGTGAGGAAGGAAAAGCCAAACGCTTTGATGGCCGGGGCGGAGCCGATCACCAGCGATCCAATGACCCCCATGAAGATCAGAAGGACCGTGGCAGCAGCGGCCCAGGTCAGGAAATGGAAACGGGAGTCGCCCCGTCCAGCTCGAGCAGTGGTTTGTGCTCTCGCGGCCAAGTCTGCGGTGGCTATGGTGTCGGTCAAAGCAACATCGGCCATAAATTGTGAAGCCTGGAGGGCGGGCGGCGCCAATTCACACGCCTCTCACGCCACGAACATCACACTTCTGCAAAGCTTTTGTGACGGCGGCGGCCGGAACCCCGGATCTCGCCCTAGCTATTGAAAATAAAGGGAGAACCTGCCGCCAGCCCAGGGTTTTGGCCCTAAAGCAAGCTTAACCGTCATTCACCAAGCAACTTTAGGCTTTTTCTAGGGGTATGGCGGCAAAATGGCGGGGCAATCTTGGAAAAATGGACCAAGCGACCACCGTGACTGTGGCGCGGCTGATCAGAATCGTATTTGGAGCCGTGGCGGGGGTGATGCTCCTCCTGGCGGTGGGCAATGTCATGTTGTCCGGCCGGCTCACCATTGTCTCGCCGGCAAGCTTCGGCGCCCTTCTCACCGTGGCGCTGGCTTTCTTGATCTCTAATCTTCTGAACGCACGCGAACGCGACCAGATGTTGACGCGCCAGGCGGGCGAGTTGAAGGCGGCCACCAAAAGACTGGAAGCTTCGCTGCGCAACGCCGCGGCAATGAATACGCGGCTCTTTCAAAGCGAGCTTCGCTACAAAGGTCTAGTGGATGCGCAAGGCGACGCCATTTTCCGGCGTGACGCCTCAAGCCGCCTCACCTATGCCAATGAAGCGTTCTTCAAGATGTTCGGACTGGAGCCGTCGCGGGCGCTTGGCTATCCCTTTGCGCCGGAATTGCATCCTGAAAGCCGCGCGCCGCAATTCGGCAGCTTTGGCTTGCTCAAGAAGAAAAAAGGCCAAACGCATTACGACCAGCATGTGCGCACCATTTCGGGCTGGCGTTGGGTTTCCTGGGAAGATTATGCGGTACGCGACAGCGAAGGCCGCCTGGTGGAAGTGCAGAGCGTGGGCCGCGATGTCACGGAGCGAAAGGCGCTGGAAGAAGCCTTGACGGAGGCGCGCGACAGCGCCGAAGCCGCCAGCCGCGCCAAATCGGGCTTTCTGGCCACCATGAGCCACGAGATCCGCACGCCCATGAATGGTGTGTTGGGCATGGGGCGGCTTTTGTTGGAGACGGATCTGAAGCCGGAACAACGCACCTATGCCGAAGCCATCACCCAATCCGGTGAGGCGCTGCTGGCCCTGATTGGCGACATTCTGGATTTCTCCAAGATCGAATCCGGCACGCTGACCTTGGACGAAGACGAAGTGGAAGTGCGTCCCCTGGTCGAGGGCGTGGCCGAACTTCTGGGGCCAAGAGCGCATGCCAAGAATATCGAGATCGCCGCGGTGGTGGACCGCGATGTGCCCCTCACCATCCGCATCGACGAAATCCGCTTCCGCCAGGTCCTCACCAATTTGATGGGCAACGCCGTCAAATTCACGGAAAAGGGCGGCGTCTGCGTGCAATTGAAGATGTTCGAAGGCCGCGAACGCACCTTCGTCCGTGTGGACGTGCGCGACAGCGGCGTGGGTGTGCCGATGGAGAAGCGCCAGGAGATTTTCCAGGAATTCGTGCAGGCCGATTCCAGCCACGCCCGCAAGTTCGGCGGCTCGGGGCTTGGACTTGCCATCTCCAAAAGACTGGTCGAGGCCATGGGCGGTGAGATCGGCATCGATTCCGAACAGGAAAGCGGCTCGACCTTCTGGTTCACCGTGCCCGCCATGGTGGTCAAGGCTGCCGATCGAGATACCCGGCCTCTGAGCGGCAAGCGCATCGCCATCGTCAGCCGCAATCGCATGTTGCGCGACGGTCTCAGTCTCGAGATCGCTGCCCAGGGCGGTGAAGGCATCAATTTCGCCCATCTGCCGCCGGGCGGGAAGATCGACGCAGTATTGATCGATTCCGGCACCGACAGCGCGCCCGATCCTTTGGCGCCGCCGGACCTGGCTGTGCCCACCCTGGTGATGGTCACCCCTGCCGCCCGTTCGCGGTTGGAAGATCTGCGCGCCATGGGTTTCGCCGGCTATCTGGTCAAGCCCATCCGGGCCGTGTCGCTGTGCGAGCAAGTCAATCTGTGTCTGACCGCGCCCCACCCCCAGATCAGCAAAACTGCAGGTCCGGCCGAGCCGCCTGCGCAACCGATGCCACCGCCGCCCCCGCCGGTGGCGCAGCCGGGCGGGCTCAAAATTCTCCTGGCCGAGGACAATCCGGTGAACGCGCTGTTGATCCGCGAATTGCTGCGCCGGCGCGGCCATCAAGTGCGCGAAGTCACCACCGGTACCGCTGCGGTCGCCGTGGTGGAAAATGAAAGTTTCGATCTTCTTCTCACCGACATCCACATGCCGGGCATGGACGGGATCGAAGCAGCCCGGACCATCCGCGCCATCGAGGAAAAACATTTTCGCCCCCGCATGCCCATCGTGGCCCTGACGGCCGATGCGCTGGAGACCGGCAAGCGCGCCTGCCAGGACGCGGGCATGGACGGCTTCCTCACCAAGCCGGTAGACCCTGCCGAACTTGAGGAAATGTTCGCGGGCTTGTTTCCCAACAAGGACGGAGTGCCCCATACTGTCGCGGCATGACTCGCCGCAAATATGCGCTCAGCGAATATCTGAACGCCAAAGTCCTCACCATGACGGCGCTGGGCTTCTCGTCCGGCCTGCCCTTTCTGCTGGTGGGCAACACTTTCGGTTTCTGGCTGCGCGACGAAGGCACAACGCTTAAAGCTATCGGCTTCATTTCCTGGGTGGGCATCGCCTATTCGCTGCAATTCGTGTGGGCGCCGTTGCTCGACCGCGTGCCGGCGTTGCGCGTTCTGGGCCAGCGCCGGGGCTGGATGCTGCTGTCGCAGATCGCAACCGCCGCAGGCCTGTTCGCCATGGCGTTCGTCGGCACTCGGTATGGGCTTGTGGCGTTGGGCGCCTGTGCGCTGGTGGTGGCTTTTTCGTCCGCCACCCAAGATATCGCCATCTCCGCTTGGCGGATCGAGATCGCGTCGGACGCCGATGAATTGGGACTTCTGACCTCGGCCAACACGGTGGGTTACCGCGTCGCGCTTCTCTGCACCGATTCCCTGATCCTGGTATCGGCGCAGCATCTGGGCTGGCCTCTCTCCTACACCATCTGCGGCGTGGCGATGGCGATCGGCCTGACCGCCAGCTTGATGGCGCGTGAACCGGCGCGCGCCGAGGAAATCCTGGCCCAAAAGGAACATGAAAAGCCGCTTTGGAGTATTCGCGGCTTCTTCGATGCGGTGGCTGGACCCTTCATCATCTTTTTCAAGACTCACGGTCCGGCCGCGCTGGTGATGCTGCTGGCAATCAGCTTCTACCGCCTGCCCGATTTCGTGCGCGGCCCCATGCTCAATCCTTTTTTCCATGACATCGGCCTCAGCAAGGATGTGGTCGGGGGCGTGCGCGCCACCTTCGGCTTGGCTGCGGTGTTCATAGGCGTGGCGGCGGGCGGCTATCTTTCACTCAAGCTGGGATATATGCGGGCGTTGCTTCTGGGCGGCTTGCTGCAGGCGATTGGTATCGCCGCTTTCGCGCTGCTCACCTTCGCCGGACCGAATGTCACGCTCTTCACCCTTGTGATGGTGGTGGATGATTTCGCCATCAGCGTCGCGGGGGTGACCTTGGTCGCTTACATGTCTTCGTTGACCAGTCTGGGCTATACCGCCACCCAGTATGCACTTCTGTCTTCGACCTATGCCTGGGCCGGGAAAATCCTGAAAGGCTTCTCGGGCGCGGCAGTCGAGAGCCTGTCGTCCCATTTCGGGCTTATCCCCGCCTATGCCCTGTTTTTTATCGGGTGCGGCGTGCTGGGAGTTCCGGCTCTTCTCCTGTTCTGGCTGCTGGCCCGACGCGAGCCGGCCAGCTAGGCCTCTGTCACAATTCATTGCGCCGCCCCAAGTGCCTGGGTTAGATTATAAATCTGTCGCAGAAGCGGCCTATGCCATTCCCGACAGCGCCCACTTGAGGGATTTGCGTGGTCAATATCTATGAAGCCGGGCCGTTCGAAGGCCGCGCCGAGCAATGGCCCGTCCTGGCCATCGCGGGCACGCTGGAAGTGCGCCTGGCGGAGACCGACTACGAAGTCGAGCAAGCCCAACGGCTGCGCTACAATGTCTTCTATCAGGAGATGGCCGCTATTCCCTCGCCGCAGATGCGCGAGGCGGGCCGCGACTTCGACAAATATGACGATGTTTGCGACCACCTTCTGGTGGTGGATCGTGAAGCCCATGGCGAGGACGGCCAGCCCCTGGTGGTGGCGACCTATCGTTTGACGCGGGAGAAGGATGCGGCGCGGGCCGGCGGCTTCTATACCGCCAGCGAGTATGACATCCAGCCCATGCTGGACGGCTTGCCCGAAGGCACCAAATTCCTGGAGCTGGGCCGCTCCTGCGTGCTGAAGAGCTATCGCGCACGGCCCGGCACTATGCAGCTTCTGTGGAAAGGGCTGATGGCCTATGTCGCGCGCTTCGACATCGATTTGATGTTCGGCTGCGCCAGTCTCGCCGGCACCGATCCTCAGGCGTTGGCGCTGCCCTTGTCTTATCTCCATCATTTCCACGCCATGCCGGCACATCTGAAGGTCAAGGCCCGGCCGGAATTGTTCGTGGGCATGAACGCCCTGGCCAAAGACGCGATCGAGCCCCGCGAAGGCCTGCGCAGCCTGCCGCCGCTGCTCAAAGGCTATGTGCGCGCGGGCTGCTGCATCGGCGATGGCGCGGTGATCGACCGGCAATTCGGCACCACCGACGTGTTCATCTATTTTCCGCTGTCGGGAATCGATGCGCGGTACAAGAGCCGTTTTGGGCTTGTGAAGTGACAGCGCGTTAGCGCTGTCATCCCCGGCGAGCGGCGCCCAGCCGCGAGGGAAGGGGATCCAGGGTCAGGCCAAATCAAACAGAAGCACCTCGCTCGCTGCGTTCGAGCAGATCGTGACTTGCTCCTGATCGGTCACGGCGGCGGCATCGCCGGCACGCAGCGTCTCGTCACCGAGGGTGATCTCGCCCTTGGCCACCTGCACCCAGGCGCGGCGTCCCGGCGCTAGCGAACGGATTGCCTCGATATCGGGGGCCAGTCGTGCTGCCCAGATTTCCGCATCTTGCACCAGGCGAATTTCATTGGGCTGAGGATCAGGCCCGGCAATGCGGGCGAATTTGTTGGCGATCGCCTGAACGTCCATCGCCTTCTGTTCGTAGGAGGGCTCGATGCCCTTCTTCGACGGCATGATCCAGATCTGCAAAAGATGACAGGGCCGCTGCTGGCTGGCGTTGAATTCGGCATGCACCACGCCTGCCCCCGCACTCATGCGCTGTATCTCGCCGGGCCGGATCACACCGCCGCCGCCCGCGGAATCTTTGTGCTGTAGCGCGCCTTCCAGAATATAGGTGACGATCTCCATGTCGCGATGAGGATGAGGCGGAAAACCGGCGCCCGCCGCGATCCAGTCCTCATTGATCACGCGCAGCGCCCCGAAATTTTCGAACGCCGGATCGTAATAATCCGCAAAGGAGAAACTGTGTTTGGAGTCCAGCCAGTCGATTTTGGTTGTTCCGCGTTCGGCCGATTTGCGGACCGTGATCATTTGCGGACCTTGGCCTCGACCGCGTCCCACACCAGCTTGGCGATGTCGGCGCCGCCGAAGCGTTTGACTTCCTGGATGCCGGTGGGCGAGGTCACATTGATCTCCGTCATGTATTCGCCGATCACGTCTATCCCAGTGAAAATCAACCCGCGGCGTTTCAGTTCCGGTCCAATGGCAGCACAGATCTCTTGTTCACGCTGCGTCAACTCTGTTTTCTCGGGCCTGCCGCCCACATGCATGTTGGAGCGCGCCTCGCCGGCCGCTGGCACCCGGTTGATGGCGCCGGCGAATTCGCCATCCACCAAGATGATGCGCTTGTCGCCTTTGCGGACCTCCGGCAGGTAACGCTGCACGATCACAGGTTCGCGATAGAATTGGGTGAACATCTCCAGCAGCGAACCCAGATTCTCGTCGCCCGGACCTATGCGGAAAACACCCGTGCCACCATTGCCGTAAAGCGGCTTGATGATGATCTCCTTGTAGCGCTCGCGGAAGTCTCGGACTTCACGCGCATCACTGGTGATCAATGTGGGCGGAATGAAATCCTGAAATTCGGTGACGAACAATTTCTCCGGCGCGTTGCGCACTTCGCGCGGATTGTTGACCACCAAGGTCTTGGGATGAATGCGCTCCAGAATATGCGTCGCCGAGATGTACGACATGTCGAAGGGCGGGTCTTGACGCATCAGGACCACATCGGCGGCGGAAAGGTCGTAGACGAAAGCTTCGCCCAGCGCGAAATGATCGCCCTTGACCGCCCGCACATTGAGCGGGCGCGTCCGGGCCGTCACCTTGCCTTCGTTGAAGGAAAGATCGCGCGGGCCGTAATAGAGAAGCCCATGGCCTCGCGCCTGCGCTTCCAGTGCCAGCGCGAACGTGGAATCGCCGCCGATATCGATCTTCTCGATCGGGTCCATCTGGATCGCGACGGTCAAGGCCATGTCTTATCCATCCATCCGCCAGGCATCCCGCAAATGTCGGGGGAAGCCGGCAACCGTGATTATATCGAAACGGGCGCCGCGCCGGGCAAGCGCGGGCCGCGCGGCCAGATATAGGGAGGCGGCGCGGGCAATGCGAGTCCGCTGCTCGGCCGATACGGCTTCGGCCGCATCGCGGATACTGGACCGGGCCTTGACCTCGACAAAACATACTGGCCCAAAGGGGCATAGCGTAACCAGATCGATTTCCCCGGCATGGGTTTTGACCCGGCGACCCAGAATGCGGTGGCCCTTGAGCCTGAGCCACCAGGCCGCCAGCGTCTCGCTGCGATGGCCGTGCGCTTCGACCGCTTTGCGATCACTCATCTGACGATGGGGCATTCTTCTTCTCGAGGCCGCGGGCATAAACCGCCTTGCGCGAGGCGCCAGTGAGATCGGCGATCAATTCGGCGGCGGGCTTGAGCGGCATGAAAGCCAGCGCCGCATCCAGCGCCCGGTCTATGGCGGCGAAATCGGCTTGCGCCTCATGCGGCGGCGACACCAGCAACGTGACTTCGCCTTTGGGTGTGGGCGCATCCGCATAGACGCGGGCAAGATCTTCCAGCGTGCCGCGTCTGACTTCTTCGTGCAGCTTGGTCATCTCGCGAGCCACCGCGGCACTGCGCGGCCCCAGCGTCTCAGCCATTTGCCGCAAACTCTCCGCCAGACGGGGGCCGGATTCAAAAAAGATCAGAGTGGCGCGGATGGATTTCAATTCCTCCAGCGCCGTCTGACGCTCGCCGGGCCTGGGCGGCAGAAAGCCTGCAACCAGAAACCGGTCCGACGGCAGGCCCGACAACACCAACCCGGTCAGCGCCGCCGAAGCGCCGGGGATGGCATGGACGGGAAGCCGCGCTTCGATCGCAGCGCGCACCAGCTTGAAACCGGGATCGCTCACCAAGGGCGTGCCCGCGTCGCTGACCAGCGCGATGCGCGCCCCGCCCTGCAGCTTCGCCAGCAAGCGCGGCCGCTCCTGTGCGGCATTGTGATCGTTATAAGCGGAAAGCGGTTTGGAGACGCCATGGATGGCCAGAAGCTTGGCGGTGACGCGGGTGTCCTCGGCCACGATCAGATCTACCGCCTTCAGCACATCCAGGGCCCGAAGCGTGACGTCGCGGGCATTGCCGATCGGCGTGGCGGTGACGTAGAGACCGGGTGCCAGAAAGCCGGTCGTAAGTTCCACCTTCAAATCGCCCTCATGTTGCGGTTTACCGGCGGCAGCGCGGGTCTTACTGTCGCCTGCCAAGGGACCCACTGATGATTCATGCGCTTTCATTTCGTCCGAAGACCCAATTTGCCCGCCTTTTTGCCATCCTGGGCCTGGCCGCGATAGCGGGGTTGAGCGCTTGCCAGCCGCCCCCGCCACCCCCGCCGCCCAAAGTGGTGGCGCCGCCGCCGCCCGTGGCCGGCAATCCGCTGGACCGGGACCTGCCAAGCTATTTCAGGCTGCCCAACAACGCCCCTGACACGGTGCCAGTGCGGGTGGGGGTAATCTTGCCGTTCAACAGCACCACGCCCGCCATCCGCAATCTGGCCGCCGGCATGCTGAAGGCGGCCGAATTGGCGCTGTTCGACGCCGGCAACCGCAATGTCCTTCTGATGACCGCGGACGAAGGCGGCACGGCAGATACCGCCGCGGCGGCCGCCTCCAAGCTTCTGGAACAGGGGGCGGAGGTCATTGTCGGGCCGTTGTTCGGACCCTCCGTATCGGCGGTAGCCCCCATCGCGCGGGATCGCGGCATTCCGGTGCTGGCGTTTTCGACCGAGCGCAGCGTGGCCGGGAATGGCGTCTATCTTCTTTCCTTCCTGCCGCAGAGCGAAGTCCGGCGGGTGGTGAATTATGCCGTCAGCCAAGGTCACCATAATTTTGCGGCCATGGTGCCGCAGACACCCTATGGCGACGTCATCACCGGCGCCTTCACCGACGCAGTGAAAGATGCGGGCGCCGTATCCACCGACATCGAACATTTCACACCCAACACGGCCAGCGTGACGGCGCCTTCGACCGCTATCGCCAAGACCAATGCCGATGCCGTGATGATCGCACAGGGCGGTGGTGTGTTGCGGGCGATCGGCCCCACTTTGGTGTTCAACGGGCTGGACCCGGCCAAAACCAAATTGCTAGGCACGGGTCTTTGGGACGATCCCAACACCGTCAAGGAACAGAGCTTGACCGGCGGCTGGTTCGCGGCACCCGAGCCGAATGCCGACGACGCTTTCAACGACAAATACCGCGCGATCTATGGCGCCAATCCGCCCCAGCTAGCGTCGCTGGCGTATGACGCACTATCGCTGGTGGCGCTTGTGTCCACCGGCACGCCTTATCATCGCTTCACGCCGCAAGCGCTGATGGACCCCAATGGCTTTGCCGGAGTGAACGGGATTTTCCGTTTCAATGCCGATGGCACTTCGGAGCGCGGGCTGGCGGTGCTGGAAGTCCAGCCGGATGGCTTTCATGTCGTGAGCCCGGCGCCCAAGACCTTCCAGCAGAAGAATTCTTAGGCTCCTCTCCGTTTCCTCATGGTGAGCTTGTCGAACCATGAGGCCGCGCGAAGCGGCGGCGCAATCCTCATCCTTCGGCAAGCTCAGGATGAGGACTAATTCAGCAAAGCTGCAATTACGGCGTTCAAGACCAACCGGCCCGGAAGCGTGGCCGAGATGGTGTCGCCATTTTTGTGAAGCAGTCCCTGCTCGATCAGTGCCGCGATTTTCTCTTCCGATGGCTGCGTGCCCCAGCGCGACTCATAAGCCGCCAGATCGATGCCTTCGCGCAAGCGCAGATTCATCAAAAGATGCTCCCGCGCCGCATCGACATCTTCGATCGTGGTCGCGTCGGTGAAAGCGTTGCGGTCTTTGCTCACCGTATCGCGCCAGCGTTCCGGCAACCGGATGGTGGAGGTTGCGATACGCTTTGCGTTCAGCATCAGCCGCCCATGGGCGCCCGGGCCCACGCCGGCATAATCGCCGTAACGCCAATAGATCAGGTTGTGGCGGCTCTCCGATCCGGCACGGGCATGGTTGGAGATTTCGTAAGCGGGGCGGCCTGCCGCTTCGGTCAGTTCCTGGGTGGTTTCGTAAAGGCCCGCCGCCAGATCGTCATCGGGAATGCGTAACTGGCCGTTCCGGTGCAACAGCGCGAAGGGTGTTTCCGGCTCGATGGTGAGTTGATAGAGCGAGAGGTGATCGGTGCCGAAGGCCAGCGCCTGTTTCAATTCATCGCGCCATTGCGCATCGCTCTGGCCGGGGCGGGCATAGATCAGGTCCAGCGAGACTCGCTCGAAATTCGCCATCGCCAGGCCGAGCGCGGCGCGGGCTTCGGCGGCGTTGTGCAGCCGCCCCAGGAATTTCAGGTCGGCGTCGTTCAAGGCCTGCATGCCCAGCGACAAGCGGTTCACGCCGGCGGCGCGGTAATCGGCGAAGCGCGCAGCATCGGCGCTGGCGGGATTGGCTTCTAAGGTGATCTCGACGTCATTGGCCATCCGCCAAAGTCGCGAGATCTTGTCCAGGATGCGCGCCGCG
>Ga0105240_10004063_pt1 | contig 22518 bp, 17 predicted proteins | sample KBSC54metaG_FD_80426 | JGI IMG/M metagenome (GOLD analysis project Ga0105240, IMG submission 80426) | Corn rhizosphere microbial communities from Kellogg Biological Station, Michigan, USA - KBS C5-4 metaG | ecosystem: Host-associated > Plants > Roots > Rhizosphere > Soil | place: Michigan, USA... | reverse complement strand
GTTGAACAGCCGGTACTGGTAGATCCAGGCCGCCGCCGCGAAACTCAGGCCGGCGGTGAGCAGCCCCGCCACCGACGAGACCAGGCCCATGGTCAGCGAGACAGCGGTGTCCTTCGTCTCGTAGCGCGCCTCGAGCTTGCCGAACCGCGCGAGCACGATCTCGAGGATCACGGTGAGGATGAAGAAGGGGGTGGCCAGGGTGACCGGGTCGATGGCCTTCACGCCGGCGTCTCGCTCGGCGGCCAGCCCGGCAGGGCCAGCTCCACCCGCGGCGCAGCGACGTCGGCCAGCGCGATGCGCACGCGGCCGTCCTTGGCGCGCGCCGCCACGGCGCTGGCCCACGCCACTCGGCGGGCCACATAGCCGTCGCCCATCCGGCCGAGCACCAGCGCCTCGTCGGCCGACCGGGCGACCGCGCCGCGCCCGTCGGCGGCGAGCCATAGGTTATCGAGGCGGCGACCTGGGAATTCGTCGGCCAGCCAGCGGCGGGCGGCGGCCTCGTCCAGCGGCGGCGCGCCCCGGCCCCGGGTCCCCCAGGCGGCGATCCCGATCATCAGGGCGACGGCCACGGCGGAGACGGCGAGCTGGATCAGGTAAGCGCTGTTCACCCACGGAACCTGCCTGCGCGTGGGCCTCCGGGTCAAGAAAAAGCCCCCTCCCACCGATGGGAGGGGGCTTTCCTGTCGCAGCCCGCGGACCAAGGCCCGCCGGCCGCCGTTTCTCGAAGCCTAGAACCGGCGGGTGTAGGCGATCGACCAGACGTCGGCGTGCCCGGAGTTGTTTCCGGTGAAGGCCTCGCGGGTGTAGTCGCCGCGGACGCCGTTCTTGCCGTCGAAGTGGTACTGGGCGCCGACACCGTAGTTCCACGAGTTGCCGTCGGCCGTATCGGAGGCGGTCACCGTCGTGCCCGGCGCCGAGGCGGTGGCCTTGGCGCTGGAGTGGCCATAGCCGACGCGGGCCAGCAGGTCGAAGTTGTTCGACAGGGGAAGGAAGCCCACGCCGTAGATCGCCTCGGCGTCCTTCAGCTTGACCTTGGTGTCGACGGTCACGCCGCCGACCGTGGTGGTCTCCTTGTCGGACTTCACGCCGCCGGCCAGTTCGCCTTCGACGCCCAGCCAGTTGTTGAACCGCCACCCCAGGCGGCCCTGGATGGCCCCCAGATCGACGCCGCTGGTGTGGGCGTCGGCATAGCCGAGTGTGCCGTAGGCGCCGGTGGGAGGCGCGGCGTCCTGCGCCAGGGCCGCGGCCGGCAGAGCGCAGAGCCCGGCGACGGCCGCCGCGATGAGGATCTTCATGGGGAGGTACTCCAGTTTCACGTTCGAACAGCCCAGCCGCCCTTGGGTTCGGCTCAAAACGCGGCCCGCGATTGTCGGTTCGGCCATAAGAATATGGCGAACGCGGTGTGTGGCTCGGCGGCCACGCCCCGGGTCCGTTCGGCCGCTGACGTCGCCGCGCGGCGTGCTATCACTCCCCCTTCGCCCGCCCGGAGACCGCCCTTGCCTGAAGCCGTGATCGCCGCGACCGGCCTCTACACGCCGCCGCAGAGCCTCTCGAACGCCGAGCTGGTGGAGACCTTCAACGCCTATGTGGCGCGCTTCAACGCCGCCAACGCCGAGGCGATCGCCGCGGGCGAGGTCGCCGCGCTGACGCCTTCCTCCGTCGAGTTCATCGAGAAGGCCTCGGGCATCAAGGCCCGCTATGTGGTCGACAAGTCCGGCCTGATCGATCCCGACGTCATGCGGCCCAACATCCCGGAGCGGTCGAACGAGGAGATCTCGGTCCTGGCCGAGATGGCCGTGGAGGCCGCCAGGGACGCCATCGCGGCCTGGGGCAAGCCCGCCAGCCAGATCGACGCGGTGATCTGCGCGGCGTCGAACATGCAACGCGCCTATCCAGCCATGGCCATCGAGGTGCAGCAGGCGCTGGGCATCGACGGCTTCGCCTTCGACATGAACGTCGCCTGCTCCTCGGCCACCTTCGGCATCAAGACCGCCGCCGACTTCGTGGCCTCGGGCTCGGCCCGGGCCGTGCTGATGGTCAATCCGGAGATCTGCTCGGGCCACCTCAACTTCCGCGACCGCGACAGCCACTTCATCTTCGGCGACGTGGCGACGGCGGTGATCGTCGAGGCGGCCGATCAGGCGGCCGGGGGCTGGGACATCCTGGGCGCCCGGCTGAAGACCCAGTTCTCCAACAATATCCGCAACAACTTCGGCTTCCTGAACCGCGCCGCGCCAGAGGGGATCGGGGCGGTCGACAAGCTGTTCGTGCAGGAGGGCCGCAAGGTGTTCCGCGAGGTGGTGCCGCTGGTCTCCGACATGATCGTCGAGCACGCCGCCGACCTGGGCGTCGACCCCACGGGGCTGAAGCGCCTGTGGCTGCACCAGGCCAACATCAACATGAACGAGATGATCGGCCGCCGGGTGCTGGGCCGCGAACCGGCGCCCGGCGAGAACGTGATCATCCTCGACGAGTTCGCCAACACCTCCTCGGCCGGCTCGATCATCGCCTTCCACCGCGCCAACGACGACTTCGCGGCCGGCGAGACCGGCCTGATCTGCTCCTTCGGCGCCGGCTATTCCGCGGGCACGGTGTTCGTCCGGAAGCGCTGAGCGGAATGCCGAGATGGGCGTCCCCTCGCCGGAACAAGGGTTGCCCAGCTAAGGGTGGGCAACGCCGTCTCGACGCAGCGACCAATCCCCCAGAACGACAATCGGTGGCTCGTCCTTCCGCTCCGACACGGTCGTGGCGATTCCCTTAAGCTCCGAGCCGTTGAGCGATCCGCGGAAATCGATGCGCCAATTGTTGACGCCAGCCGACTTCGGATCGCTGAACGTGATCTCGCGCTGGCCGACCTGCAAATCGCCCAGGTCGAACGACTCCGCCGCGAAGGTGTTTGGGGGATAGTCGATATCGAGCCGGCCCCGCCACGCCGTGTCGGCTCTCTGGAGCTTCAGGACGACCTCGACCGGCCCAACGCCGGGGTAGAACAATAATTGCCCTCGCCAGGTCCCATCGAGGCTTGCAGGGGACAACGGCTGACCCGGCGCAACGATTGGCTTCGGCGGACTCACAGGACGAAGGCTTCGGTGGTCGCTTCTGGTCTGCGCGGTCCACGAGCGCCAGGCAGCCCTTTGCAGGATTGCGGCGTCGGAGGCCGGCAGATCGATCAATACCGCCGTTTTGTCCGGCTCAGGCTTCTCGGTCTCCAGATTCACGGGCACACCGACGATGTGGGGTGGAAGCCCTGACGGATCGCGGCGGAATATCGTCGCATAAATCGCGCATGCGGCGAGATAGGTGCCGCCTGGCGACGGGTGCGTTCCGTCCTTGTAGTAAAGTTCGAGCGCAGGGTTCCGCTCACGAACCTGCCGCCAGGCGATGCCGACGGGCGCGACCAGGCCTCCGGTTTCCTTGGCGGCATGGATGTAGGCGTAGTTTAGCGCCGCCTGATCGTCAGGCGTCGCCTTGCGGCTCCACGTCAAATAGAAGACTGGCTGGGCGCCCAACTGGCGAATTTCCTTGGCCCATTTCCGCGCGTAGGGAAGAAATAAGGCGTCGCTGGCGACACGCGGATTCCCGTCGAGATAGTAGCCGACGCCCAGTGAACTCTGGTCCTGGAGCACGACGTAGTCCCACTTTTCCGCACGGAGCGTCGCGTGCGTTTCAGCGGCGCCCCAATGATCCTTCAACTGCGCACCGCCGGGCGCGATCATGCGCGTCTCGACGGCGCATTGCCCACCCGCCTTGGCCAATTCCGAAACCACCGCTGGGAGGTCGTTGAAATAGGTATAGCTGTTGCCCAGGAACAGGATTCGAACTGTGCAGGAAGGCCGCGCGCCGGTGTTCGCGGGATTTGCGCCTGTACGGCCGACGGCCGGTGAGCCCAGCGCCATGGCGATGGTGAGCACAGCGCCGAGGATAGGGGCCTTCGACATATCCTCTCCGGGTTTCCGCGTGGGGCATAAGGCCGCGAGCGCGGCGAGTCCTAATCCAACAATGCCAATCGCCGGCCGGGCCCGCTAGGCCGACGTAGCGGATTTCGCTGGCTCGGCCCGCGCGGGTGAAGCCAAGGATTGCTCGGCGCCGCGCCGCCGAATGTCGCTGGGGCCTAAGGCTGGGTCGCCGGCTGCGCGGTCTTCGGATGCGCCGCCTTCCAGTCCATCATCGCCCGCACCCGCGCGCCCACCGAGGGGTGGTCGTAGAACATGATCTCCTCCAGCTTCGAGGGGCTGTCGGCGCGATATTCGATGGTCTTCACCAGCGCCTTGGCCAGGCCGTCCGGCTCGTCGAAGTGGACCACCGAGAAATGGTCGGCGTCGGCCTCCATCCAGCGGCTGAAGCTGTTGGTGATCGGCGCGGCCAGCAGGCTCAGCACGGTCAGGATGATCGAGATCACCGGGAAGCCGGCCGGATCGGCGATGCCTGCGACGCCCTTCGCGCCCAGGAGCCCCGCCGCCCAGCCGAACAGCCGGCTGACCAGGAACAGGCCCACGATGGCGACGGCGCCCTGGAAGGCCGCCCCGATCAGGACGTGCTTGCGCACGTAGTGGCCCATCTCGTGGCCCACGACGCCGCGCACCTCGGCCTGGTCGGCGTCCTTCTTGAACATCACGTCGCTCATGGCGACGCGGCCGTAGCCGAACAGGCCGCCGGCGTTGGCGGTGTAGCGGTTGGACTGCTTGGAGCCATTGTAGATCAGGATCTTGTCCGACGGCACGCCGACCTGCTTGGCCATGGCCACCACCTCGTCGCGCACCGGCCCGGGCGGGGCGGGCTTGTAGGTGTTGAACAGCGGCTCGACCAGGAAGATGCCGGCGATGAAGAAGATGATGCTGACCGCCGTGGTCGCCACGCCCGCCCACAGCCACCAGGTCCGCGGCGCGCGCCGGATCAGCCAGTAGAGCAGCGAATAGACGATGAGCGAGCTCACCACGCCGATCGCCAGCTGCATGAAGTGCTCGGTGAGCCAGCCGGCGAAGGGCTGGCTGGTCAGGCCGTACCCCTTCTCCCGCCACCAGCGGGCGTAGGCGTCCCAGGGGATCGAGAGCAGGCCCTCGAGGACGGCGTCGACCAGCAGGACGACGAGCACCGCCAGCCACGGACGCGGCTTCCTGGCCTCCACGCCGCCGCGCACCCGCGTCAGCACGCCGGTCTTCAGCACGATCCAGGACACCAGGACGCCGACGACGGCCGTCCAGAGCATCACCCAGTGCCCCCCTTGCGTATAGGCCGTGGCCTTGGCGTGCGCCTCGGGCGACAGCGTCGCCAGATAGGCGGCGGTCGCCGCGGCCGGATCGAATACCTGGGCCATCGCGGCCTCCCCCGTTTCTCGTGGCGGGAGGAGGCCAGAGATTGCAAAGCTTGTCAGGCCCGAAAGCGCGCTAGGCTCCGGCAAAAGGAGTCGCCCATGAAGCTGTTCGCCGCGCCTTCGCTGGCGGTGCTCGCCGCCGCCCTCAGCCTGGGCGCCGCCAAGGCCCCGCCGAGCTATGACTATGTGATCCGCGGCGGCGAGATCCTCGACGGCTCCGGCGGCCCGCCAATGTACGGCGACGTGGCGCTAGAGGGTCAGCATATCGTCTATGTCGGTCCCCACGCGCCGGGGCGGGCCGCCAGGGTGATAGACGCGCACGGCATGGCGGTCGCTCCGGGCTTCATCAACATGCTCTCGCACGCCGAGAACAGCTTCATGGCCGACGGCCGCGGGCTCTCGGAGCTGAAGCAGGGCGTGACGCTGGAGGTCATGGGCGAAGGCGAATCGAACGGCCCGCTGACCCCCGAGATGCGCCGGCTCGGCGAGCAGCGCGAGCACGACATCAAGTTCCCGATGGACTGGTCGACGTTCGGCGGCGGCCTCGAGGCCTTCACCCGCAAGGGCGTCTCGCTGAACGTCGCCTCCTTCATGGGCGCGACGACAGCCCGGATCTATGTGCTGGGCGAAGGCGACGTGCAGCCGACGCCCGCCCAGCTCGACAGGATGCGGAGCCTGGTCCGCCGGGCCATGGAGGAAGGCGCCATGGGCGTCGGCTCGGCGCTGATCTATGCGCCCGGGACCTACGCCAGGACCGACGAGATCGCCGCGCTGGCCACCGAGGCCGGCAAATGCGGCGGCATCTACATCAGCCACATGCGCTCCGAGGGCGAGCACCTCATGGAGGCCACCGACGAGCTGATCGAGATTTCCCGCCGCTCGGGCGCGCCGGCCGAGATCTTCCACATGAAGACCGGCGGCAAGGACAACTGGGGCAAGGAGGAGGCCTTCATCGCCCGCATCGAGGCGGCGCGGGCCCGCGGCCAGCGGATCACCGCCGACATGTACACCTACGCCCGCTCCTCCACCGGCTTCGACGCGGCCATGCCCACCTGGGTCCAGGCCGGCGGGGTGGAGGCCTGGATCGCCCGGCTGAAGGACCCGGCCACCCGCGCCCGGGTGATCGCCGAGATGCGCGAGGCGCACCCCAAGGACTGGGAGAATTCCTTCCGCCAGGCCGGCGGCGCCGAGGGGACCCTGCTGGTGGGCTTCAAGTCCGCCGCCCTCAAGCCGCTCACCGGCAAGACCCTGGCCGAGGTCGCCAGGGAACGCGGGACGAGCCCTGAGGACACCATCATCGACCTGATCATCGCCGACGGCAGCCGGGTCCAGGTGGTCTATTCCTCGATGAGCGAGGACAACGTCGCCCGGCAGATGAAGCTGCCCTGGGTCTCGTTCGGCTCCGACGCCTCGGCCCAGGCGCCTGAAGGGGTGTTCCTGCTGTCGTCGACCCACCCGCGCGCCTACGGCAACTTCGTGCGCGTGCTCGGCAAGTACGCCCGCGACGAGCACCTGGTCACCCTGGCCGAGGCCGTGCGGCGGCTCTCGGCCCTGCCGGCCCATAACCTGGGCCTCCATGACCGGGGCCTGCTGAAGGCGGGCTTCTATGGGGACATCGTGGTGTTCGACCCGGCGACGGTCGCCGACCACGCCACCTTCGTGAAGCCGCAGCAGTTCGCCACCGGCGTCAGCGACGTGCTGGTCAACGGCCAGCCGGTGCTGAGGGACGGCGAGCCCACCGGCGCCCATGCCGGCCAGGTGGTCCGCGGTCGCGGCTGGACCGGCTGGAAGGACGGCGGCTGCCGCAAATCGGCGAAGGACTGGACCTGGTGAGCGTCAGGCCTATCGTGGGGTCGATGCGTGGGCTGATCGTTCTCCTGACCATCCTGCTCGCGGCGCCCGCCGCCGCGGCCATCCCGACTCAGCTGCCGGGCGGCGCGGAGCCGGTGTCCTACGACCTGACGGTGACCCCGGACCTCAAGGCCTTGACCTTCGCGGGCGAGGTCTCGGTCACGGTCGACGTCTCCCGCAGCACCTCCAGCCTGACACTCAACGCGCTCGACCTGACCATCGGCAAGGCGACCATCGACGGCCAGCCGGCCCAGGCGAGCCTCGACCCGAAGACCCAGACCGCCACCTTCTCCGCGCCCCGCATCGCGCCGGGCCGCCATGTGCTGGTCATCGACTACACGGCCAAGATCAACGACAGCCCGTCCGGCCTCTTCCACGTGGACTATGTCGGCGGCCGGATGCTGGCGACCCAGTTCGAGCCGGCCGACGCGCGCCGCTTCCTGCCGGTGTTCGACGAGCCGGCCAAGAAGGCGGTCTTCACCCTCTCGGCGGTGATCCCGAAGGACCAGCTGGCGGTCTCCAACATGCCGGAGGTTTCCAGCGAGGAGATCGGCGGCGGCCTGCGGCGCGTGCATTTCCAGCCGACGCCGAAGATGAGCTCCTACCTGCTGTTCTTCGGGGTCGGCGACCTGGTGCGGATCAGTCGCCAGGTCGAGGGCACGACGGTCAGCGTGGTGGTCCGGCGCGGCGACAACGCCAACGCCCGCTTCGCGCTCGACACCGCCAGCGAGCTCCTGCCCTATTTCAACGACTACTTCGGCCGCAAGTACCCGCTGCCCAAGCTCGACCTGGTGGCCGCCCCCGGCGACGTCTCCGGCTCCATGGAGAACTGGGGCGCGATCCTGTTCAGCCAGACCAACGTCATCTTCGACCCGCGCCTGTCCAGCGGCGGCGACCGTCAGCTGATCTATCGCATCATCGCCCACGAGATGGCCCACCTGTGGTCCGGCGACCTGGTCACCATGGCCTGGTGGGACGACCTGTGGCTGAACGAGGGCTTCGCCTCCTGGATGGCCGCCAAGGCCACCGACCACTTCCATCCGGAATGGCGCACGCCGCTCAGCTCCATCGGCGACAAGGACCAGGCGATGCTGATCGACGCCCGGCCGGCGACCCACCCGATCGTCCGCCGCGTGGCCACCGTCTCGCAGGCCGAGCAGGCGTTCGACCCGATCACCTACAAGAAGGGCGAGGCGGTGATCCGGATGCTGGAGACCTATGCCGGCCCCGACGCCTGGCGCGACGGCGTGCGGGCCTACATGGCCGAGCACGCCTACGGCAACGCCACCAGCGACGACCTGTGGCGGGCGATCGACAAGGCGGCGGGCAAGCCCGTGTCGTCCATCGCACGCGACTTCACCACCCAGCCCGGCGTGCCGCTGATCCACGTGGCCTCGACCGGCGGGGAGCTGGTGCTCACCGAACGGCGGCTGGCCAACAACGACCAGGCCCAGTCGGTGAACGTCGGCCAGAGCGAACGGGAGATCGAGGCCCGCAACGCCGTCCTGTCCTGGCGCGCGCCGGTCCGGGTCCAGCCGGCCCGCGGCGGGGCCGCGACGGAGCGCCTGGTCTCGCGCACCTCGCCCCAGTCGGTCCCGCTGGCCTCGGTGATCAACGCCGGCCAGGGCGGCTATTTCCGCGTCGCCTACGACCAGACCGCCTTCGCCCCGCTCGCCGACCAGTTCGGACGCCTGCCGGTGGCCGACCAGTACGGCCTCTTGAAGGACAGCCTGGCGCTCGGCATGGCCGGCGAGACGCCGCTCACCAACTACCTGCGCCTGTCGGCCGCCCTGCCCGCCGACGCCGACGCGGTGGTCTGGTACGAGCAGGCGCGCACGATGGCGGGCCTCGACGGCTACTACGCCGCGGGCCCGGAGCGGGCGGTGTTCCGCACCTGGGCCTGGGCGCTGCTGGCGCCGGAGGTCAAGCGGGTCGGCTTCGACGCCCGCGCCGGCGAGCCCCCCACCGAGGCGCTGCTGCGCGAGACCCTGCTCCTGGCGCTCAGCCAGATCGGCGACCCGGTGATCAACGCCGAGGCCCGCCGGCGCTTCGCCGCCGCCCGCAGCAACCTCTCCGTACTCGGGCCCGACGAGCGGCGCTGGGTGCTGATCGGGGCCGCCCGCTCGGCCGACGCCGACACCTTCCAGGCGCTCCGCGGCCTGGCGCGCGCGGCGCGCAATCCCCTGGAGCGCAACGAGCTCTACATCGACCTGGCGGCCGTGGAGGACGAGGCGCTGGCCCGGCAGGTCCTGGCGCTGGCCCTCACCGACGAGGCGCCTACCAACTTCGCCCCGCTCCTGGTGCGGGAGGTGGCCAACGTGCATCCGGAGCTCGCCTGGCGCTTCACCCTCGCCAACCTGCCGGCCATCACCCACAACCTCGATGCGCTCGGCCGCTCGACCTTCGTGCCGCGGGTCGCCGCCGCCTCCAACGACCCGAAGCTGGCCGCCGAACTGTCGGCCTACGCCGCGAAGAACATCCCTTCCGACGCCTTCGGCGAGGTGCGGACCACCCTGGCCAACATCCGCAACAACGCCGACATCCAGGCGCGGCGGCTGCCGCAGGTGAACGCCTGGATCGCGGGCAGCGCCAGCGGTTCGTCCCGCGCGCGGCGCTAGTCGCTAGTCGTAGTCGAGCTTCGGCCGGAAATCGCCGCGCCCCTCGGGCGAGACGTCCAAGGCGGCCCACAGCGGCCACATGAAGTCCACGTGGCGCGGGTCCTGGCCCGGATCCATGGGCGCGAAGGCCAGCTCCGAGGCCCACACATGCCGGATCTCGCCGCCCTGGCGGGTGAAGACGTTGAGGATCGGCAGCTGCGATCCGTCCGGGCTTTCCGCGTGGTAGTCGGGGTGGAAGCTGTTGGCGGCGGAGGACAGCAGCCGGGTGTCGCGCCAGCCGCGGTCCTCGGCATGGGCCTGGAAGCGGGCCAGCGGCGAGCGCGCCACCACCGCGATGGCGACCTTCTGGCGGATGTGCCGCATTTCGCCGTCGAGGGCGTCGACGATCGAGGTGCAGGACGGGCAGGCGTGGTCCATCGCCGGGCCGTACATGAAGCCGTAGAGCAGCAGCACGTCCTTGTCGCCGAACAGCTCCGAGAGCCTGACCGGCCCCTCCTCGCCTTCGAAAACATAGTCCTGCGGGAGGGCGCCCCCGGGCGGCAGCGCGCGGCGCTGGGCGGCGACCGCCTCGATCTGGCGACGGAGCGCCATCTCCTCGCGGAGCAGGCGGTCACGCGCGGCGCGGTAGGCGTCGCTCTCGTTCGGGAAACGGATGTCGTGCAGGGTCCGCTCGGCGGTTTCTGACATGGCGGGGCTCCATCGGCCGGTGACGCGGCGCCCCGATCATAGGCCCCGCGGCGCCGGCGGCGTAGGCGCAATGCCCCACAACGCGTCGCCGCGAAAATGGAGGATTCGACAATCCCCTGCCGGCGCGCGCGCTCAGCGGTCCTTTTCGCGCTCGCCGATGGCCGCCTGGGCGGCGGCGAGACGCGCGATCGGCACGCGGTAGGCCGAGCAGCTGACGTAGTCGAGGCCGACGGACTCGCAGAAGGCGATCGAGGCCGGGTCGCCGCCGTGCTCGCCGCAGATGCCCAGCTTGACCTCCGGCCTCGCCGCGCGGCCGCGTTCGGCGGCGATGCGGATCAGGTCGCCGACGCCCTCCTGGTCGAGGCTGACGAAGGGGTCCTTCTCGAAGATGCCCTTGTCGATATAGGCGTTCAGGAAGCGGCCTGAATCGTCGCGGCTGATGCCGAAGGTGGTCTGGGTCAGGTCGTTGGTGCCGAAGGAGAAGAACTCGGCGTTCTCCGCCAGGTCGGCGGCGCGGATCGCCGCGCGCGGCAGCTCCACCATGGTGCCCACCAGGTACTCGATCTCGCGGCCCTGCTCGGCGATCACCTGCCTGGCGACGCGATCCGTCAGTTCACGGAGGAACTTCATCTCCTCGCCCTTGGCGACCAGGGGATGCATGATCTCCGGGATCGGCGCCGGGCGGCCGGCGGCGGCCACTTCGCAGGCGGCCTCGATGATGGCGCGCACCTGCATCTCGTAGATCTCGGGATAGCTCACCCCCAGGCGGCAGCCGCGGTGGCCCAGCATGGGGTTCACCTCGTGCAGCTCCTGGGCCCGGCGCATCAGCTTGGCGGCGTCGAGGCCGGTGGCCTCGGCGACGGCGCGGACGTCTTCCTCCGTATGCGGAAGGAATTCGTGCAGCGGCGGGTCGAGCAGGCGGATGGTGACCGGCAGGCCCTCCATGATCCCGAACAGCTCGACGAAGTCGGCGCGCTGCATGGGCAGGATCTTGGCCAGGGCCGCCCTGCGTCCCGCCTCGTCGTCGGCCAGGATCATCTCGCGCACCGCCGCGATCCGGGCGGGATCGAAGAACATGTGCTCGGTGCGGCAAAGGCCGATACCCTCGGCGCCGAACTGGCGCGCGGTGCGGGCGTCGACGGCGGTTTCGGCGTTGGCGCGGACCTTCAGGCGCCGGAAGCGGTCGGCCCAGTCCATCAGGGTGGCGAAGTCGCCGGAGAGCTCCGGCTCGATCATCTTGACCACGCCCGACAGCACCTCGCCGGTCGAGCCGTCGATGGTGATGACGTCGCCGGCGCGGAAGGTGCGCCCGCGGGCGCGCATCTCTCCGGCCTTCAGGTCGATGTGGATCTCGCCGGCGCCGGAGACGCAAGGGCGGCCCATGCCGCGCGCCACCACCGCGGCGTGGCTGGTCATGCCGCCGCGGGCGGTGACGATGCCGCGGGCGGCGTCCATGCCGCGGATATCCTCGGGCGAAGTCTCTTCGCGCACCAGGATGACGGCGCCGGCCGAGCCGCCCTGGATCTCGGCCTCGGCGGCCGTGAAGACGATCTTGCCGGTGGCCGCGCCCGGCGAGGCCGGCAGGCCGGTGGCGATCACCTCGCGGTTGGAGGCCGGGTCGATGGTCGGGTGCAGCAGCTGGTCGAGGCTGGCGGGCTCGACCCGCATCACCGCCTCCTCGCGGCTGATCAGGCCCTCGGACGCCAAGTCGACGGCGACCTTCAGCGCGGCCTTGGCCGTGCGCTTGCCGTTGCGCGTCTGCAGCATGTAGAGCCGGCCCTTTTCGACCGTGAACTCGATGTCCTGCATGTCGCGGTAGTGGGTCTCGAGCTTCTCGACGACCGCCTTGAACTGGACGAAGACCTCCGGCAGCGCCTCCTCCATGGAGGGGTTCTTCTCGCCCATCTCCTCGCGGGCGATCTTGGTCAGCGCCTGCGGCGTGCGGATGCCGGCGACCACGTCCTCGCCCTGGGCGTTGATCAGATATTCGCCGTAGAGCCGGTTCTCGCCGGTCGACGGGTTGCGGGTGAAGGCCACGCCCGTGGCCGAGGTCTCGCCCATGTTGCCGAACACCATGGACTGCACATTGACCGCGGTGCCCCAGCTTTCCGGGATGTCGTGCATGCGGCGGTAGAACTTCGCCCGGTCGTTCATCCAGCTGGCGAAGACGGCGCCCACCGCGCCCCAGAGCTGGGCCTGCGGATCCTGCGGGAAGGGCTCGCCGAGTTCGCCCTCGACGGCCTTCTTGTAGTCGCGGACCACGGCTTCCCAGTCGTCGGCGGAGAGCGCCGTGTCGATGGTGACGTCGAGCCGTTCCTTATGTTCGTCAAGGATTTCCTCGAACATGTGATGATCCAGGTCGAGGACCACGTTCGAGTACATCTGGATGAAGCGGCGATAGGAATCGAAGGCGAAGCGGCGGTCGCCGGCCAGCTTGGCCAACCCCTCCACCGTCTCGTCGTTCAGGCCCAGGTTGAGGACCGTGTCCATCATCCCGGGCATGGAGGCGCGTGCCCCGGATCGCACCGAGACCAGCAGCGGATTGGCCGCATCGCCGAACGCCTTGCCGGTCTGCTGTTCGACGATCTTCAGCGCTTCGGCGACCTGGTCGGTGAGGTTCGCCGGGTACTGCTTGTCGTTGGCGTAGTAGTGGACGCAGGCCTCGGTGGTGATGGTGAACCCCGGCGGCACCGGCAGGCCCAGCGACGACATCTCCGCCAGGTTCGCCCCCTTGCCGCCCAAGAGGTTCTTCATGGACGCGTCGCCGTCGGCGCGCCCGCCGCCAAAGGCGTAGACCCAGCGTGTCTTCACCATCGCGTCGGACGTCATCAAATTCCTCTTCCGCTCATCCCCGCGACGGCGGGGAACTATCCCGTCACCTGGCTGAAGTCCGCCACGCGCCCCATGGCGTCGCGCACCTTCACCAGAAGCCGCAATCGGTTGTCCCGTTCCGCAGGTACATCGGAGTTCACTAAGACCTTGTCAAAGAAGGCGTCCACCGGCTCGCGCAGCGCCGCGAGCGCGGACATCGCGGCCTCGTAGTCCTCCTTGGCGAGCGCCTTGCCGACCTCGACCTCCATGTGGCCGACGGCGTTGGTGAGCGCGCCCTCCTCGCCGGGCGCCGAATCGTTCGGCGCGCCGGTCGGCAATGGGCCCTTCTTCTCCTCCGCCTTGAGGATGTTCACCGCGCGCTTGTAGCCGGCCAGCAGGTTCCTGCCGTCGTCGGTCCCCAGGAAGCCGGAAAGCGCGTTCACCTTGGAGACGATGCGCACGATGTCGTCGTCGCCCAGGGCGAAGACCGCATCCACCAGGTCGTGCCGCTCCCCCTGCTCGCGCAGCAGGACCTTCAGGCGGTCGGCGAAGAAGGCGATGAGATCATCCGGGGCGAAGGTCTTCAAGGGTAGTCGCGTCCGCGTCTGCAGCAGGATGCGGATCACGCCCAGCGCCGCGCGGCGCAGGGCGTAGGGGTCGCGGCTGCCGGTCGGCTTCTCGTCGATGGCGAAGAAGCTCACCAGGGTGTCCAGCTTGTCGGCCAGCGCGACGGTCGCCGCGACCGCCTGCACCGGCACGTCGTCGTTGGGCCCCTGCGGGCGGTAGTGCCAGCGGATCGCGTCGACGACCTCCGGCTCCAGGCCCTCCTTCTCGGCGTAGTAGGCGCCCATGACGCCCTGCAGCTCGGGGAATTCGCCGACCATGCCGGTCCCGAGGTCGGCCTTGCAGAGCCGCGCCGCCTGCTGGGCCTTGGCCTTGGTGCCCTCGTCGTCGCGGACATAGGGAGCGAGCTCGCCGGCCAGCGCCACGATGCGCTCCACCCGCTCGTACATGGCGCCGAGCTTGGCGTGGAAGGTGACGCCCTTCAGCTTGGCCAGGCGATCCTCCAGCTTGACCTTCTGGTCCTCGGTCCAGAAGAACCGGGCGTCGGAGAGGCGGGCGGCGAGCACACGGGCGTTGCCGCTGGCGATCAGCTTGCCGCCGTCCGTGGCCTCGATGTTGGCGACGGCGATGAAGTGGGGGACCAGGAAGCCGGTCTGCGGGTCGCGCACGGCGAAGAACCGCTGGTGCACCCGCATGGAGGTGCGGATCACCTCCGGCGGCAGGTCCAGGAAGCCTGCGTCCATGTCGCCCATCACCGGCGTCGGCCATTCGGTCAGGCCCGCGACCTCGTCCAGCAGGCCCTCGTCCTCGACGAGCTCGAAGTTGCGGGCGAAGCAGAGGGTGCGCGCGGCGTCGAGGATGCGCTCCTTGCGCTCCTCCGGGTCGAGCACGACGAAGTTCTTCGCCAGGCCGTCGGCGTAGTCGTCGAAATTGCGCACGTGGAAGGCCTGGCCGGTTCCCATGAACCGGTGGCCCTCGGTGAGGTCGCCGGAGACATGGCCGTCGATCTCGAAGGGCACGACCTCGCCGTCGAAGACGCAGAGGATGCGCTGCAGGGGCCGGACCCAGCGCAGCTTGGAGACGCCGGAGACCATCGACTTGGGCCACGGGAAGCCGCGCACGATGGCGTCCACCATCTCGGCCACGATCTGCGGCGTCGGGCGGCCGGGCCGGTGGATGTGCGCGAAATAGAGGCCGTCGCGCTCGATGAGCTGGTCGCGGGTCAGGCCCGTGGAGCGCAGGAAGCCCTCGATGGCCTGGTCGGGCGAGCCGACGCGGGGCCCCTTGCGCTCCTCATGCCGCTCGGCCTGGGCCGCGGGCAGCCCCTCGGCGACCAGGGTCAGGCGCCGGGGGCCCGCGAAGGCGGTCAGCGCCTCGGGCAGCAACCCCTCGGCGGCCAGCTTCTCGCGCGCCATCCGCTCGAGGTCCTTGCCCGCCTGCGCCTGCATGCGCGCGGGGATCTCTTCGGAGAACAGTTCGAGGAGGAGTTGGGGCATGGCTACGCTCCCTTTCCCCTCGATGGGGAAAGGGTCGGGGATTGGGGTGAATGCAGGGTCGTCGGACGGGAGGCGCCAGTGGGCGCTGAGACCAATCCGCGATCCTCCACGAGCACGGCGAACCCACCCCATCCCAACCCTTCCCCATCGAGGGGAAGGGCAAGCTGTTTTTCGATGTCCTGCACGACGGCCGCCACATCGGCGTCCACCTGCCGGTTCGTGAAACGCACGACGCGATAGCCCTGGCTCTGAAGCCAATCGGACCGTTCGAAATCCTTGAGGGCCACGTCGTCGAGGCGCTCATGGATTTCACCATCCACCTCGATCACAAGCTTGCGGCTGTGGCAGGCGAAGTCGACGATATAAGGACCGATCGGCGCTTGCCGCCGAATGTGGACATCGAGCGTCCGCAGCGCCTTCCAGAGGCGCTGTTCTGACGGTGTCATGGCGCTGCGAAGCCTGCGTCCGCGAGCGACAGCGCCCCTCGCGTGCCCCTGATGCTCGAACATCACGCGTTCCCGCCCTGCTGGGCCACGTAGACCTCGGCGCACTGTTTGCAGAGGTCGCGGATGCGGCCGATGTAGCTCTGGCGCTCGGCCACCGCGATGGCGCCGCGGGCGTCCATGATGTTGAACAGGTGGCTGGCCTTCAGCACGTGGTCGTAGGCCGGCAGGACCAGCTGCTCGCCCTGGCGGCCGCGCGAGCCCAGGATCACCGGCACCTGGCGCTCCATGTCCTCGAAGTGGCGCTTGAAGACGTCGACGTCGGCGACCTCCAGTTCGAAGGCCGAGAATTGCTGCTCGTTGGCCAGGAACACCTCGCCATAGGTGAACTCGTCGTTGTAGCGCAGGTCGTAGACGCTATCGACGTTCTGCAGGTAGAGGCTGAGCCGCTCCAGGCCGATGGTCAGCTCGCCGGCCACCGGGAAGACGTCGAGCCCGCCCACCTGCTGGAAGTAGGTGTACTGGGTGATCTCCATCCCGTCGCACCAGACCTCCCAGCCCAGGCCCCAGGCGCCGACCGTGGGGTTCTCCCAGTCGTCTTCGACGAAGCGGATGTCGTGCACCCTGGGGTCGATGCCGATCGCCTCCAGCGAGCCCAGGTAGAGCTCCTGCAGGTTGGGTGGGTTGGGCTTCAGGATCACCTGGTACTGGTGGTGCTGGCGCAGCCGGTTGGGGTTCTCGCCATAGCGCCCGTCCGCCGGCCGGCGCGAGGGCTGCACATAGGCGACCTTCCAGGGCTTGGGGCCCAGCGCGCGCAGCACCGTCGCCGGGTTCAAGGTGCCAGCGCCCACCTCGACGTCATAGGCCTGCAGGATCACGCAGCCTTGCCGGCTCCAATAGTCGTGCAGCTTCAGGATCAGGTCCTGAAACGAAAGCGGCTTGTCGGGCATAGGAATGGCTTGTTCGCAGGCGCAAAAAAAAGTCGGCGGACCATAGGGCCCGCCGACCTCGGCTTCAACCCGCCCCGAAGGGCGGAAATCAGTTGCCCTTGGGGGCCGTGCGCTTGCCGGCGTGCGACATGGGCTGGCCGTACTTGGCGCGGTTCGCCGGGGTGTCCGGCACCGGGCCGTTGGTGGTCGTGGTGCTGGTCACCGAGGCGCCGGTGGCCGGGTCGCTGGTGGTCACCGAGGTCGAGACCGCCGCGCCGGTCGGGGCGGCGGGCGGGGCGCTGACGTCGGTCGAGACGGCCGCAGGCGCGGTCGTCGTGGTCGTGGTGGTGGTGGTGGTCTGTTGCGCGTAGGCGGCGCCGCCGAGAAGTGCGGTCGCGGCGACGGCGGTCAGCAGGCTGGCGATCTTCATGGCGTGGGTCTCCGGTTGCCTTACGTCAGCACCTAAAAGCCCCACGCCGGTGAAGGTTCATTTCTTCTTCTTGGCCGGAGCCTTGGGCGCGGGCTTCGCAGGCTCCGGAGCGGGCGCGGGCGCCGGCTCCGCCGCGGCGGGCTCCGGCAGGGTCGCGGGCACCGATCCGGCGATCATCAGGGCGTCGACCACGTGGATGATCCCGTTGGAGGTCATCACGTCGGGCTGGACGATCGTGGCGTTGTCGGCCTTGAGCACCCCGTCGGTCGTGCCGTCGAGGACGATCTGGTCGCCGGCGCCGGAGGGCACCGGGCCGTGCGCGCCCTTGATCTTCGAGGAGTCGACCTTGGCGTTGATGATGTAGTGCAGCAGCGTCTTCTGCAGCCCCGGCTTGTCGCCCAGCATGGTGTCGAGCTTCGACTGCGGGAAGGCGGTGTCGGTGGGCGCGAAGACCGTCAGGCCGGGCGACGACTGCAGGAGGCTCGCCAGGTTGGTGGCGTCGAGCGCCTTCACGAAGGTGTTGAACTGCCCGGAGCTGCGCAGGGTGGTGATCAGGTTGCCGTTCGGGACCAGCTTCACGCCGGGCGCAGCCGCGGGCGCGGCGGCCGGAGCGGCCGGGGTCGCGGCGGGCGGCGTCTGGGCCATGGCGGCGCCGGCGAAGAGGGAAACGGCCGCAGCCGCAGTCAGCAGTCGGTAGATCGGCATCAGGTCCTCGAGTTGAAAGGGAACGGCTCCCTGGGAACGCCCGGGAAGCATGAGGGTTCGCGATGTCCTTCGCGTGGCGGAGATCGAGTTCCCGCGTCACGGCTTCGTGAATGCGAGGCCGACACCCTAGAACAATCCCGCCGGGCGGCTCAATCGCCCAATTTTCGGGCACGGCGCGCCGGGGCCGCCCAGGAAACGGGCGCGCGCCGCCTTCTTGCCCAGCTTGCCCGTCCCATCGCCCCGCGCACGCCGCCGCCGCCGATAGCGTCAGCCGACCGCCGCGACACGGGGATGGGGACAACTCGCGGCGGCGCACCTCAACACGGACGGCCGGCCCAGCCTCAAGGGTCGCGCGGGAGCGAGCGGATGAAACTGATCATGGCGATCGTCAAACCCTTCAAGCTGGACGACGTGCGCGAAGCGCTGGTCGGCGCCGGCGTCGAGGGCCTGACGGTTTCGGAAGTCAAAGGCTACGGCCGGCAGAAGGGGCAGACCGAGATCTACCGGGGCGCGGAGTACCAGGTGAATTTCCTGCCCAAGGTGAAGCTGGAGGCGGTGGTCGACGACGCCGCCGTCGGCAAGGCGGTCGAGGCGGTCAAGGCCGCCGCGGCCACGGGCAAGATCGGCGACGGCAAGATCTTCGTCCTCAACGTCGAGGACGCCGTGCGCATCCGGACCGGCGAGACCGGCGCCGCGGCGCTCTAGCGGTCAAAAATCAAGGGGACATCTGACATGAAGCTCACTGGATTCAAAAGGCTGGCGGGGCTCGCGCTCGCCGCCGCGGTGATCGGGGGACCGCTGGCCGGATCCGCCGTCGCCCAACCCGCGGCCGCGCCGACGGCCACCGCGCCCGCGGCGACGGCCGCAGCGCCAGCTCCGGCGGCGGCCGCAGCGCCAGCTCCGGCAGCGGCCCCCGACGCCTCCGCGGCGGCTCCGGCCGCCGCCGCCGCCCCGGCTACGCCCGCCCCCGCGGCGGCCGCCCCGGCGGCGCCGAAGATCGACACCGGCGACACGGCCTGGATGCTCACCTCCTCGGTCCTGGTGCTGATGATGACCATCCCGGGGCTGGCGCTGTTCTACGCGGGCATGGTGCGCAAGAAGAACATCCTGGCGACCCTCGCCCAGAGCTTTGCGGCGACCGCGCTGATCACCGTCTTGTGGATGGTCATCGGCTATTCCATCGCCTTCACCGACGGCGGGTCGAAGAACGCCCTGATCGGCGGGGTGAAGTACCTGCTGCTCGGACCGATGGGGCTCAACGCCACCAGCGCGCTGGCGCCGACGATCCCTGAGTCCGTCTACATGTTCTTCCAGATGACCTTCGCGATCATCACGCCTGCGCTGATCGCCGGCGCGCTGGCGGACCGCATGAAGTTCTCGGCCTTCCTGGCCTTCATGGGGGCCTGGCTGCTGCTGGTCTATTGCCCGATCGCCCACTGGGTCTGGGGCGGCGGCTGGCTTGGCAAGGCGGGCGCGCTCGACTTCGCCGGGGGCACCGTCGTGCACCTGAACGCCGGCACCGCAGGCCTGGTCACCGCCCTGATGCTGGGCAAGCGCAAGGGCCTCGGCGTCGAGAACATGGCGCCGCATAACCTGGCCTACAGCGTGATCGGCGCCTCTCTGCTCTGGGTCGGCTGGTTCGGCTTCAACGCCGGCTCGGCGGTGACCTCCAACGTGCAGGCCGGCATGGCCGCGGTGGCGACCCAGATCGCCACGGCCGGCGCGGCGCTCGCCTGGATGACCGCCGAGTGGCTCATCTCCAAGAAACCGTCGGTGCTGGGCATGGTGTCCGGCGCGGTGGCGGGCCTGGTGGCGATCACGCCGGCGTCAGGCTTCGTCAATCCGACGGACGCCCTGATCATCGGCCTGGCGGCCGGCGTGGTCTGCTACATCTCGGCCGTCCATGTGAAGAAGATGATCGGCTACGACGACGCCTTGGACGCCTGGGGCGTGCACGGGGTCGGCGGGGCGCTGGGCGCCCTGCTCACCGGGGTGTTCGCCTCCAATGCGATCAACTCGGCGTCCAAGGGCTGGCTCCACGACCACAACTTCGCGCAGATGACCCTGCAGCTCGAGGATATCGGCGCGACCTTCGTCTACTGCGGCGTGGTCACCTTCGTGATCCTGCTGGCGATCAAGTACACGATCGGCCTGCGGGTCTCCGAAGAGGTCGAGGTCGAGGGCCTCGACATCAACCTCCACGGGGAAATCGTGCACGGCTAGCGGCGCACCGCCTGAACGACGGAACGGGGGTCCTTCGGGGCCCCCGTTTTCGTTTCACTCCGGATCCGGCCAGGGGCCGCCGAGCCGGCAGCGCTGGACCCACCAGGCCGGCGCCATGGCCTCCAGCCGTTCGGCCAGGCTCTCGGCCTCGATGTCGCTGGCGCAGAGCGCGAAGCAGGTCCCGCCTGAGCCGGAAACCCGGGCCAGCAAGGTCTCGGGCTCGCCCACCAGGGTGTCCAGCACCGCGCCCACCGCCGGCGCGGCGGCGATGGCCGAGGCCTCCAGGTCGTTGCGCCGTCCGGTCAGCCAGGCGGCGAGTTCGCGGGCGTCCTCGAAGGCCTCGGGCGAAGGCGGCGGCGCGACGTCGCCGAACCGGCCGCCCGCGTCGAACCGCCGGTAGACCTCGGCCGTCGAGACCGCCACGCGGGGATTGACCAGGACGGCGTCCAGGGGCGGCAGGCCTGGAGCGGCGGAGAGCTGCTCTCCGCGGCCCTGCGCCACCACGGGCGCGCCCCACAGGCAGGCCGCGCCGTCGGCGCCCAGGGACGCGGCCAGGGCCTCCAGGCGCCCGTTGGCGACCTTGAGGCGCAACACCTCGCGCAGCAGCCGCAGCGCCGCCCCGGCGTCGCTGGACCCGCCGCCCAGGCCCGAGGCCACCGGCAGGCGCTTGTCCAGGCTGAGGCCGATCGGCGCCACCGGCCGGCGCGCCTCGGCGATCAGGGCGCGGGCCGCACGCAGGACCAGGTTGTCGCCCGCCCCGGCCAGTTCGGCGGCGAACGGCCCCGCCATCGCCAGGCAGAGCGCCTCGGCGTCGAAGGTGGAGACCGTGTCGCCGACGTCGGCGAAGGCCATCAGGCTGCAGATCGGATGATAGCCGTCGGCGCCCGGCGCCCCGACATGCAGGAACAGGTTCACCTTGGCGGGCGCGAAGGCCGCGCGGGCCACGGATCAGCTTCCGGCGAGCTTCGGCGTCGGGCCGTCGGGACCCAGGCCCGAGGCGAGCTTGGCCTCGGCGCTGGCCTTGATCTTGGTGTCAGGCTTCAGGGTCAGGACGCGGCGCCACTGGAACTGGGCCTCGTCGCGGCGACCGACCTTCCAGTAGGCGTCGCCCAGGTGGTTGTTGATCTCCGGATCGCCCGCCTCCAGCTCGACGGCCTCTTCCAGCTTCTCGACGGCCTTCTTGTAGTCGCCCATGCGATAGAAGGCCCAGCCGAGGGAATCGACCATGGCTCCGGAACGCGGGTCGGCGGCGACCGCCTTTTCGATCATCGCGCGGGCCTCGGCCAGGTGCTCGCCCCGGTCGATCCAGGAATAGCCCAGGTAGTTCAGGAGCTCGGGCTCGTCCGGACGCTGCTTCAACGCCGCCTGCAGGTCGGCCTGGCCCTCCGGCCAGCGGTTGAGGCGCTCGTAGACCACGCCGCGCGAATAGAGCAGCCGCCAGTCCGGGGCCTTGGACTGGGCGATCAGGCCGTCCAGCACCTGCGCGGCCTCGGCATACTGTTCGTTGGCCCGCAAGAGGTCGGCCAGCGTCACCCGCGCGTCGGTGTCGCCCGAGGCGGCGGCGGCGTGGGCGAGCTTCAGGGCGGTCTCCTTGTCGTCGGCGGCCTGGTAGGTCCAGGCGAGCTTCGCCTGCGCCGTGCTGAACTCCGTCGAGCTGGGCTTGGGATGCGCATAGGCGGCGCGTGCGGCGTCCGTATCGCCCGAAGCCTGCATCAGGTCGCCGACCATCACCCAGGCCTCGTCGCGCTGCGGATCGAGCCGGATGACCAGGCGCAGATAGCTCAGCGCCAGCTGGTTCTGCTTGGCCGCGATCATCGTCGCCGAGGGCGCCAGCAGCGCCTGGGCGGCGCCTTCGCGGATGGTCGGCATCGGCGGGGCGGACTTGCCGGCTTCGGCGCGGGCCTTGGCGGCCTTCACCGCGATGCTGTCCGCATCGCGGGTCAGCTGGTCGCCATAGAGCGCCAGGGCGTCGACCTTGCGGCCGCGACGCTCCAGGAACCCGCCATAGGCGAGGACGGCCATTTCAGTGGGATTGCTGACCGACATCGCGGCCTTGAAGTCGGTCTCGGCCTCGTCGTAGCGCTTGGCGCGCTCGTAGAGCGACGCCTGGCCGAGCTGGCCGAAGTAGTCCACCAGGCGGTCGCCGCGCACCTGCGGGCGCACCAGCGAGCCCTCCACGTCGCCGGCCTGGGCCGCCGCCCAGGGCGCCAGCAGGGCCGCGGCCGACTTGTGCGGGAAGGCGATGGAGTCGTTGGCGAGTTCGGCCTTGGCCTCCTTGCCCTTGCCGTCGGCGATGGCCTCGACCGCCACCACCAGCTTGCCCAGCCGCTTGCCGGCCTCCGAGGCGTCCTCGCCGGTCGGGGCGAGGGCCGCGGCCTTCTGGATGTCGCCCGAGAGCACGGCCGAGGTGAAGGCCCGCTCGGAGATCATCACGTCACCGGTCTGGGCGC
>Ga0105240_10004062_pt1 | contig 22518 bp, 20 predicted proteins | sample KBSC54metaG_FD_80426 | JGI IMG/M metagenome (GOLD analysis project Ga0105240, IMG submission 80426) | Corn rhizosphere microbial communities from Kellogg Biological Station, Michigan, USA - KBS C5-4 metaG | ecosystem: Host-associated > Plants > Roots > Rhizosphere > Soil | place: Michigan, USA... | reverse complement strand
TATGAATGTCCCATCGAGCAGGCGGTTGCGGATGCACAGCAAGAGGCGACCGGACGAGATGGTGTGGTGCCGACGAAGGTTCCAAAGCTGTTGAAGACATATTTGACGATTGGTGCGCGGATCTGTGCTCCACCGGCATGGGACCGCGCGTTTGGCACAATTGATTTTCTGACTTTGCTGGATTTGAAGATGCTGTCGTCGGCGGCACGCAATCGGTTTCTGGCGCCGCTTACGCAATGAGCCTGCGATTTCTCAGGCGCGCTGTGGCGCTGGCGATCGTGCTGAGCGCGGCGGTTCTTCGGTACTGGCTGCTTCGGGCTAGGGGGCCGATGGGATTGGAGCGCCGGGCTCTGTGGCTACAAGACACGTGCATTCGCGTTCTGCGAAGCATGGGGATCCGATACGAAGTTGAGGGTGAGATTCCGACGCGCGGATTGGTCGTAGCGAATCATCTGAGCTACCTGGATATCGTGATACTGAGCGCGGCGATGCCGTGCTTTTTTGTTGCGAAGTCGGAGATCGATGGGTGGTTCTATTTCGGCAAAGCGGCGAGGGCGGGAGGAACGCTGTTTGTCGATCGGTCGCGACGGGCCAGCGCGGAACAGGTGGCGACGCTGATCGGCGAGCGGTTGAAGCGGCGAGTGCCGGTTTTGTTCTTTCCCGAGGGGACAAGCACGGATGGGACGATGTTGAAGTTTCATTCGAGTTTGTTTGAGCCGGCAGTTCGGGAGGGGGCGCCGGTTACGGCAGTGGCGATCAAGTATGTGATGGAGGATGGAACGCCGGAGAGGGAACTGTGCTGGTTTGGAGATGAAGCGCTTGCACCGCACCTTGTAAGGACGCTGAAGGCGGCGGGGTTCCATGCGAGATTGCGGTTCGGGGAGCAGCGGGTGTATGAGAGCCGGCGCATGGCGGCGGAGAAGACGTTCGCGGAGATTGCGGGGATGCGGGAGGGCGTGAGGAGCGAGGCGGAAGAGCTGCAGCACGCGTGACCTGTCAGGACATCGCATCGGACACTACAGCGCGGAAGAAAAACTGTTGACGCCGCTGAGCAAAAAACAAATCAAGGCCGTGGAAAAGAGGTTGAGAGGAAAAGTTCCTTTCCCTCTCAACCTGCAAATCCCGCACAATACGCGGGATTCGCACCTTTCCCGCGAGGAGAAAACAAGCAGCCGCTGGTAAGGTTCTGAATATGATGCCGGAGCTTGAGACACTCGACCAGTTGCCGGGGGGGGAGACCTTCCGTTAGAGATAATCCTGCATTTATCCCGCGACGTCGAAGCTTTCAAACGCGGCGTGATGGGATTGATTGCTTGCGGTGATGTGCGCCTTTTGACGTCGCGGAACATCGAAGTGCCTGCTTGGCGTCATAGGAAATTATTCGTCGATGGAATTGTCATGCAAGAGATAAAGAATCTGAGGCTGAGCATTACAGAGCAGGGTGCTAGTCAAATTGCTTGGTGCCATCCTCAAGCGTGTTTGGAGAGATTGCAGTCGAATAACCGTCTACTTGGAAGTAAACCCGATTTTCGATTACTTCCGGATAGTCCACCATCCGGGAGTCAGAGAAGTTTAGGCCGCTTTCTGCTCAGACGATTGGTAGCCGCGCGCCGGGTCGGCCTCGACCTGTTGTGACCTATCGCACATCGTGCGATTCAACAAGCTGCGACCATCGTACACCCGATCCAGGCCTCGACCCGTTGGCTGTCTACTCGATAGGCCTGAAACTTCGTACGCTCCGCACCACAAAAAACCTAACGTTTGGTCGCCTCGCGGCACAGACCGGCCTCTCGACTGCGCTGCTTTCGAAGCTCGAAACTGATCGCATGATCCCCATTCTTCACACGCTGGAAAAGATCTGTCGCGCCTCCGGCATCGGCCTTGGACACTTCTTCTACGAGCCGCAGCACCACTCCGTAGCCATCACACGCAAGGCACACACAAACAGCCACAGAGGAGAGAAACCCCAACGGCATACACCCCTTCACGTCCCGACAGCGGAGGCACATCAAGTCTCGCAAATCATCGACCTCCCGGCAGGCGGCTCCTCAACTCTCGGTGAGTGCGGAAACACCACGAAGTGTTGATTCCTTTAGTAATCATTATTCCGGGGGTCGCGACCGCGTGCACCTGTTGCGCTTGGGATACCTCGATGCGTCTGCCTTGATTACCAGTGATTGCTTGCGTGTTACTTAAGCGGTAGGAGATATTCGCGATGTACCCACAGGTTTCAATTTATGGCGACTACCACAGGTCTTACCTTTGTCTTCGACGAGCACCAGCATCCCATCTTCAAATGCCCAATATGTGGGGAAGAAATGCCGCCTCCAAGTCCAGGTCTTGAGGCCCCCTTAGCCGTGATCTTGTGGAGCACTGAACAGTTTCTCAAACACGAATCACTTAGACATTCCGAGTCGTGCGCCCAGATTCCGGTAACCGATGGCGACCCGGAGCAGCCATGAACGCATACGTGCTTGGGTACAAAGTTGATGTCGAATTCGGGCCTGAACCTAGCCAGCAGTCGCGCTACACAGTTCGAGGACTCGCTGAAGCAGCTTGCCGTGAATTGAACAAACTCGCTGTGAGCACAGATACTCACCAATGTTCTTTCGCGGTTGCTACGCTTCCGGAAGGAGACTTCGGCATCATCTGTGTTTGCCATCCGCACTCTCTCGGTCCTGCAAGGGCCATTCCCGTTCCCCAGAACCAGAAATCCAGATCGGCCGGACACTTTGCGCCGTGACGCATAGCGAATGATCAGGGAGTATACGGACACCTGGCTGCCTATATCCATCTTTGCTGAATCGGACCAAACAGATTGCGCCCGAGTTCGAGCTTTAATCTTAGATTTTCAGGTGTATAACACCCGAGATCACTACCGCTTCTTGATCATCAATGGCGGCCCGATGAAGGAAGGTTGTCAGTTATGTTTTTGGCGACGCGAGGACAAGGCTCATCGCGCTATTCTGCGTTCTTCCGCGGGCTCACGCTGACACTGGGCTTAGGTTTTGTCTCCTGTTTCGGAAGAAAAACGGCTGAGCTGGATCATTTTCGTATCCTCGTGGGAGATACAGTAAAAATTTCGACTTCCCATAGCTATTGTTGGTATCCGACGGTTCACCGATTCCCGACCGGTGAAATCTTGACAACCATGCGCATGAGCCCTGATGACACCAATCCTGAAGGTGAGTTTTCTGCATATTGTCTTTCAAAGGATGGAGGGCGCACATGGGGACGTCGATATACGATAGGAGCGGGCGCTAACGTAGATGCCGCTTACAGCCAAGTGCCGCTCGAAGATGGAATTTGGGTGCTTGGATCTGGTTACCTGTCGCTGGAACCCTACCCCTCCGGTCCAAAAACACATTTCCATGCCGCTCTGACTCAATTTTCGCGAGTTGGCATGGATGTGCGTCAAGTCAGAGACGCGAGCATTTACCTGTCTGAGCCTCCCCAATTTGAACCCGTAGAGATCCAAGGCGTGAAGACGACTGATGCGTCACAACTTGCGAGTGTTCCAACGGCGGTTCCTTTTGGAGCAATCATTTTCGGCACCCGGGGAGAATGGCTCAGTACGCTGTACTACACAACCAAACGCGATCCGCGTTATAGGCGATTGGTACTGATTCGTTCCTTTGACCATGGCCATACCTGGAATGAGGATGGCGTTATCGCCGGATTACGACCTAATGAGAAGCCCTGGCCTTGGATGGGTAATGAAGGACCGAATGAGGCAGGGCTGGTCCGACTGTCGGACGGCCGATTGTTCTGTATATTTCGGACGGGGACATACGATCACTATTTGGGGAGAACTTGGTCATCGGACGATGGCAAGACATGGTCCCCGCCAACATCCACTGGCTTCAAAGGAGTAGCACCGCATTTAAGATCGATGAGCAACGGGCTGTTGGTTTGCACGTTCGGCCGCCCAGGCGTAACGATCATGTTTAGCCCGAACGAAGGAAAAAGTTGGGCGGCCATCACACCAATCTTCAAAGGCAAGAGCACCGGTTACACGGATGTGATTGAGCTGAGAGCAGGTAAGTTATTCGTTGTGTATGACTCGCTGCTGCCTAGAGGAAGCCCTGTCCCTAGCGCCGGAGCATCTGCAGAATATGCCGTGAACGGAACGTTTGTCGATGTTCAAACGAGATGAACCACCATATTGGTCACTGTGCGGGGATTTCAACAAATATTCGAATTCATCCTGTGTGGCCAGTGCCTGAGTAACCGCCCATACGGGTACTCGGGTCTGGGTCAACTTCTCCGATAACGAAGCCGTTCGGTCTCAATGAGGGCAAATTCCCAGATCGCTCAATGGCTTCGGTCAAAACGTGAGAAGGCCTGTTTTCGACAGCCACGTAGTTGGAAACTCCTCACAGTCGACTTACCTTGACTAGAAGGTCGGGAATTCGCCTCTCTCAGGGAGCGCCATTCCTGCAAGTCGTTTAGCGGGCCATGAGCGACAATCAGCCCCTATTGATGCGACACAATGGACGAGTAGTGATTGGCGACCAGTCGCCAGCCCCCATGCTGCTTTACCCACACTCTGGTAAAGCGAGTGTCGTGGGGAACTGCGTTGCCTTTATCTTGCCCATTCATTGTTGAGAGGCCAGTCTCGACCGCAGCATTTCCATAAACGCGCACTCGAACGCCATCGGTGCTTATGGACTGAAATCTCAAATCACCAGAGGTGAAATCTGAAATCACCTGCGGCTTAGTTCGCACTGTTCCACTCGGGCCTACGCCGATGAAATCGTCAGCGTAGATCTGTTCTAGCGCCGCCACATCCGCGTGGATCTGTGCTTGTATGCGTTCGTTGTCCAGTTTCCTGATGACCTGCTCGGCGATGCTTTTTGGATATCTGATCGCGCCCTGCTCTTGCCCTGAGGCGATGGCTGCCGCTGAGAAAGCCACGACCGCTATCGCGAATATTTGTCTCATCTGGCATGCCCCTGTGCGAAGAAACATATTTATTCGAGCGGCAAGTGTCAACAGAGTCGACGGTCGTCGATCATTGGCAAATCACCGAGGCCCTCGTCGACCAAAAACTAGGGTTCCGAACCTATAACCGTCTATTCGGAAGGTGCCTTTTGAGTAATAGAATGCGAAACTGTTGGCGAAAGGGTGATTTGCGTGTCGGGGACGTTACGGGAAAGATCCCGTTCAGCAAGGACAGCGAAAGAACTGTTGTTGATCCGTGTGGTTAAATGTCCCCCAAAGGGCTAATAAAGTGGAAGTCTTACTGATCCTGCTCCCTCTTTTCCTGATATTCCCTGTTGTATTCGTCGTGCTCGTTGCCGTGTCTGTACAAGCCAAAAGACGGGAAGCGGAGGAGTCGAAGGCGCTGTCTCCCGAAGCAAGGGAAGAGTAAGGTCTCCCGCTTTGGCCGCAGTGCTGTTGAATCACCGTATTACTCGGAAACAATACCGATGTTGGGCAAATTTCTTGATTGCTTCCGGATTGTCCACAAGCGGCCAGCGATGCCAGATCAGGCGGATGTTTGCTTGTGCGAAGCCGCAGTTGAGCGACCTAACATCCAGTAGTGGTCCGTTTGAATAGCAATCGCATCAATTCCTTGAATGGAGCTAAATTGCACATCCATTCAGGCTAGAGGCGGATATTGTGAAGGAATATTATTCTGGTTGGCTCATTACCATTCAGGCGGCATTGAGACGGTGGAGAGATTGAATGACAATCGGCGCCATCGACGAATCACAACGTAAAGCGGCGACAGTTGTGGGATTCTCTTATCTGCTTGCGCTGCCACCGGCCATCTTCGCCGAGTTCTATGTACGCAGCCATCTCATCGCCTTCGGCAACGTCGCTCAAACGGCGCAGAACATCATGACCCACGGACGGCTTTTTCGTCTGGGCATCGCCAGCAATCTCATGGTTTTCGCGGTCGATGTCGTCCTGATCATGGCTCTTTGCGAGGTCCTCATGCCGGTGAATCGAAGCCTCGCGTTACTGGCAACGGGCTGGGGGCTGATCGAGACGGCAACCCTCGTCGTCGTCACGCTCAGTGATCTCGAAGTTTTGCGGATACTGAGTGGCGCCGACTACCTGCATGCATTCGAAGCGAACCAGGTGCAGGCACTGGCGAGACTGTCGCTCAGTGCGCATGCCGATACGTATAACGTCGGCCTGGTGCTCGCCGGACTTCGAAGTACTGCCTTCTGCTTTCTGTGGTTCAAGTCCGGCTTCATTCCAAAAGCACTGGCGGGATGGGGAATGGTTGGGTCGTTTCTGATGGGAGCGTGCGCATTCTCGTTCATCATCTTTCCGGAGTTTGCAAAGGTCATCCCGGTTGAGATTTATGGAGCTCCTATCTTCTTCTTCGAGTTGACAATGGGCTTCTGGCTCCTTGTAAAGGGATTACCGCGTTGCGGGGCTCCGCAGTTGATTCCGTGAGTCGGAGCGGAGAGGAGTTGACATGACGCGGACCACAAACGCAAGGATTGCGGGATTCACGTACCTCTTCTACGCGGCGATTGGGATTTGCGGTGATCTGTTGATGCACCATGCGTTCGGCGGCGCGGACGATGCCACGACACTCGCGCGCTTTGGCGAGTACGCGACGGAAGTGCGAATCGACATCCTGATCAAGCTGCTCGAAGCTCTCTCGGCCCTCGTGCTGGCTGTTACGCTATACGGGATCACGCGCGACGAGGACCATGAGCTTGCAATGCTGGGCATGGTGTGTCGCGTTGCGGAAGGCGTGCTCGGCACGCTCAGCATTCAGAGCTACCTGGGATTGGTGTGGCTGGCGAAGGCAGGGGCCGGGCCGGGTGCGCTGGACCTGTCTACAACGAACGCGCTGCGCACGTTTCTGTTAATGCCGGTGCCGAGCGTGCCCGTCGGTACGGTCTTTTTCGCCGTGGGGAGTACGATCTTTTCCTATCTCCTGCTGCGCGGACGGATGGTGCCTGTCTGGATCGCATGGCTGAGCCTGTTCGCATCGGGGCTGCTCGCGGTGGTACTGCCCCTGCAAGTCGCCGGTTTCTCCACGTGGCGGATGACCGGGTACTACCAATGGCTGCCGGCCCTCGTTGCACAAACCGCACTTGCGCTGTGGCTGCTGATCAAAGGCGTGGCCACGCCCGGTGACGCGATAAGCATTACACCGCAAGATGTATGAATGAATTGGATCCGCGATCATCAAGAGCGGTTCAATAACAATCGAAGCTTGTCGCAATCAATTGCGGACCGAGCCCCAAAATGTGCTTCGGTTGGATAACGATCTAACCGGTAGATACTCCCAGACACCCCTCAGGGGTTGAAGGCCGTTTCCATTTCTGCAGCTTTGCGGCGGGACGAAAGCCATCTCCGGTAGATGCCAATCTCGGGAGCCACACCGTCACTGTCAATGGCTTCACTGCGCCAGTACTCCCGCCCTGCGGAACAACTCGGACGAATTTGAGACAGGACTTCGTGGAGTTCCACCGGTTCGAAATGGAAGGTGGCAGCCTCACCTTGTTGCGCTATCAGCCCAGTCGTTGTTGGTTGTTGCTGCACAATCGTCTGACGAGAATCTCTCAATGTCTCTAATGCTTCGACTCCTTCGCGGAGACGAATCTCGTTGGTGGAAGGCGAACCCGGCTGAATCTTTAAACGCTGACCGTAGATGTTGAGCTGTGCGCCCGTAACGGCTCGATACTTCGGAACAGTAACTATGCTGTGACTATTTGAGGCGTAGTAGCCGCCAATCTCCAATTGAAGCCATTTCACTAGCTCGTTTGCTCCTTGTTCCTGTGCGAGTCTCAGTGTGCATTGAAGTGCTCTGCTCAGCGGCTCAATTTCTAATACCTCGTTTAATTTCATGAAGCAATCCTGGACATGATGGAGTTAATCATCTACTCGGGCTGTGTATCAAATCTCAGATCTTAATCCTGTGTAACGATTCCGTCCCTGATTCTTGCGTTGTCGCGGCCTTGATGGCTGCGAAGTTCGCTAGAACCTGGTCCGCAATGCAGTTCTAGGCGGAAGTTCCCCCAGAAAGTCACGTCCGCGAGGAGAACCCAGTCGCCGGGGACCCGAGGTCGCGGCCTGATGTCGGAATCGAGACCACGCGGAAAGTTCTGAATGTTGCGGTCAGTTGGGGAGGGGCGGGGGGGCGGTGGAGCCGCGGACGACGAGGCTGGTGGAGACGAGGAACTCGCGTTGCAGGCCGGATTTGCCGGGGTTTTCGGCGTGGATGCGGAGAGCTTCAAAGGCGGCGCGTGCGAGGTCGGTGCGGGAGAGGCGGATGGTGGTGAGCGGAGGCAGAGTGAATTCCGCGAAGTCGATGTCGTCGAGTCCGACGACGGAGAGGTCCTGGGGGACGCGGAGGCCCTGGAGGTAGGCCGCGCGAAGGACACCGATTGCGGTCATGTCGTTGGAGCAGAGAACGGCGGTTGGCTGTCCGGCGAGAGACTGGAGTTTACCGAAGCCGATCACGCCGCCTTTCAAGGTGTGATCGCACTCGATGATCCATTTCTTCTCGATGGGAAGTTTCTGGGCGCCCATCGCATTTTCAAAGTCGTTTTGACGCGTGATGGCGGAATGAAGCTTGTGGGGACCGGCGAGGAAACCGATTTTAGTATGTCCGATTGTTGCGAGGTGATGGACCGCTGAGCGAATGCCGGTGCCGTAGTCGAGGAGGATGGTGCTGGCTGCCGGCTCGGAGAGCTTGAACTCGGCGAGGACTACGGGGATGTCGTGGAAGGAGAGCTGATCGAGGACTGGCTCTTCTTCACCGAAGGTGAGGACAGCGACTCCATCAACTTTGCGCTCGAGCATGCGGCGCACGCAGTTGGTGAGGACGGCCGGATCGCTATTGGAGGAACTGACGAGGATTTCATAGCCGTTGGCGACGGCGATTTCTTCGAAGCTCTGGATCAACTCGGGGAAGAAGGGATTGGTAATGTTTTCAACGATGATTCCGAAGAGGCGGCTGCGGCCAGAGACGAGGGTGCGCGCGTGGGTGTTGGGAAAGTAATTGAGTTGCTCGATGGCCTGCCACACGCGTTTTGCAAGCTTCTCGCTGACGACGGGCGAGGCGTTGATGGTGCGAGAGACTGTGGCGATGGAGACTTTGGCCAATGCGGCAACGGCCCGTATGTCGGGAGTCTTGTCGGCGCCTTTACGACCTGCTTTTCGAGCCACGAGCAAATCCTAAGTAGATTTGAAGATACATTAAATGGGAACTTCCATCATAACTGGGCGGATCGACCAGTGAGCACGGCCGGTCACAAAGTTCAGCTTACTCAGGACACATCGGAGATAAGCAAGCGCAGGTCGCGGAGGTTATGACTGGTGGGACCGGTAACGATTGTGTCGCCAAGAGCGGTGAAGAGCGGGCAGGCGTTAAAGGTGGAGAGCGCCTGTTCGGGGTCGAAGCCGAAGGCCTGAGCGCGGGCCACAGTGGTGGGGTCGGCGATGGCGCCGGCACTCTGGGTATTGCCGTCGATGCCGTCGGATCCGGCGCTGAGGACTGTGAGCATCTCGCCGGGATGGTGGGCGAGCTCGAGCGCGCAGACGAGGGCGAACTGCTGGTTGCGGCCGCCGGCGCCGGGATTGCGGCTGAGAGTGACGGTGACTTCGCCGCCGGAGATGAGACAGAAACGACGGTGGAGCGCGCGCAACTCGTGGAAGCGGTCGAGGAGATATCGGGCTGCGTCGGCATAATCCCAGTCGTCGCAGGAGTTGTCGACTGAGACGAAGTAGCCAGCCTGCTGGGCGAGAGCGCGGGCGCTTTCAATGAGATCGAGATCGGAGAGCAGTACTTCGAAAATGGAATCGCGGAAGGCTTCGTCCTCGCCGGTTAGGCCGGCTGCAGAGGTTAAAGGACGGCGGATGGGCTCGCTGCGGCCGAAGTTGGGAAGGAAGGGTGGTTTCCATTTTTTATTGCCGGGGGATTCTGGCAAGTCGGCCTGCAGGAAGAATGCATTTATGGATGCGGGAAGCTTTTCGGCGAGGTGGTATTTCTCAAGGATCTCGTGGACTTCAGCGACGGTGGAGTGGTCGGGCGATGAGGGGCCGGAAGAAAGTGCATCGAGGGTGCGCAGGGGGACGTCGGGGACCAGGAGCGAGATCTTGAGGGAATCGGGCGCGGCGATGGCGAGGCGACCGCCTTTGACGGCGCTGAAGTGCTTGCGGAGAGTGTTGATTTCGTTGATGGGAGCGCCGCAACCGAGGAGCGCGTTGTGGAAGGCGATGGTGTCCTGGAGGGTGATCTTGGGATCGAGTGGCAGGTCGAACATCGCGGATCCGCCACCAGAGACGAGGTAGAAGACGAGGGTGTCGCGTTTGGCTTTTTTGAGCAGGGCAAGGGAAGCGCGAGCGGCGGCGAAGGACTCTTCGTTGGGCAGCGGATGGCCGCCTTCGAAGTAGCGGAAGCGCCAGTTGCGTTTTTTGGGCAGGTACCTGGAGCAGCAGATGCCGCGCAGTCCCTGGCGGCGGTTCATGCGATCGAGAAGAATTTCGAGCATCGGTCCGGCGGCTTTGCCGATGGCGATGACGAAGATGCGCTTGTATTGAGACAGGTTGATGGTGTCGGGGCCGCTGCCGTCGGGGATGAGGCGGTGGAGCAGGTTTCCTTCGAAGCGGAGGCGACGGTCGAAGGCGGATTCGATGCTGCTGTTTTTGAGAGCGTCCGTGAAGAAGCTAGTGGCACGTGCATGGAGGAAGTCGAGCGCGGTGTCGCTTGTGGACGTCATTGAACGTGCTCCTTGAGCCAGGTGGCTAGAGAGTGCTGCATGGATTCAAGGTGGCCGGTAAACGAATGATCTGCGCCGGAGATGAAGACGAGGCGTTTGGGGTCAGCGGCTGCGTGCACTATTTGTTCGAGTTCGGTTTTGGGAGCGAACCCGTCGCGATCGCCGCTGAGGAAGAGCTTGGGAAAGTTGCAGCCGGCGAGGAACGGATAGCGGAACTGCTGGTCGAAACCCTGGGTGGGAAGGCCGAGTGCGGCGAGGGCATGGATGTTGCGGTAAGGTGCGGAACTGTTGCCGCAGCACGCGGCGAGAGCCATGACGGCGCCGAAGCTGAATCCGATGACGACGATGGGGAGATTGAACTGTACATGAAGCCAGTCGAGGGCAGCGGAGACATCGGCTGACTCGACAAGGCCCTCATGATGTCCTTCGCTGAGACCGGCGCCGCGGAAATTGAAGCGCAAGACGGGAAGGCGGAGGCCCCAGTCAGGTCCGTTCAGGACTTTCATAGCGTGATAGACGACTTTGTTGTGGAGGGTTCCGCCGCCAAGCGGGTGAGGATGACAGACGAGGGCAGCGTATTGGGAATCGGGCGCGCCTTCATTGAGGAGGGCTTCTAACCGGCCGGCGGGACCGCGCAGGTCAACGCTTTTCAGCGTGGTGGGGTATGTACGAGTGTCCGGTTCATAGGGAGCGGAGGTGGACTTCATTCAACCGTTAATTTTACGCGCTTTTGAGGATGACGTGTTCCTGCGGACGAGGTTGCTGAAGCTGGTCGCTCAGCTCGCGGAAGTACATCACATAACCACTTCGCGCCTTTCCCCCGCGGCCCCGGTTTCGTGGTACACATGAAGCTGCACAGCGGAGGCACCGTGTCCGACATCACAGCAGCGCAACACGCGCTGGTGCAGCGAATCCTGGAAGGAGCCGGCCAAGCGCCGCACGCACAGCGTCGCGCAGCATTCAACGGCCTGGGGCTCACAGAACCGGTGGCCGCGCTGGTCAACAAGGTTGCGAACCATCCCAACTCGGTGACGAGCGCGCACATCCGTGCGGCCCAATCTTCTGGACTGACTGAAGATCAGGTCTTCGAAATCGTGGTGTGTGCGGCAGTCGGTCAAAGCACCCGCCAGCACGAGTCCGCTCTCGCAGCTCTAGACCTCGCCAGGGGAAGGAGTAGCGATGCGCCTTCGAATCCTTGACAGTGGCCACACCTTCGGAACCAAAGCACTGTTCTCCATGATCCGCGTCATATCGCGCCAGCCGGTGCTCGACGTGGTGAAACTCGTTCGCTATCGCCCCGATTTCTACGGCAAACCGATGTCCAAGATTACGCACGAAGCAATGCGCGGTCCCTCGGACTGGTCGATTGGCGATCGCGAGATGATGGCTGCATGTGTCGCCAGCACCAACCACTGCGAGTTCTGCACCAGGGCGCATGCAGCAGTCGCGCAACGCGCCTACGGCAACAGCCAACCCGTCCCTGCGACCTTCTCCGAGGAAGAGCTCGCGGTGATCAAGGAGCCATTGCGCGCCACGCTTCTGATGCTGCGCAAGCTCTGCCGCGAGCAGACGGTCGACGCCAAGGAAATACGCGCAGTGCTCGACGCCGGCGCTTCGCGCCAGCAGATCAAAGATGCCCTAGCCGTCTGCTTCGCGTTCAATGTGATTGGCCGTCTGGCTGATACCTTCGGGTTCTCTGTGCCAGGCCCCGAGGCGTTTGCCGCTGGGGCAAAATATCTGCTCTCGCGCGGCTATCGATAGCAAAACGCGTTGCGGATCCGTTCGGGGTGACCACACTTGTGGAATTCTTCCTTTCCACGCGCTCCTAGAATTCGACCGCGCCGAACGCACAGCCGCCCGCCGCCTAGCCGACTACGGAAGCGGCCGTCTTTCACAAGGCTGCCGCGGATTTGTGGGAGTAGCCACGGAACAAGACGAGTGCCATATGCAGGAAAAGGCTTGCGGCATCGCCGGCGGAATCCTCGCCGCCTGCTTCGCGCACTCGGGTGAAGCTGTCCGTCGGGTCAGGGCTGAACGGGAAGTGATCGCCCTGAAAGAACCTTTGCTTCGAATTTAGATCTGAAGCACGGGACTTCTTCCAGAAGAAGGGCTGACCCGGGCTGATCACTGCACCGCGAACGAACCTTTGTACATGCGAGGGTATCGACGGCTGTGATTTACCGCACTTCACCGGAGTCGAGAACCTGTAAGCATCGGATTATGTCCTTGCCGACGCTTACCAGCCCTGATCCCCTGGCGATCTACTCGATCGGCCTGAAACTCCGTACGCTGCGCACAGCCAAACACCTCACCCTTGCACGCCTTGCCACGCAGTCCGGCCTATCGACCGCACTGCTCTCCAAGCTCGAAACCGACCACATGATCCCCACTCTGCACACGCTGGATAAGATCTGCCGCATCTATGGGATTAGCCTTGGACACTTCTTCTGCGAACCGCGACACCACTCCGTCGCCATCACACGCAAGACACAGACCGGAGACCGCAGAGGCGACCACATCCCACGGCCCACACCTCTGCACGTCCCCACCCCAGAGGCGCGCCTACTGTCCCAAATCATCGAACTCCCGGCTGGCGTCTCTTCGGCTGCAGGTGAGTGTGGGAGCATCACAGAGGTGACCGCCTTCGTGATCGAAGGCACGCTCCGCGTGAGTGTCGCTGGGTCCAATGAAACACTGGAGGTGGGTGACAGCATTGTGGTGACAACCGACCAGCCCATTGTTTGGAGCGCCACCGAAGAATCCCCGTGCCGACTTCTGAGCGTCTCCGCGAAGCCCTCGCCGGGACAGAACCCGCAATAAGAGACGGCCTCTTTTATTCTCGATTGGCTGGGCTTCCATTGAGGCATGCGGGGCATCGAACCAAAGACAGAAATCCGGCTTATGTGATACGGGCCCCCAAGCACCTCATCATCGCGCTCCGCCAGACTCTCCAGCAACTGGAGACGACAGTTCCTCATGATGCAGATCAAGCGAACTTTGCCGAGCTGAAGCGGATTCTCAATCAGCGCATCACCGATCTGGAACATTGTGACGAAGACCTTCCGACAGTTCTGGCATCCAGCAAATCAAAACAGGCTGTGGGCAGCTAGCCGCATCCGCGACTCAGGCTGAAGTGTCACGGCGCGTACTTAAATCAGCCGCTGGTTTTGCGGGCTTTCATCAGTTGCATACTCGTTGCGCTCTCGATGCGGTGGTTGCCGTTGAGGAGCAACTGCAGGTTCCTCGGCTCCCAAAGAACCGCTGGACTAAAGTGATTCTGGATTGGGGTCAGGCGTGGGCTCGACCACGTGTTCGGCGACTTCGCTTTCGTGGGTGACTTTGCGGAGGCTGATGTTTTCGAATTGTGCCCAGACAAGGCCGATGGGGATTACGCAGAGAAAGGTTACGAGCAGGAGCACAGCTGCACAGGCCACGGAGGCTTCGGGGTCTACCTCGAAGATTTTGGCGAGGACTGCGGCGACAGCGAAGATCTGCGTGAACCAGCCGATCACGGGAAGCTGAAAGACGCTAGCACCGCCGCTGATCATCATGAGGACAACTGCTTTGGAGAAGGTGATGCCGGCGAGCGCGGGGCTGCCGGTGAAGCCGCGGAGCGTGAAGAAATAGGCACACGCGATGAGCGTCCACATGGCGAAGGATGTTCCGGCGGCGATGAGGAAGTCTGAGAGGGTGCGGATGGTGTCGAGGCCGGCCTGAAAGCTGCGGATTTTTTCGCCGACGGCTCTGCCGACGTTTTTGGAGATGAGGCCGAGGGTTTTCTCCATCAGTGCGGCGACGGCGGTACCGGAGATGCGCACGAGGACGAGGAAGATGACGCCGAATAAGGTCAGAACGAGTCCGCCAAATTGCGCGACGCGAGGACCGGCGAATTTCGCCAGGAAGCCGGAGTGCGTGGACTGGACAATCAGACTCGAACTCGCGCTCTGATCCTGGAAGAGGATGATCATGGCGATGGAGAAGAAGACGGCCATGGTTCCGAAATCGAAGAGGCGTTCGACAATATAGACGGCGAGCTGGTTGGCGACGGACAGGCCGGTTTTTTTGGCGGTGAGATAGGGGCGAACCGGATCAGCGACGCGGCCGATAAGGGCGACGGCAGTAAAGCCGATGACTTGTGACGCGACCAAGGAGATAGGGCTGACCTTCTTGTGGTGGCGCAGCAGGTAGGCCCAGCGGGTGGCGCGGAGGACATAGGCGAGGTAAATGCCGGCGATGCCGAGGCCGAAGAAGCTCCAGCGGGATTCTGCGAACTGCTGGATGACTTCGTGCCAATTGATTGGATGGCGATGCTGCGCGTAAAAACCGAGCGCGATGAGAGCGGCAAGAACCACAAGTCCCAGGATCAGTTGTCGTTTGTTCAAGCGAACTCCGATGGGGATGCTGCTGCTATTGTATGGTCCCGCAGGTAACGGCTAGCGCGGGTGCAGGTGAGCAACTGTGCACCTGAATAGGAAGCGCGTTAGCGGGAAGAGGAAGCCTGAAGGCTGCTCGAAGCGGCGGGAGTTTGCCTGGCATGCTGGAGTTCGCGAGCGGCTTCTCGTTGCCGGGCAAGCACCCGGCGATTGAACTCGTGGATAACACGCGCAACGTAAGCGCGGGTCTCGTGGTACGGGGGGATGCCGTGGTATTTGTCGACGGCGGCGGGACCGGCGTTGTAGGCGGCGAGTGCCATGGCGATGTTGTCGTGATAGCGGCGGAGTAGCTCGTCGAGATAGGCGGAGCCGCCGCGGACGTTCTGGTCAGGCGCGAAGCTGTCGGCTACGCCAAGGTCGGCGGCGGTGCCGGGCATGAGCTGCATCAGACCTCGCGCGCCGGCATGGCTGACGGCGTGGGCGTTACCGTTGCTCTCGGCTTTGACGATGCTGGCGAGCAGGTCGGCGTCGAGGTTGTGGTGCTCTCCCGCGTCGGTGAGCATGAGGCGAAGGTCGGCGGGAGTGAGTTTTGCGTCGGACCGAACGGGGGACATGGGAGCGGCGGCGGGAGACGGAGGAGGATCCGGGACGGTTTCGTAGCTCGTGATCTCGACGGGCTTCATCTCGATGAAGCTGCCTTCTCCTTTGCTCATGTAGAGGCGAACGACCGATCCGACTTGCGCGTGATGGTCGCAGCGCATATCGAAACCGTTGGCGAGGTAGACACGCTCGGCAGCGTGTGCGGCGACAGGAAGGCCGGCAAGGGTCGCAGTGGCGATGACGAGTTGGGAAACCAGTTTCATTGATCCCGTGAAAGCTGACTCAAGACATCCCTCAGGGGCTAAAGCCCGCAAGTTCTTTCGGTGGTCACTCGGCACGACTAAAGTCGTGCCCTTTCAAAACAGTCTATCGAGAAAAATCAGGCGCGCCGTGGAGTGCTCTTTTCTCAGACTGTAGCAGAGGAGAGGCGGGACAACGCCCTCTCCAAAGTCACGGCGACGCCGTCTTCATCGTTCGGCGGGGCCTGCTTCCAGCCGTTGAGTTTTGCCATTGCACGGAGGTCCTGGGCGGCGTTGCCCATGAGGATAGCCTGGCCGGCCCACTCCAGCATGTTGACGTCGTTCCAGTTATCGCCGATAGCCATGGTTTCTTTGCGGTCCACGCCGAGGCGTGCGGCGAGGCGTTCGAGAGCCCAACCCTTGGAGACTCCGGGGGGCAGGAGGTCGACGATGGAGAGGTCGCGAGCGGGATACTCGGTTCGCACTGCCGCGCAGGAGGTGCTCAAGGTGCTGTCTCTCAGGGCTTTTTCGGCCTGGCGCATTTTTTCCACCCCGCCTGTCACCATGCCCTGGATCGGATCGTTGCCGTCCGGGAGGGCGTTTTCGAGGGGCTGAACAATTTCAATGGCATCGCGATTAGCTTCTACCCAGAGCGCGATTCGCTGATGTGCCTGCTCGAAGTCTTCGAGAATCAACTCGCCACGACCGACCATGTCAAAGGTGAAAACCAGTGTTCCGAAAGGCCTTAGCAATCCGCAAAGTTCGCGGGCCACGCTGGCCTGGAGGTGGGAACGATCGAGCGGGTCGCCACCCAGGGTTCGGGTCACTGCTCCATTGGACGTGATGAGGGGCATATCCGCTCGCAGGCCCAGCCCTTCCAGAAGAGGGGCTGTGTAGGCTGTGCGGCGGCCAGTGGCAATGGCAACGGTGACCCCGGCACGTTGAGCAGCGCGGAGAGCCTCGGCGTTGCGAGAACTGATGGTCTGGCTGAAGGTGGGCAGCAGAGTGCCGTCGATATCGATCGCCACGAGGCGAACGGGGGGATGCATAAATCTAGTTTAAGGGGCGGGGATGGTGCCCCGAGCTTCTAGCTGCTAGCTTCCAGCTTCTAGCTAGAACATGGACTTCGGAGTGTGATGGCTGGCACGCCGCGGTGTGCGCTGGCGCGTGCAGAATTACCGGTCCGGAAAATGCGAGGGACCGGATGGCTGTCGGAGAGAGTTTATGAAATCTGAAGTTCTGATCGCGTATTGCACGCGGAGCGGGTCGACCGCCGAGGTGGCACAGTCGATTGGCAAAGCGATGAAGGAGGCGGGCCTGGCTGTGCAGGTGAAGTCGATCGCAGAGGTGGAGTCGATTCCTGCAGGTACGGCAGTGGTTCTAGGTACGGCGCTCTACATCGGTCATTTTCCAAAGGAGTTTCACCAGTTTGCTACGCGTCTGGAAGCTGAGCTTGCGAAGGTACGGCCGTGGATCTTTGTTCTTGGCCCAACGGAGAAGGAACGCAAACACTTTGCGGCGGCTGAGGAGCAGGCGCGGAAGGAACTGGGTAAGCATCCATCGCTTCGACCTGCGGACATGCGGATCCTGGGCGGGAAATTCGATCCGAGCAATCTTGTGCTTCCGTTTCCCATGAGTCTGATCATGAAGCTTCCGGCAAATCCAATGAGGAAGCTGCCAGCCTCCGACATCCGCGACTGGGAGTGGATCCATCGTTGGGCAGAGGCGATTGCCGAGGAGATTACGGAGCGAGTGTGAGCGGGATCGGCAGTTCGATAGACTGGCTGCATGGAACGAATTTGCACGAATTGCCACGCCGTGCTGGCGGCGAACCTAAAGGCTGACTGGTGTCCGGCATGCGGCGGAGCGATGACGGACCGTCCGGAGATTGCTGAACCCGAATCGAAGGCAGTGCCGGCGGAAGTGGATCATCGCGGGATCGTTTTGCCGCGGCGGCATGCGGTGGGCGGAATCATCACGCCGCAATAAGCTAAGTTGACAACCCATGATTAAGATCAAGCGCATTACGCCTGAGATCGCACTTGTGTTCAAGCAGGTGCGGTTGCGCGCGCTCGAAGATTCGCCGACGGCGTTCTCGAGTACGTATGCGAAGGAGTCACAACTGCCGGATGAGGAGTGGCAGGGGCGGGCAGAGCGGTGGGGCGGAGAGGGAGATGATGCGATCTTTCTCGCGTTTGATGGGGAGGCAGTGTGCGGGATTGTGGGCTCGTATGTGGAGCCGGAGCGGGTTGAGCGGGCGCAGGTGATCTCGATGTGGGTGGCTTCGGAGTATCGGCGGGCGGGTGTAGGGAAGGCGTTGATCGATGCTGTTGCAGAGTGGAACCGGCCTCGTGGTGTTCGCGAACTGGTGCTGATGGTGACGAGCGTGAACAGTGGCGCGATTGCGTTCTACGAACGGCTGGGATTTGCGAAGACCGGGATGATGGGCGAGTATCCGAACGATGCGACGATCATTGAGTATGAGATGGTGCTGGCTTTGTGACCATAGCGCAAACCAATATCGTCGTTTGCGTTGGAATCAGTTCTTACTCTTTTAGCGAGTTAGCGGCGCTTACACGCCCCATGGATCAAAGACAATCCATGGGGACCCCGGTCGCGCCAGAGCAAGTCAGCGAGTTAGCGGGCTTGTTGTTGTGCCGAGGGCACCGCATTGCACCGAAACTCCGTCAGACATTAAGCAAGAATGCGCTGCATCACCTGCTGGTGGTGGCTGCGCACGAAGACGACGACGTGATGATCGCGGGATACCTGGCGAAGCTTGCGCAAGACGAGCACAAGCGAATTGCCGTTGTTTACGTGACGAATGGTTATGGAGGCGGAAACGCGGTTGGGAATGAGGCTGGAACTGCGCTGGGGCAGGAGCGGCCGGGGAGTATGCCGCGATAGGCTGGCTTGCGGAGATTGGGCGCGAGAGTCTTTCGAGCGGCCTTGCTACTCGTAACGAAGGGCTTCGGCGGGACGGATACGGGCGGCGGTGGAGGAGGGATAGAGCGTGGCAAGCAGGGAGATGCCGATTGAAACGATCGACACGATGACACCGTCGATGAGGCGCGGAGCGAAGGGCAGGGTGTCTATCGCATAGACGTCGGGTGTGAGTCCGATGTGGTAGTGCGAGCCGGCCCAGGAGCCGAGATAGCCGAGGATGAGGCCGAGGATGGTTCCGACTACGCTGATCAGAAAACCCTGGAGAAGGAAGATGCGGCGGACCTGATTGGGATCGACGCCGAAGCTCATGAGCACTGCGATGTCGCGAGTTTTCTCCATCACCATCATGGTGAGGGCGATGAGGATGTTGAGAGCGGCGACGATGACGATGAGGGTGATGACGATAAAGGTGACGATTCGCTCGAGGCTCAGGGCGCGGAAGAGCTCGCGGTTCTGTTCTTTCCAATTCGTTGTTTGAAAACCGGGACCGGCAGCGGCTTCGATTTGCTTTGCAATCTCGGGTGCGTGGTTGAGATCGTCGATGCGGAAGCTGATGACGGTGATGATGTCGGGCTCGTCGTAGAGGCGCTGCGCATCGCCGAGACGGATGAAACCCCAGTTTGAGTCGTATTGGTAGAAGCCGGTGTGATAGGTGCCCACTACCTGAAAGCGAACCGTCTGGGGCATCATGCCCATCGGGGTGAGTTCGCCTTGCGGGCTGATCAGCGTGACGGAATCACCGACGCCGGCGCCGATGGAATCGGCCAGTTCTTTGCCGATGATGAGCGGGGGAAGCTCTTTTGGGGCCGATGCGTCGGCGGGTTCGTTTGCGGGGTCGTTGCCGGGGTCGAGGGCTTTGACGGCGGATGCGGGAGCGCTGGTGAGGACTTTGCTGACGGCTTTTTCGTGTTCAGGGATGATGCCTTCGATAAGAGCGTAGCCTTCGCGGGCGCCGTGTGCGACGACGACCTGCTCATCGAGTTCGGGCGCGGCAGCGACGACGTGCGGGAGTTTGGAAAGGCGATCGAGGAGCGGACGCCAATCGTGAATGCCTTGATTCTGATTGGTGCGCATGAGCTGGACGTGGGCGCTGGAGTCAATGAGACGATCCTGCATGTCGCGCTGCATGCCATTGGTGATGGCGAGCGCGATGATGAGCGCTGCGACACCGGCGGCGACTCCGGCGATGGAGATGCCGGTGACAACGCCGACGACGGCCTGCCGCCGCTTGGCTTTGAGGTACCGCGCCGCCACAAAAAGTTCAAATCGCATCGTGCCCGATTCTATTTCGACGCCGACCCGGTGACTACCGATTTGGCTAGACCGACGTTCTCATGCCTGTCGTAGACGCGTACGGTGATCAGGTGCTCACCGGATTTTCCTTCCAGAGATTTGGCTGGAATCTGGAAGTCGTAGTGCTCGCGTTTTGAGTCTGAGAGCTTGCCGATGGGATCAATATATTGCCAGGTGCCTGCATCGATGGCGTACTCGGCGTGGGCGATGGGCGAGGCTGCGTCTTCCGCATCGAACGTGACGTGAACCGGTCCGACGCAAGGAGCGCGGACGCACTGGATCGATTGTTCGGATGCCTTAAGGGCGCTTACGACCGGCGGCGTGGTGTCGATTTCAAAGCGATCGCTCTCCATGAAGTCGGTGAGCGCATCGCCGGGGTTATGCGAGGGAGCGTCCGAGGCGATCACTTTGATTCGATAACCGCCGTCGGGAATGAGGGCGGCATCGAAGCTATACGCCTTCTCGTTGATGTTGTCTTTGAGAAGGTGCCAGTCGCGCTCGCCGTCGCCGCGCAAGTAAAGCGAGTAGACGAGGTCGTCTCCGTTGTCATCGTGCGCGGCCCAGCGGACGGTTACGGCTGCACGGTCTTTCAATGCCTGCAACGGGGTGTTCGCGCTTCCTGTGTCTACGGGGACGACCGCCGGCTGACTGGTTGAAGGAAAGCTGATGTTGACATTTTGCTGATTTGGATTGGTCGGCTGAGGGTTGAGCCGGGCACCAGGTGCAACGACCAAGTCGTCTACGGTGGGAGCGGCATTCACGGGAAGATAGTTGATGCCGACTTCGCCCAGTTGACCGCCCTCTCGAAGGATTGCTTTCCACTGCAGGAATCTTCCAGCAGGGGACTGCACGGCGCCGTCGTTCAGGGGTTGCCATTCGGACCAACCCCAGTCACCATGGCCCCGAATCGGTTGCTCGACGTTGCCGGTACGCGTAAGGAGTTCGTAGTTGGCGGAATCGGGCTCGATTTCGACGCGGCCGAAGCGAGCGAAGGCACCCGCATCGAGGACGTCGCTGGCATACTCGTGGGTCTGGGTTTTGCCGAGCGAGTAGAGCTTGCCGGTATTGCCGGTGCCGATGAGGACGGTGTCGCCTTGTGCATTGGTGAGACTCAGGCCCTGCTGCGCTTCGACGTGGGCGATATCGGCGTAGTCGCCGTTTTTCTGGATGCGAAAGATGCGACCGCGATTGCCGCTAATGGCGAGGACGCCTTCGTGCTGGGCGTCGAGCGCGTATACGATGTCGTCTTTGCTCGACCAGATTTTGCGGGGCGCCTGGTCTTCGGAGAGCGCGTAGACCTCAGTGCCTTCCGGAGTAGAGGTGCTGGCGTTGGCTGCCTGGAGGGAGCCAGGCTGGACGATGGTGAATGTAATGCTACCTACGCCTTGTACCGGGAGCGGCGGAAGGGGATTGTGGCTTTTATCGCCGACGCTGGCTGCGTAGATGGTGTCATCCGATCCGACGGTGACGGAGGTGATTTCGCGGCGCGGGGCTTCGAAAAGGACGTAGCCTTTGCCCTGGGGGCTGATGCGATAAACGAGGCCGGAGCCGTCGGAACCTGCGATCAGATTGCCTTTGGCGTCCCATGCGAGGGCACGGATGTGCTGTTCGTCTGTTTTGAAGAACAGATCAGGCTTGGCATCGGGCGTTGCGGGATTGATGCGGTAGATTGCACCGGGACCGCCGACTGCGATGTAGAGCTTGCCCGACGAGTCAAAGGTCATGTCCCAGATGTAGTGCGATTTCGACTCGCGGTTAGGCTTGACGTCGTTTTCTCCGACGGGGGCGGCTTCTGCTTTGGCAGCATCGAAGATGAGTTTGGCGGAAGACTCGTCCTGCTTTGCCGTGGAGTTTGGATTGAGCTTGTAGATCTTTCCGCCGGGCACGGTGGCTGCGTAAATCGAACCATCCGGGCCAACGCGGACTACCTGCACGCTGACATCGCGAGTTTCAAAGATTGTGACGGGCTTGCCGTCCTTCTGGGTACTGCCACGCAAGACAGATGCGGGTGAACCGGTGCCGAGATACGGTGTGCCACTCTTGTCGACGGCGACAGACCATATGAAGGTGGAGGGCGTGGTGAGCAGGTCCGTCAGGCCTGGGCCTTCACGGAGCTGTCCGTTGCTGTGAATGGCAATGCCCTGTGGCGTGCCTTTCTCAAATTCGTCGATGCGGGACTGGGTCCAGAGATGAGTGCCCTGTGCGGGGAGGGAGCGAGCTGCGAAGAGAGTGAGGGCAGCTGTCGATGCAGCGACAAAGAGCGCGAGGAGCGGACGGGGAGTTGAAGACATGCTGAAGTTGAGTCTACTAAAGGCAGGGGACGAGGGAACAAGGGGACAAGGGGACAAGGGGACAAGGGGACAAGGG
>Ga0105240_10004056_pt1 | contig 22532 bp, 16 predicted proteins | sample KBSC54metaG_FD_80426 | JGI IMG/M metagenome (GOLD analysis project Ga0105240, IMG submission 80426) | Corn rhizosphere microbial communities from Kellogg Biological Station, Michigan, USA - KBS C5-4 metaG | ecosystem: Host-associated > Plants > Roots > Rhizosphere > Soil | place: Michigan, USA... | reverse complement strand
TGTGCGCGTCGAGCAGCCGCAGTTCATTGGCCGTGATAATGACAAAACCGGTTTCGTCCAATCCGCGCCGTCCAGCCCGGCCAAACATCTGCAACATCTCATCGGCCTTTAGCAGTTGTTCGCTTTCATCGCGCCGGTAAGACTCGCCGGCCAGAGCGACGCTGCGCAGCGAGAAGTTCATCCCGGCCCCCAGGCCCATCGTTGCGACCACGACGCGCAACTGCCCCGCCTTGGCCAGCGGCTCGATCACGCCCGCGCGCGCTCCGTAGCTTAGGCCACTGTGATGAAAAGTGATGCGGCTCTTGAGAAGTTTCGCCAGATGCTCGCCCGCCACGAGTTTCTGCTCCGGGCTGAGCTGAAGCGGATTGGGTGTCGGCAGCTGGCGCGCCAAATCCGCCGCCATGGCCTCAGCCGCCTGTCGGCGGGGGGCAAAGATCAGAATGGGTCCCAGGTCTTCCGCCAGCGCCTTGGCCACGAGCCGGGGCCAATAGCCACGGATCTCCGCCGGCACGTGGTAGCCCAGACTATGCGCATGGACTTCCTCCAACGGAACGGGCCGATGATCGTGGCGAATCAAGAGGGCTTTGCGGCCAAGACCGCGAAGCCATTTAACAACATCCTGCGGGTTGGCCACGCTCCCGCTCAACAGGAGCAATTGGGTCTGTGGAGGGGCGAGCCCGATTGCCAATTCGTAGTTCAAGCCCCGATCCCGATCGCTGAGCATCTGGTACTCATCCACGACCAGCAACCCGGGACCGTCGCCCTGGATCAGCCGGTTCTTCTGGGTCTCCAGCGTCGCGACCAGCACCGGCGCGCCCAGGTTTTCCGCCAAATCCCCAGTCGCGATGCCCACGTCCCAACCCCGAGCGCGCCACTCGGCCAGCTTATCATTCGCCAGCGCCCGGGTGGGGACAGTGTAGATGGCCTGTCCGCGGTTCTTGCCCTGGTTGGACCACAGCTCGAAAATGAGCGTTTTGCCCGATCCAGTTGGAGCCTGTACGACCACATCCTGCCCTTCGCGCAAGGCGGCAACTGCTTGCTGCTGCCATAGATCCGGAACGGCGACCTGGTTCAGGGCGGGCAAATCAGCCAGCTGTGAGGGTAAAAAAGACACACCGAGGTAAGAATTCGCTTAAGGTTGGTGGTGAGATGGGTTGAATCCGGGTTTGCTTGCTGCACTGGTTGGAACATAAACGATTTCTGACAATGGCCAACGGTGAATTTCAGCCTGATGACTTGGCCTTCGCGCCCAAGCCAAACCCCGGCCGTCCGTGGCCCGAATCGCAAGACCCCGCCGGATAACGGGTTTGACTTGAGTGTAACCCACCCTTAAATTCCTGCGCACATGTTAGCGGCTGATTCCAAAATTGTGTCCGCGTCGGTTGCGGACACTCTCCGCGCCGGGCCTGCCGCCCCCTGGAAGCAGATCATCGATCCAGTTGAACCTTTCCTGGATGCGGTCAGCCGTCGGTTGGGTGAGGCCGTCGAGGACTTCGACCCGGAACTTGCACCGTACGCCGATTACGCGCTCAACGGGCAAGGCAAACATCTACGCCCGGCCTTAGTGGCGCTCACGGCGAACGCCCTCGGCAAACCCAACGATTCTCACGTCACGGTCGCGGTCATCATCGAGATGGTTCACCTGGCGACCTTGATCCATGACGACGTCATGGATGAGGCCGAAATCCGTCGGGGCCAGCTCACCGTCGCCGCCAATTGGGGCAACGAAATCGCCGTGCTCTTCGGCGATTGCCTGTTTGCCCGCGCTTTGGCTTTGGCGGCGAGCTTTCCCACCACCGAAGTTTGCCGGGCGGTAGCCTTGGCAACGAACACCGTGTGTTCGGGGGAAATTTTGCAGACGCAGCACCGCTGCGATTTCGAGTTCACGCTCGACCAGTATTTCCGTGTGCTGGAGATGAAGACGGCCGAGTTGTTTGCGCTTTCCTGCAACTTGAGCGCGTTGCTGAGCGGGGCCTCCGACGAAGATCGTGCAACGTTGCGCAAGTTCGGGCTGGTTTTCGGCACCGCTTACCAGGTCTGGGACGACTGCCTGGATTTGTTCGGTTCAGAGGCCGTTGCCGGCAAATCGCTCGGCACTGATTTGGCCAAGGGCAAGTTGACCCTGCCCGTTCTGCTGCTGTTGGAGCGCGCGGAGGCGGAGGACCGAGCCCGGGTGCAGGCGCTGATCCGTGACTGGCAACCCAGCTCCATGAAAGCCTTAACCCGCCTGCTGACCAAGTACGAAACTTTGGAAGCTTCGCTGGAGAAGATGAACCAATATCTGGAGCGCTCCCAGCGTTTGCTGGCCGCGTTGCCTGTGTCAGAGGGCCGTGCCGGTTTGTTCGGTCTTACCGAGTTCCTGGCTGCGCAGAGTAAGGGTCTTGGTGGCGGTACCTGAGTGCAGCCTATGATTATGGCCGAACCAGCCAGCCGCAAGTTACCTCCAAACCCGGACCAGGCTGCCCAAGACCCATCGCCCGACCCTGTGGATGAGACCGAGTTGGTTAAACGGGCCAGGCTTGGGGACCTTGAAGCCTACGACGACTTGGTGCGGCGTTATCAGGAGCGCATCTATGCCACGGTCTATCACATGACCGCCAACCACGAGGATGCGAACGACTTAGCTCAGGAAGCCTTCATCAAGGCATTTCAAGCCCTCAAATCGTTCAAGGGCGGCTCGAGTTTCTACACCTGGGTCTATCGCATTGCCGTTAACAAAACCATCAACTTCCTTAAACAACGTAAGAACCGGGCTCAACTGAGCCTGGATGACCTGGATTTCAACGCCGAGCACGACCCTGACCTCGTGGCCCTTATCTCCGAGCGAACGCCACGGCGGGAAATCAGCCTGCTTGAACTGCAGGAAAAATTGAACGCCGCCATGCAGAAACTGTCTGAACCCCATAGATTAGTAGTGACATTGCATGATGTGCAGGGTTTATCGCACGAAGAAATCGCCGAAATCATGGGCTGTAATATTGGCACCGTCCGCTCCCGTTTGTTTTACGCCCGCCAGCAATTGCAGGCGCATTTGTCGGATTACTTGAAATGAGTCGTATGCAACCTGAACCAGATGATTTCCAACAGTTGCGCCGGTTGCTCGCCCTCAAGCGTCACGAGCAGCCACCGCCCGGCTATTTTGACCATTTTTCCCGCAATGTCATCGCCCGCATCCGCGTCGGCGAGCCTCTCCGTCAAGTGACCCCGGCAAACCGCTTCTTCCTCGATTTTCCCCTCCTCGAACGGCTGTGGTCGACTTTGGAAACCAAGCCCCTTCTGGCAGGTGCCTTCGGTGTGGCCGTGTGTGGCTTTCTTACCGCTGGGTTCCTTTTGTCGGATAATTCCGGCCTGGTCCCGAATGCCCCGGTCGGTGTGTTGATGCCACCTGAAACCAGCCACCTGGTGGCAGTCCATCCCAACTCGGTTGGTTCCATGCCCTTCCTGGACCAGGCCCCGGGAATGCTTCTCTCTGGAACAGGCGCTGTGGATACGATCCAGGTTCGCGCCGACTTATTCCAACAGCCGCGAGCTCGGTTAATTAATTTCACCTTGCCCAACGGCAACTGACTCGGGGTGGGAAGTCAATCCCCTCCATTGTCTTGGCCGCGCGTTAACCGTTAGCTTTCGATCCGTTCACCTGTCCTGGAAGTCGCGTCCCAGCGCAAGACTCTTGCGCACATGCCCGTACACGCTCAGCGTTGAAACCTTCGTGTCAGGTTTGTTCGCTTATTCCTCTCGGCCAAATACCAGTTCCGCAGTGTCGGTCTTAACATTCATGCGGTCACCTTCGATCGAAGCGATAAGATCGAGACCTGCAACAGACATTTGATACTTGCTGGAACCCAAGTCCTTCCACTGGCCTTGCAGAGTTTGCAGACCGGTAGGTAGACCGCCGGGGGCAGCCTTGAGGGGAGGAATATCGCTGAGTGTGACCTGTTGGTCGGGCTTGGCAACGAGGCCGGTTTTGCTGAACGCCATCTCCATGTTCTTGCGGACCTTTTGCATCTCGCTGGCAGGCAGGTTCGGTTTGGCGCGCCGAACGGCCGACAAGGCAGCAGTCACATCGAAGCGCCACCGACCCAAGATCTTGATCGGGTCGTACTTGGCCGATCGTCCGGTCTCAATGTAACTCCGCAGATCGGCAAGGTCGGGTTGTACAGTGTTCCAGATGAGCTTCAGCAGCTCGGGGTTGCCGCGGATGGCCTGGACACTCGGCAAGCTGAGGATTGACATCGCCGGATCCAGCCGCTCCCAGGCTTCCGTAAAATCCTTGTCTGATCCGAGACTTTGAAATTCCGTCAAGTCCGCCAATCCAAGAAAAGCGGGGTAGCTCCTGAGCCGGGCCTGGACCAGGGCATTGTGATAAAGCATGGCCCCAAAATCCACCATGTTGTAATTAGCCTGGGGGACGCGATCGAGTGCCCGGGTCACCTTGTCGAATCCGGTGGTGTGGAGGTCCCGTCCCATCACATTGAGCAGGCGTATCCATTTCGGGTCGCGATCGGAACTGGCGATCTGCACCGTGGCGTAGCTCCCCAGGTAAATCACAAAGGCAATCAGGATCAGATACGCGGTGCCGTTGAGCAACCCGAGGCAAAGGCCCAAGTGCCGATTCAGCCTCTCCCACAAGGCCAGACGCAAATCGCCGGCGTGGTATTTGTAATAAACGTCGGCTTTATGGTGGACGGCTGCTGCTCCCACCTTAAATGCGATGGAGATGATCACGAAAACTAGAATGGGGCCGAGTGCCCAGACGAGCAGCGGATCCTTCAACCCTATCGCCATCAAAACACGCCCCAGCAACCGGCCGAGCGGCACGGCCAGAATGGCACCCACCAAAATGCCGAAGAAAGAAAACCCGACTCGAATCGCCCCTTGCCGGTAGCCGAGCCCGGCCAGCGAGGCGAGGACTAATAACGCCAAAAGCCAAATCGTCATGTCACATAATTAAGGAGGTTTCTTCCCAAAAAGCACGAACATTTTCAACCGGTCGACCGGGGGGCCTCACTTGACGAACGCCCCTCTTCCATTATCAGTACTGCATGCAAATGGATCGACTGACCTTAAAATCCCAGGAAGCGCTCCAGGAGGCGCAGCGTATCGCCCACGGCTATTCGCACCAGGAGATTGACGGGGAGCACCTCATGCTGGCCCTGATCGGCCAGGCCGATAGCCTTATCCCCGACTTGCTCGAAAAAATCGGAGTCCCCCCGGCCCAGCTCAAGCCGGACCTCGAACGTGAGTTGGCCCGCCGGCACCAGGTCCAGGGCACTAGCTCGGCCGACCTTTTTCTGAGCTCCTCATTGAAAAAAGCCCTTGATGCGGCCCAGGCGGAAGCCGGAAAACTCAAGGACGAATACATTAGCACCGAACATTTGCTGCTCGGCCTTATCGATACGGCAGACTCGAGCCTCAAGAAGATTCTCCAGACCCATCACTTGGGCCGTGACCAGGTCCTGCGCGCCCTCGCCGACCTCCGCGGAAACCAGCGCGTCACCGATCCCAACCCGGAAGACAAATTCCAGGCCCTGGAAAAGTACGGGCGGGACCTCACGGCGCTGGCACGACAGGGCAAGATCGATCCGGTGATTGGCCGCGACGACGAGATCCGCCGGGTGATGCAGGTGCTGACCCGCCGCACCAAGAACAACCCGGTCCTCATCGGCGAACCTGGCGTGGGCAAAACGGCGATCGCCGAAGGGCTCGCTCGCCGCATCGTGAGCGGAGACGTGCCCGAGACTCTCAAGAACAAGCGCCTGGTGGCCATGGATCTGAGCTCAATGATCGCCGGGGCCAAGTATCGGGGCGAATTTGAAGATCGTCTTAAGGCCTTTCTCAAGGAAATCGTCGCCAGCGAAGGCAAAATTATACTCTTCATTGACGAGCTGCACACGTTGGTGGGTGCCGGGGCGGCGGAGGGCGCCACGGACGCTGCCAACATTATGAAACCGCAGCTGGCCCGCGGGGAATTGCGAGCCATCGGTGCCACCACGCTGGACGAATACCGCAAACACATCGAAAAGGATCCCGCGCTCGAGCGCCGCTTTCAACCCGTCCTCGTGGCTGAGCCCAGCGTGGAAGCAACCATCGCCATCCTGCGCGGGCTCAAAGAGCGCTACGAGGTCCACCATGGCGTCCGGATACAGGACTCAGCCCTGGTAGCCGCCGCCACCCTTTCGCAGCGCTACATCACGGATCGATTTCTCCCGGACAAGGCCATCGATCTCGTCGATGAAGCCGCCTCACGGTTGCGCATGGAACTCGATTCCATGCCCACGGAGATCGACCAACTCGACCGTCAGATAATGCAGCTGGAGATTGAGCAAAATGCGCTCAAAAAAGAGAAGGACGAAGCTTCCCGCGAGCGGCTCAAGAAATTGGAGCGGGATTTGGCTAACCTTAAGGAACAATCCCGCCATCTGAAAGCCCAGTGGCAAAACGAGAAGGCCGCCATCAACGCGGTCAGCGTCATTAATAGCCAAGTGGAGCAGGCGAAACTCGAACTTGAACAGGCCCAGCGCAAAAACGATTTGAACCTGGCCGCCCAGATCCAATATGGCCGCCTTCCCGATCTGCAGAAGAAGCTGGCCGCGGCGGAAAAGTCTCTACGCGAGAAGCCGTCGACCAACCGTTTGTTGCACGAGGAGGTGGCCGATGAAGACATCGCTCGCGTCGTCGCTTCCTGGACGGGTATTCCTGTTTCACGGATGCTCGAGACCGAGCGTGAGAAACTGATCAAAATGGAGGAGCGGCTGGAGCAGCGGGTCGTGGGCCAGCAAGAGGCCATCCACGCCGTGGCCAATGCGGTCCGCCGTTCTCGCAGCGGCCTGCAGGATCCCAACCGGCCCATCGGCTCATTCATTTTCCTGGGCCCAACCGGCGTGGGCAAGACCGAGACCGCCCGCGCCTTGGCCGAATTCCTCTTCGATGACGAAAACGCGATGGTCCGAATCGATATGAGCGAGTACATGGAGAAACACACCGTCGCTCGCTTGATCGGCGCTCCGCCCGGGTATGTCGGTTATGAGGAGGGAGGGCAGCTGAGCGAGGCCGTTCGGCGGCGGCCGTACAGCGTGGTGCTGTTCGATGAGATCGAAAAGGCTCATCACGATGTGTTCAACGTGCTCCTCCAGGTCCTCGACGACGGCCGCCTCACCGACGGCCAGGGCCGGACGGTCGATTTCCGGAACGCCATCATCATCATGACCAGCAACATCGGCTCCCCCATCATCCAGGAGTATTACAGCGCCGGGAAGCTGGACCCCAAAGATCATGCGGAAATGGAAAAGCTCGTTCGCACCGAGCTGCGCGCCCATTTCCGGCCGGAATTCCTCAACCGTGTCGACGACATCATCATCTTCCACAGCCTTGACGAGAAACAGATTGGCCGGATCGTCGACATCCAGCTCCAGCGACTCGAAAAACGCCTGGCGGCGCAACAGCTCGCTCTCGAAGTGGACCGCTCCGCCAAACAGCTCATCGCCCGGGAAGGTTACGATCCTCAGTTCGGGGCTCGCCCACTCAAGCGGGCCATTCAGGATCTGCTCCTGGATCCTCTCGCGACGAAGTTGCTCGTCGGAGATTTTAAAGCCGGTGACCGAGTTAAAGTTTCCGGTCACGATGGGGAGCTCGCGTTCGAAAAGAAGTAAAGCCGAGCTACCGGAGCGCGGACGCCCCCGTCCGCAAGTTCCTCCGAAGGCGTGCGGACGAGGGCGTCCGCACCCCGTGAATTCATTTTCAAATTACGACCGAGCTTGTGTCCCGCCGGTTGGGGCGGGTTCATCCAGCAGCTTCTTAATCACTTCCTCCACGTGATCGGGTTGGAGGCCGATGATGCGCACGATGCCCTTGCGATCCACCACGGCGTACGTGGGATAATAATGGACCGCCCAGGCTTCTTGCGACTTGAGATCCGGATCCCGCGCCGTGGGGTATTGGATATTACGGTCTTTCACCGTCTGGTCCATTTTGTCCTGGCCGCGTTTGTTGGTGCAAACCCCCACGATGACCAGGCCCTTGTGGGCATACTTCTTAAGCAGTTCGTTATTGTGCGGGATCGCTGCCATGCACGGCCCGCACCACGTGGCGTAAAAGTCCACAATCACGACCTTCCCCTTCATGTCCTGGGGCTTGACTTCCCCGTTCGCCCAACCGGTCACGTGCAACGGCGGCATAGGCTTGCCTTCCAGTGCTGCGTGGCCGCTCCGCGTCTTGGCATCATCGTCCCAGGTCCATGAATCCGGGAACTCGCCCGCGCGCGCAGTCAGGATGACCGAGAAGCACAAAGCTCCGACCCAACGGTATGACTTTTTCATGAATTCCCCTTAGCACACCACCAAGGATCGGTCAACGAATGGGATTGTAATGCGCCTGGAGCTTTCCCCGTACCGGAGCAAAAAGCTGGGGCGCAGCCCCCCTGGGGGCCACAAACCTGGGCACCGCGCTTAGCCCTCGTCCAATTTATCCCTTTGTTCCTGAGCTGCGGAGTTGCTAATCTTTCAGCTCGTGCCGCTGACTTCCGTCAGCCGGGCCCGGACCATCTGCCACCATGAGCGCTGACAACATATGCGAGCAATTGCGCGCGGCCATTCCCATCCTGGAACAGGTCGCCGCCGACCGCTCGCTCCTGACCGGGCTTTCGCCCGAAGAATATTCGCGGTTAACCAAGGCCGCAGCCGACGTGTTCCTGCCAACCACGACCGAGCGGCGCCGGTTTACCAAGGCGCAGATTCGCCGGCGCAAAGCGGAGAAGTTGCAACGGGAACAGCGTGTTCTCAATGATACCGGCATCCGTGAATTGCGTCGTCGACCTGTCTTCACAACCCCCAGCCCGTTGCCGGCCCCCTCGATTGAAACGCGCGAGATCGAAAACGACCCGGATTTTCGCGATGCGCTCGAGCCGCGTCATTGCTACATCTGCAAACGGCACTTCACCACGGTTCACCATTTCTACGACCAGCTTTGCCCGGAATGCGCCGAGTTGAACTTCCGCAAACGCACCGAGCTCGCGGATTTGCGCGGACGAGTTGCCTTGCTCACCGGCGGGCGCGTCAAGATCGGTTACCAGGCGGGCATCCGGTTGTTGCGGTCGGGCGCCCAGTTGGTCGTCACCACTCGCTTTCCGCGGGATTCCGCGGCCCGCTACGCGCGGGAGCTCGATTTTTCTGAGTGGGGGCACCGGCTGGAGATTTTCGGGTTGGACCTGCGCCATACGCCGAGTGTCGAAGCGTTCTGCCAGCATCTGCTCGCCACCCGTTCCCGTTTGGACTTCATTGTCAACAACGCGTGCCAGACGGTGCGACGACCCCCGGAGTTTTATGAACACATGATGGCCCAGGAACGAGCCTCAGTGAAGTCGCTGCCCGAACAGGCGCGCAGCCTGCTTGGCGCTTACGAGGGTTTGCGGGGCGCGCAGCTTCTCCCCGAAGCCGGTGGCCTGATCATCCCAGGGCGGGGCGCTCCCGAGTCCCCCGGTCTTACGCACTCCGCCGAGCTTTCCCAGATCCCCCTCCTGCCCGAAGACCTAAGGGTGGAGAAGGCGCTCTTCCCCGAGCGGAAACTCGACCAGGACTTGCAGCAGGCCGATCTGCGCGAGCACAACTCGTGGCGGATGCGGCTGGCCGAGGTGCCGTCGGTGGAGTTGCTGGAGGTTCACCTGGTCAATGCGGTGGCGCCTTTCATTTTCAACGCTCGGCTCAAACCGCTGCTCCTGCGGACCCCGGAACGCGATAAGCACATCGTGAATGTCTCCGCCATGGAAGGCCAATTTTACCGGAGGTTCAAGACCACGCGTCATCCTCATACGAATATGGCCAAAGCCGCGCTCAACATGATGACCCGAACGTCGGCCGCTGACTTTCACGCGGATGGCATCCATATGAACGCCGTGGACACGGGCTGGGTGACCGATGAGGATCCGGTCGCCATTGCCGAGCGCAAGGTGCGCGACCACCAATTCCATCCTCCGCTCGACATCGTGGACGGCGCGGCCCGAATCGTGGACCCGATCATCGCTGGGTTCAACACCGGGGAGCACATTTGGGGCAAGTTCCTGAAGGATTACCGGGAGACGGATTGGTAGCACCCGGCACGGTGATCCAATTGTCCGCGGCGGACCCTCCGGGCTCTCCACTGGGCTAACCGTCAACCGGGGCAGGGGACTTACCGAACTTGAACTTGCGCGACAGGCTTAGGGAATTAGTGAGCGACTTCACTCCGGCGGTGCAGGTTGGGTCTGACAGCGAGGCGGCCGCGACGCAAACGCCGGTCAAGAGGCAGCGCTGGAGGTCCCATTCTTCATGCAAACCGAGCAGGACCCCTGCGCAAAAGGCATCGCCAGCCCCCGCCGTGCCGCGGATGTAATCGGTCGGCAGCTTCAGGGAAGGTTGCCAAAAATCATCGCCTTTTCGTGTGCGGGCAAAAGCGCCTTCCGGGAAGTGGATGACCACCAACTCGCGTACGCCTTGTTGGAGAAGCGCCCCGGCTGCGTGCTTGAGCGCGACGCCGTCCAGCAGGCCATCGGTGCCGCGAATTTTGAACCCGGTGGTTTTACCCGCCTCAATTTCATTGAGGATGCAATAATCGACGTGCTTGAGGGCGGGATTCACCACCTTGGGAAACCGATCGCTGTCTTCGCTTACGACATCCACGCTCGTCTTGATCCCGGCCGCTTGGGCGGTGGCCAGCAGCCGGGCGGCCTTCGTGCCGAACTTCTCGTCGGGTTCGTCCAAGGCATCCAGGAGAAGCAAGTACCCCAGGTGGAAAATCTTCGGGCGGACATGGCTAAAATCCAAATCAGCCCCGCGCCAGAGCGCGTTGGCACCGCGGGCGTGAAAGAACGTGCGCCGTCCGTGCGCTTGCTCAGTCATCACATCGGTGTAGGAGGTGGGGGCTTTTGGAGTGGTCCCGAGGTGTTTAACGTCGATGTTGTTCTGGCGACAGGTTTCGAGGATGAGTTGGCCGAGGGCATCCTTACCGACTAATCCTGCGGCCAGGAGGGGGAACGGAGCGCCGGACCGGGCGAGGTCCATCAGCACGTTGTAGGGAGCGCCGCCCGTGCCCTGGGCTTGGCTGCGAATGTTGCCTAGTTGTTCGGGCTGAGGGTAGACGTCGATGATCTTAACCTGGTCGATAATCCAGTTGCCGCCGGCCAACAGGCCCTTGTGAGCAATCGCGCTTTTGTGTTTCATGGCGGTTAGGGCGCAGTGTATGTTCCTAGTGAATAGAGAAACGAGACCTGATGGCAAGTTAATTCTGAAACCAAGAATAGCTTTTCATTCAACCTGATTTTAGCTAAGACCTTTCCATGCCAGACCCGTCGGCCAAGGGAGAACAGATTTTCCGGGGCATACCGGTATCCACCGGAGTTTGCCGCGGCAAACTGCTCGTACTCGATGGGCACCGGCCCGCCGTGGGCCAGCGGGGCTTGACCGAAGCCGAGATCCACGAGGAAGTCAACCGGCTGGAAAAGGCCCTCGTCCAAACCCGCCAGCAAATCCTGGAGGTCCAACGCCGGGTCAGCGAAGCCATGGGCGCGGAGGAAGGCAGCATCTTCGACGCTCATCTCCTTGTGCTGGAGGACCGCACCCTGCTGGACGAAGTGGTGCGGATGATCCGGGAGAAAAGGGTCAACGCCGAGTTTGCTTTTCACTCGGTGGCGGAGCGGTATGCGGCCAGCCTGGCGGCCATCGAAGACGATTACCTCCGCGAACGCGCGACTGACATGCGCGACGTTACCGCCCGGGTGCTCAATAACCTGCTGGGCCGGGAGGAAGCGACTGAACTCCGCGGCTTGAAAGAGCCCTGTATCATCATCAGCAATGATTTGACCCCCTCCAACACCGCCCAACTGGACAAGCGCAGCGTTCTGGGATTTGCGACCGACGTCGGCAGTAAAACCTCGCACACCGCCATCATGGCGCGCTCGCTACGGATCCCCGCAATCGTCGGGTTGAAGGATGCCAGCACCGTGTTGCAGAGCGGCCAATATGCCCTCCTGGACGGTTTCAACGGCGTCATCGTGGTCAATCCCACCGACCAAACGCTCTTCGAATACGGCCAACTCATCGACAAACAGGTCGCCCTCCAGGAGAAGCTCCGCGATACCTTGCAGAAACCGGCTGTCACCTTGGACGGGCACCGCGTGTTCCTCTCGGCCAATATCGAAAGTCCTGCCGACGCCGAAGCGGTGAAGGCTAATGGCGCTGAAGGCGTAGGGTTGTTCCGGACGGAATACCTCTTTCTCAATCGGGAGTCCCCGCCCAGCGAGGATCAACAATACGAGGCTTACAGCGAAGCCGCCCGCGCGTTGCACCCCATGAGGCTGGTGATCCGCACTCTCGATTTAGGTGGTGATAAATTTCTCGCACACCTGCCGTTGCCGCGTGAACTCAACCCCTTCCTCGGCTGGCGCGCGATCCGGTTCTGTCTCCAGGAGCGTGACATTTTTCGCGAGCAACTCCGGGCGATTTTGCGAGCCAGCTCCGTCGGCAACGTGAAGATGATGTACCCCATGATCTCCGGCCTCGAGGAGCTCAAGCAAGCCAACGCCTTGGTGGAAGAGTACAAAATCGAACTCCGCAACGAGAAGCTCGCATTCGACGAGAATATCGAGATCGGCGCGATGATCGAAACGCCTTCGGCGGCCATCGTCGCCGAATCGCTCGCCAAACGGCTGCGCTTCTTCAGCATCGGGACGAACGATTTGATCCAGTACTCGCTGGCCGTGGACCGGATGAACGAAAAGATCGCGCATCTGTACGAGCCCACCCATCCCGCGATTGTGCGGCTGATCAAGGCCACGATCGATGCCGCTCACCGGCACCAGATCCGGGTCAGCGTTTGCGGCGAGATGGCCGGCGACCCGGCTATGGCGCCGCTGCTGCTCGGCCTGGGAGTGGACGAGCTGAGCGCGGCCCCGCCGTTGATCCCGCCGCTTAAATTCCTCGTTCGCCGCCTCAAGATCAGTGAGGCGCGGGAATTGGCTGCGTTCGCCCTGGAGTCCGAATCCGCGGCGGAAATCCTCTCACGGTGTCAGGAGCTGGCCCGCCAGGTGGCCCCCAGCCTCTTTGATAATAAATAGGGGCGCGGACGCCCCCGTCCGCGAGTTCAGTCCGTGGATGCACGCATGAGCGTCGGAGTCCACGTTTCCGGATTTAACCCAAGTCGTTCAAAACGGGACCTGCCTCCGTCCCCCGGAGCGTGCTCCGCCCCCTTTGCGATAACTGCTCCGCTCCGTTTTGCCGTTCTCAGCCGGCGTTCCACCGTCAAGCGCTCGTTTCAACTCGCGGATCTGATCCCGCAGCAGGGCAGCTTTCTCAAATTCCAGGTTGTTAGCCGCACCTAGCATCTCCTCCTCCAGCTCTTTGATCGTATCGCTGATATCCAGGTCGACCCCGGATTCGGCCAGCATGGCCTGGGCGCGTTCGTTGGTTTGGTAGTGAGCCGAGAGGCTTTCCTCCACCGCGCGGCTCACGCTGCGCGGTGTGATATGATGTTCCTCGTTATAGGCGAGTTGCTTCTCCCGCCGGTAAGCGGTAACGGCCAAAAACTTCTGGATGCTCTGCGTCTTCACATCCGCGTACAGGATGACTTCCCCTTTCAGATGGCGCGCCGCCCGGCCGGCGGTCTGAATTAAGCTGGTCTCGCTGCGCAGAAATCCCTCCTTGTCGGCATCCAGGATGGCCACCAGCGAAACCTCCGGCAGGTCCAGTCCTTCCCGCAGCAGATTGATCCCTACCAGCACGTCGAATTCTCCTTTGCGCAATGAGCGCAAGATCTCGACACGTTCGATCGCGTCAATTTCACTGTGCAAATACTGTACCTGGATCCCAATCTCACGGAGGTAATCGGTCAGCTCCTCGGCCGTCCGCTTGGTCAGCGTGGTGACCAGCACCCGTTCCTTCGCGTCCGCGCGCAAGCGGCACTCGTTGATCAGGTCGTCAATTTGCCCTTTGAGCGGCTTCAGCGTGATCTTCGGATCCACCAATCCCGTGGGCCGGACGATCTGCTCCACCACTCGGCCACGGGACCATTCGAGTTCCCGCGGGCTGGGCGTGGCGCTGACGTAAATGGTCTGGTTCTGCAGCCCCTGGAACTCCGCAAAATTCAGCGGCCGATTGTCCAGCGCGCTCGGCAGGCGGAAACCATGCTCGACCAGGACCGTCTTACGCGAGCGATCTCCCTCATACATCCCGCCAATCTGCGGCACCGTGGCGTGCGATTCATCAATGACCAGCAGGTAATCTTTGGGGAAAAAATCAAACAGCGTACAGGGCCGGGACCCGGGCGCGCGGCGGGAGAGGTGCCGCGAATAGTTCTCGATACCGGAGCAAAAGCCCATCTCCTCCATCATTTCCAGGTCATATTCCGTGCGCATCTTGATCCGCTGGGCTTCCAGCAATTTGCCCTGCTTCTCAAACCAGGCAACTCGCTCGCCCAATTCCTCCCGGATCGCCAGCAGCGCCGGTCGCAGCTTCTCCGAGGGGGTGACGAATTGTTTGCCGGGATAAATCGTGACGGCTTCCAGCGACTCCAACTTGTCCCCGGTCAACGGCTCGAATCGCGTCAAACGCTCGATGTCATCCCCGAAAAACTCCACCCGCAAAGCATCCTCTCGCCCGGCCGGACATAGTTCCACGGTGTCCCCGCGAACGCGGAACTGGCCGCGGGTAAATTCGATGTCGTTGCGGGAATACTGCAGATCCACCAAGCGGCGCAGGAGGTGATCTCTCGACATTTCCATCCCGGTACGGATCGGGATGATCATCGCCTCGTAATCTTCTTTGCTCCCAATCCCGTAAATGCAGGATACGCTGGCCACCACCACCACGTCCCGCCGCGAGAACAGCGAACTCATGGTCGACAACCGCAGCCGTTCGATCTCCTCATTAACGCTGGAGTCCTTCTCAACAAAGGTGTCGGTCCGCGGGATGTAAGCTTCCGGCTGATAATAATCGAAGTAGCTGACAAAGTATTCTACGGCGTTTTTGGGAAAAAAACCTTTGAACTCGGCGTAAAGCTGCGCGGCCAGGGTCTTATTATGCGAGATAACCAGCGTCGGCCGGCCCAGGTTCCTGATGGCGTTGGCGACCGTGAAGGTTTTGCCCGAGCCGGTGACGCCCAGCAGCACGTGATGATTCGCGCCCCCTTTTAAGCCCTCCGTCAGCTTTTCAATCGCCTGGGGCTGATCCCCAGCTGGGGCGTACGAGGAAACCAAATCAAACATATCCGGACAGTACGGGCGCGTTCGAGGGTCGTCAATGCGGCCAACAATTGTGTAGCACGTGTAACACCTGTTACGTCAAAAAGCCGCCTCACCCCACCCCATATCGCTTTGCTTCCCCCGCTCCAAGTTGGCTCGCAGCCAATTCACCGAGGTTGATAGCCGCCCCCAAAGTAGCCCCCGCATCGGTCTTCCTTCCTTCAGCCAGGCTTTTTTCAGCCCCTTCCAGGATGAGCGTCGTATAGAACCCGAGCGTCATGGGATTGAGCGCGAGGTCCAGCTCAGCCGTGGACAACGTTCCGTTGCGATAGGAGAGGATCTGTTCGTACAGGTGTCCGGGGCTGCTGATCCCGTAACCCGTCACCTGGTTGTTGGCTTCAAAATTGCGGAACAGCGGGTTGATCTCGGCCAACCCCTCCCGATGCATTTCCCGCAGGCCCGGGGTGTCGAGGCTGAGGTCCAGGAGCCCCTCTGAGCAGATCAGCCGGCCCGACTGCACGGTAGTGGACCACGCGGTATTGGGCAGGGCCCACCCGGTGAGGATGTGGGCGACGGCGCCGCTCTCGAATAGAATTTCCGTGTCCACCAGGTCGTATCCTCGGACCGCTATCGGTTTCAGCGATGGAAGCTTGTGGGCGTAACCCACTGAGCGCACTTGCGCCGGGATCAGCCCAACGAGATTCAGCAAGGCATCCGCCATATGCACCGTCAGGAAGGACACCGGCGTGTTTTTTTCCGCGAAATCGGGCGAGGCGAAAAAGCGGGGCGAGTGATTCGGATCCGCCACAGCTAGCTTGTCCAACATGTAAAAAACAGCCGCTTGGAAAACTCCGTAGCGTCCGCTGCGCAGGCGGGCCTGGGCTTCCTTGAACCGGGGGTCTTCCCGTTTATGAAAATCCACGCCGAGAAACCGCCGGTTCTTTTTGGCGGTCTGGAGCATCAGGTGCGCATCTTTAATCGTCGCCGCCGCCGGCTTGGGCACGACGACGTCCAAGCCGGCGTTCAAGGCGTCGACAGTCGGGCGGCAATGGAGATGGTCGGGCGTGTTAACCTGGACGGCATCGAGTTCCACTTGAGCCAGTAACTCCTGGTAATTGGAAAAGCGGCGCTCGGCAGCCAAACCCGCCAGGTCGCCAAACCAGTTCCGGTATTCCTCGTTCGGATCGGCCACGGCGCAGATTTCCAGCCGGTGGGAATAGCTGCTCCGGAAATAGAGGTGCTGGTAAATCTCACGCACGACCGATCCGGCACCGATGATTCCCAGGCGAAGTTTGGTTTTCATTGTTTCTCAGGAAGTGACACGGTCCCGGTCTGCAGCAGCAGAAATACCGCCAGGAATTCCACGGCCTGGCGAATTTCCTCCAGTGCGATTTGTTCCTGGTCGGAGTGTGCGTAAAGGAGCTGGCCCGGGCCGAAGGTCAATACCTCCAGCCCCGGGTACTCCGAGGCGAACAACCTGGCATCACACGACACCGTCCAGCCGAGAATCGGCGTCGGCTGCGGAATCCCGCAGGTTCGGGCCGCCTCGAGCGCGTTCCGAACGGAAGCAGAATCAGGATCTCCATCGTAGGCCTCGTTGTGCAACTTCTCGTAGGCTATGGTCAGCCCTTCGCTTCCCTTTTCCATGCGGCCGAGTCGGCGTAGAAAATTTTCAGCGCCGCGTTCAGCTGCCTGGCGCAGACGTTGCATCACTTCCGCCATGCTGTGCGTGGGCACAAATCCCTGGCCTCCCTCCAGCTCCAGCTCGGTCCCACCGTGTGAATCGCGGTTTGACGCAAACGCGGGAGCTGTTCGAGATTTAGCCTTTGGGCCAGTCGCGAGAGCCAGACGCACCGGTCCCTGGGCCACCTTTTCGAGGCGAGCCTTGGAAAACACTAGGCTTCGGACCAGGTGCGCCATTTTGGTGATGGCACCATCCCGTTCCCGAACCGTGCCCATGTGTCCGGCAGCGCCATGCACCGCAACAAAGAATCCTCGTTTGGTCCGCCGCAAATCATAGTGCCGTGGGACGAGCGGGCGGCGAGTAGCCGGGTCCAGGACTTTGCTCTTGTCTCCATACAATCCAACGTAACCCGCGAGACCAGCCTCGAGGCAGTCACTGACCAGGTCTTCGATCTTTCCGCTCGGTGCGCGATCAAACTCGACAGAAAAACTTACCTCCCCACAGATGCGACTCGGGTGTTCCCCAAAAGGACCGATGATCCCGTGGCAAGTTTGCACCGGGCGCTGCGGAAACAAATGGTGACGGCTTTCGGTGCGGATGGCCGCGCCTTCCTTTTCCATCTCCTCATTTACAAAAGCAAAAAGCTCGAGGGGCGATACGCCTTCCGGCGCGTTTAGCCGGGCGCGGTACCACACCGCTCCGCGGTTGGCCGGGTGCACCTTGAGCCCCGTGCATTCACCAACCAGCACGCTGTCGTACACCTTTTTCAGCTCCCGATCCAGGGACAGCGAAAGCGATCCGTTTCCTCCGGTTTCCTCCTCCACCACAAACATCCCGACGACGTTCCGGTTCCACTCCAACCCGGCTTTGCCCATCACTTGAGACAAAACCTTCAGCGCCGCGATGATGCTCACCACTGGCCCTTTGTCATCGCACGAGCCGCGGCCAAACACCGTCCTGCCCTTCACGCGCGGCGGGAAGTATGGTGCCACGACGTCAAGGTGAGCGTTTAGCGCGATCGATTGGCCACCTCGCTGGCGTCGCGTTCCCGGCACGATAAAAACGAGGTTGCTCCTTTCCGCGTAAGTGCTTTCGGCCGACAGCCCCTTCGGGCGTTCCGTGGTTTTCGTGAAATGGAGCAACGAAAAATGGGGATGGTTTTGTATGCGTGGGTCAATCGCGCGCCGTTCCGCGCGCGCCCCCGGAAAGCCCAGCGACCCCAGCTCGGCTTCAAGGATCTGGAAGCAGCGGTCCTCAGCGAGTCGCATCCGTTCCGGGTCTGGTTTCGGAGTGGTATCGATCCGGCAAAGCTCGACGAGCAAACCCCGAACATACCTCGAGAATTTCGGCGTGCGGGTCCGGCCAAAGATTTGTCGAATCAGGGCGGACGCCTCGGGGTGTCGGCGCAGGGGGTCAGCTGGTCTTGTCATGGGCACGTTTGAGTTTGCAGTTCAAGAGCTACACGTTTTTGCCCGGCCGCGCCACTCCGCGTTCGCGGCTGGATCTAACCACCAGCGGCATAAGAACCGCTCCCCCGGCGGGACACGCCCTACGTCGGGAGTTGCTTCTTTAATTCGGCTTGGGCCCATCTCTTGGCCTGGCCGGGAGTCTTAAGTTCATCCTGCAACTGCTTTTCTCGGATCTCCCTCAGCAGCGCCCCCAGGGCTGGTCCGGGCTTCATGCCCATGGCCTGCAAATCGTTCCCGGTGATCAATGGCGGCAAAATATCAGGCCGTTTATCCAATTCCTTCGCCTCCGCCACCAGGAAGTCATAGATATCCAACTGCCCGTGGGAGCCTAAGCAATCCAGCCGATGCAATTCAAGTTCCAGCGGGAAAGTCGGCCGCAACAACAGCCGGCGCAGTGTCGATTTGCGCATCTCGCGGACATCCTTGAACTGCATGTGATAACGGACGGCCTGAACAATATCGTCGTTTTGCTTTCTAGGAAACCGTAGCCGTTCCAGGATCTGCGCGGCCATCTCCGCCCCAACCCGCTCGTGCCCGTAAAAGTGAATGCTGCCGGTGGCTGGGTCATGACCGGCCGTGACTGGTTTGGCGACATCATGGAGCAGAACCGCCCAAGCCAGGTAAGGATCCGCTTTGAGCGGCAGGTTCCCAAGCATCAACTTCAGGTGCTCAAAAACGCTGCCCTCGGGATGGTAATCGGGAGACTGCTCACAGTTGATGGTCGCGGCGATCTCCGGCAGGATGTGCTCCAGCAATCCGCTCTCCCGGAGCAGGTCCAACCCTCGTCCAGCGTGGGGCGGGCTGAAGAGTTTGATGAGCTCGTCCCGGATCCGTTCCGGGCTGATCCCGCGGATGTTGGCCGCTTGCGACCTAACGGCCGCCATGGTCTCGGGCTCGATCTGGAATCCGAGCTGGGCTGCGAACCGCACTGCCCGCAGCAGGCGCAAGTGATCCTCAGCAAAACGCTCTGCCGGCGCTCCAATCGTGCGGATAATCTTCCCTTCAATATCTGCCTTCCCACGGACCCAGTCGTGCAGCTCCTGCTGTACGGGGTCAAAAAATAAGCCATTGATCGTAAAGTCCCGCCGCCGTGCGTCCGCCATCGCGTCCCCGAACGTGACCTGTTCCGGGTGGCGGCCGTCCCGATAATCGGCCTCCGCCCGAAAAGTGGCGACCTGGAATTGATGGGCCTGCTCCAATACCACCACGACTCCGAACTTGCGCCCGACTGGGATGGTCCGGTTGAACAGGCGCTCGACCTCTTCTGGCAGCGCGCTGGTGACAATGTCGTAATCGGTGGCCGGACGCCCCAGCAGCAGGTCCCTCACGCACCCCCCCACCCAGTAGGCGGCAAAGCCCGCCTCCTGTAAGCGCCGCACGATCCCTGTCGCCAGACGGCTCAGCAAATCGTTTCGCCCCTCGGCCATGGTCCTTACCTCCTACCCACTCGTACCGCGCGTTTCGAAACATCGCCCGAACCCGCGGCTAAAGGCCGCCGCGTTTCGTGACGCGGCCGTCCTCGGCCGGGGGTTCGCGCGGCGTCCGCGCCCCGCAATCTTGCGCTTAGTCTCAAGCCCCAGTCCACAATTCCTGAATATAGCTCGTCCCCTTTCGCAAGTCCTCCACCGGCAGCGAAGGGCTCAGCTCGAAAACCCGGATGTGGTCGGGCTTGAGCAGGGATTTGATCGCGGCAAAATCAATCGTTCCGGTCCCGGGTGCGCAGTGGTCCCGGCCCGGAAAATGGACGTCATGAATATGGAACCCGAAGAGATGGTCGCGCAGCGACTCCAGGTGCATCAGGTGCGGAATGAACCCCAGGTTTTCCTTGATCTGGGCATGACCCGTATCGTGCCAGTAGACCAAATTCGGGCTGTTCAACTCCCGGAACATGAACTGGAAGTCGCTCTCACAAGGCAGTTCCTCGAGCGCTTGCCGGTTCTCCGCCCCGAGCTTGATCCCCCGGGACTCCGCCTCCGGCAAAATCTTTTTCAGCATTTCTTTGGTTCGCTCAAAAAATGCTTCCTTCTTGGCTTCCCGCTTCTGGTCGAGCTCCGCGCACAGCTTCTCATACTTCGGGGTTTCTTTTTCCCCGCGACCCACCATCTCCAGGAGTCGGTCCGTGTAATCTTTCATCTCAATGCTGCCGAGGTGTAGCACCACCACGGGCGCTTTAAGCCGCTCCGCCATCTCGATCGTCTTGATCGTGTAGCGGAACGCAAGATCGCGCTCGCGCGGACGTTCCGACGAGAACTGGTAGAGGTTCGGCGCCGAATTGTTCACCCCCATCGGCAGCGGACAGAAATTGTGCAAGCTGGAGATCTTGATCTCACCCGCCTCGACCGCCTCAATAATGCCCGGCAGCAAGCTGATCCGGGTGCCGTGACTCAGCTCGGCGTATTCGAAACCCAGGTCTCGAATTTCGCGAAGCATGGCCCGGCCATCCGAGTGGCGGTGAGAATTCCAGCAGGTGGAGAGAGAATACATAAGTCAGTGGACCGGGTGTTACTCAAGCGGGTTTGAAAGCGGCACCGGCACCCATGGCCCGGGCTTGCTCTTCATCTCGTGATTCCTGGAGAGGAAAGCCGGGATACGGTGAGCGGTCGCCCAAAGCCGACGAAATTCGGCCCTCCCGTTCAATCCGCACCCGGCCTCGTAGCAAGGGATCACATATCAGCGTAGCGGGCGCTGAGCATGGCGGAAAACCGGGCCGCCTTCTCTTTGCGCCGGCGCAGCGCGCTCGGCTTTTCAAAATGCCGATTACTGCGCACGGTCTTCAGTGTGCCTTCACGGTCGACTTTCTTCTTCAGTCGACGCAAGGCTCTTTCCACAGGTTCGCCTTTTTTAAGCTTAATTTCGGTCAAAACACGTTCACTTCCTCTCCAGAGACTTTGGGATACGGTAGCCGTTACGGCCGACGCTCCCCTTTAGTCAGGCGCATTAGGTTATTTTTCCAAACAGCTTTGTCAACCGGCAAATCGTCTGCTACTTGTCTGTTATGCATTTTTTTGTCCAGCGGAGTCCACTGAGAGATCTTTATGAAAAGGTCGCCGATGGACAGCGGATTTCCGACGCCGACGCACTCCGGCTTTTGGAAAGCAAAGATCTCAATACCTTGGGATGGATTGCCGACCTTGTGCGGCAGCGCAAAGTCGGTGCCCGGGCCAGCTATATCATTAACCGCTACGTTAATTACTCCAATTATTGCATATTGAGTTGCCAGTTCTGTGCCTTCGCCCGAAAAAAGCGGGATGCGGATGGGTTCCAGTTCACGGTCGAGGAGATCGTGCAAAAGGCGCGCGAAGCGTTGCACGTGGGGGTAACGGAATTGCATATCGTCGGCGGCCTCCACCCCTCGTTGCCCTTCGGCTATTACATCGACCTGCTCAAAGCGCTCCGGGCTCTCGATCCGAGATTGCAACTCAAGTGCTTCACCGCCATTGAAATTCTTCACCTCGCCTGGCTGGCCAAGAAACCGGTCGAAGCTACGCTGGCCGAACTGAAGGCGGCTGGCTTGGACTCACTCACCGGTGGCGGCGCGGAAATCTTTCGGCCGGAGATTCGTTCCCGGATTGCCCGGGGGAAGGAATCGGCGGAAGAATACCTGGACGTGCACCGTACGTGGCACCGTCTGGGCGGCCGCAGCACCTGCACGATGCTTTACGGCCACATCGAATCGCTCGCGGATCGGGTGGATCACCTCCGGCAACTCCGGCAGCTGCAGAATGAGACCCACGGTTTCGTCGGATTTGTCCCCCTCCCGTACCACCCCGAAAACAATGAGATTCCCGTGACCCACCCGCCAACGGGATTCGATACCCTGCGCACCATTGCGGTTAGCAGGATCTATCTCGATAACTTCGACCACATCACCGCCTATTGGGTGGCCATGGGGATGAAGTTGGCGCAGGTGGCTTTGAGCTACGGAGCCGACGATCTCCACGGCACCATCATGGAGGAACACATCTTCCACATGGCTGGGGCGACCTCGCCGCAGTTGCAGACCGAGGCTGAAATGGTCAAAGCCATACGTGAGGCGGGTCGCACCCCGGTCCAGCGAAACACTTTCTATGAGCCCATTCGCATCGTGGACACGCCAGGACAGGAGTCCGGCGCCAAGCCCGATAGTTCGGCCGCGTTGCTGGAACGAAATCTCGCAAGTGCCTGACTGACCCCCCCA
>Ga0105240_10004054_pt1 | contig 22536 bp, 20 predicted proteins | sample KBSC54metaG_FD_80426 | JGI IMG/M metagenome (GOLD analysis project Ga0105240, IMG submission 80426) | Corn rhizosphere microbial communities from Kellogg Biological Station, Michigan, USA - KBS C5-4 metaG | ecosystem: Host-associated > Plants > Roots > Rhizosphere > Soil | place: Michigan, USA... | reverse complement strand
TCTCCCCCGGCTTGGCAGAGTCGTCCATTTCCGCCGGCCTGTCAGAGCCTTCCACGCCGCCGGCAGGCCCCATCGCCCTCTGATCCGGCCTCGTCATTATTTTCCAGCCCGCCTTCAGTGCCCCTCTAATCGACTTCCGCCTCCCAGGCTCCTAGTCCCAAACGGATAACTTCCGGCTCCTCGCCCGTACAATCCACTACCGTGGAAGGGACGATACCCCCGATGCCCCCGTCCACCACGATATCCACCAGATGCTCGAACTTATCATGGATGACCTCCGGGTCGGTATATTCTTCGACCGGAAGCGCCTGTGGCGCTTTGGCCGAAGACCCATCATTAAACACCCCCGGAAGGGACGAGCTCAAAATGGGATGGCCCAGCTCCTTTACCAGCTCGAGGGCTATCTTATTGTCCGGCACCCGGAGCCCGATGGTATCCTTCTTGCTTTTCAATATCCTGGGCACCTGTTTGCTGGCCGGCAGGATAAAAGTGTAAGGTCCCGGCAGGTAATTGCGCAACATCCTGTACAGGGGAGTGGAAATGCTCTTGGTATATTGACTTAAGTCGCTGAGATCGTAGCAGATAAAGGAAAGCCGCGCCTTGGCCGGATTCACGTTTTTGATCTGGCAGATCCGCTCGATCGCCTTATGCTGAAAAATATCGCAGCCAAGACCATAAATGGTGTCGGTGGGATAGACGATAACACCGCCATCCAACAGGCATTCTACAATGGTCTTGATATTTCGGGGCTGGGGATTATCGGGGTGGAGACGCAGCAGCATGCGGTAATTTACTAAAAATCAGGAAATTTGGAGGAACATTCCACCCTTGAAAACCATTTGTTAAAATTTGTTAAGGGATATCTAACATTTTGACAACGTACTCTTAACCTGGAATTAGTATTATTTTTGCGAAAATTCGAAGACCTATGCACTTACAGGCGGTAGATAGGGTGGACAATATCAGTCCGGAGGATTTCAGAGAAAATTATTACAACCCAATGAAACCCCTGGTGATCAGGGATCTCTCAAAGGACTGGCCCGCAACAACTAAGTGGAATTGGGATTTTTTCAAATCCATTGTCGGCCATGTAGAGGTAGGCTTATACAACAATATAAAAAGCGACGCTTATACGCCTATCAATACGGCCGACGACTACATGAAGTTCGGGGACTATATCGACATGATCAGAAAGGGCCCCGCACAATGGCGCATCTTCCTTTTCAACATCTTCGAACACGCCCCGCAGATCACCACTGACTTCGAATGGCCCGAACACCTGATGAAAGGGTTCGTAAAACGCTATCCAATGCTGTTTGTCGGCGGTAAAGGCTCCATCACACACATGCACTTCGACATCGACCTCTCTCATATCATTCATACACAGTTCGGCGGCCGTAAACGGGTGCTTTTATTCCCGTTTGAAGAACAGCATAAGCTCTATCGGAAACCCTTCGAAGTGCTCAGCTTCGTCAATTTCGAGCATTATTTCGACGCCCAGGACAATAAGCTGGAAATGGACCGCTATCCGGCGCTGAAGCTGGCAAAAGGCTACGAAGTGATCCTGGATCATGGAGATACCCTCTTCATGCCCGCCGGATACTGGCATCATATGGAATACCTGGACAGCGGTTTTGCGATGAGCCTCCGCGCTTTACAATCCTCTCTGTCCGGCAAGCTAAAAGGAGCCTGGTACCTGCTGGGAATGCGCAATATCGACACCCTGATGAAAAAAACCGCCCCCGAATGGTGGTTCAACCTCAAAAAAGAAAAAACCTTCCGGGCCGCCAATAAGGAGCTGGAGATCCGCTAGACAACGAGCCTCCGGCCCGCCCTTTAAAAAAACTTTAAAAAAAATATTGCTTTTTAACGAAATCGTCTTTATTTTTACCCCGCTTATACTCTGAACGCGTTTGTCTTAATAACGCTCATACCACAAGAATCTGATCCGATCCAATTTCCGTGTCCAAAGATTCCAATTTCCAAAAAACTTCCCGGTTTATAATAAAATTGTGTGAAGGAACATTGCTTCATTCTAATTTAATATAACGATCTTCTGTCCTATCATTACCGGACCATACCAGGTCCGACGGCTCAAGGCCGATTATCTTATACCCTTTTGAAATTACATCCCTGGTTGATAGGACTACAAGCCTCTCACCAACGATCTTAACCCTCGATCTACGGTTTTTGTTCTCATAGACTTATCCGGATCATATTCTTGGATCTGCAGGATTCGTGTAACGAGAGTGGATATGCGATAAGAATGGAATTTTGAATAAAAGAAAGCGTCATCAAGCGAACATGTGTTCTATAAAAAAATATTCGAACTTTTTCTTTTTGTGGTTTCAGAGGTAAGCACAGGCCGGCGATGTCTATCGCTGGCTCTTTTTTTTATACCTTTTTAACCCTATTGTACCCGGAAAGAAAAGACATTTCACTGTGAAAAAACCAAAGTAAAGTCAAAAAGAGGCAGGCGCAAGACCCGTTTAAAATAAAGCGCCGCCTCTTTTTTATTAATGTCCGGGAAATCCCTCCGGGCTTTCCGGAGGCAGGCGCAAGACCCGTTTAAAATAAAGCGCCGCCTCTTTTTTATTAATGTCTTTCGAATATGTCTTTGGAAACTCCTTTTGATGGCTTGCCGCCTACACTATCGTCCACGTCTCCCTGCCCCGGAGCAGCTTGTCCAGATCACCCTTCCCCTTGGTATGTACCACTTCCTCTATCTGCAGATTGAGCATGTCTTCATAACATGGCCGTTCCGTCTCATAAAACACGCCAAAAGGTCTGGGTAAATGCCCTTCCGTATGCACATTATCGAACATGCGGACCAGGATCTGGGCCTTGTAAAAGTCCCTTTCATCGTGTATCCACAGATCATCCCTGGTAACGCCATCTCCCAACGTAACTACGACTGGTTTTAACCCATCCAGGCGAATACCTTTCTCCTGCTGGGCGCCAAATACCAGCGGCTGGCCCTGTTCAAGGAACAATGCCTCCATAGGCTTGGTGGACTTCTCCGTGAAGATCTCGAAAGCGCCGTCATTGAATATATTGCAGTTCTGATAGATCTCCAGGAAGCTGGCCCCTTTATGCTGGTAGCTGCGTAACAGCATCTGCTGAAGATGCTTGGGGTCCCTGTCCATGCTCCGGGCTATAAAGCTGGCATCCGCCCCCATGGCAAGCGCCAGGGGATTGAAAGGATGATCGATGCTTCCAAAAGGCGTGGACTTCGTTACCTTGCTTTCTTCCGAAGTGGGGGAGTATTGTCCCTTCGTCAACCCATAGATCTGGTTGTTGAACAAAAGCATATTCATATCGAAATTCCTCCGGAGCATATGAATGGTATGATTGCCCCCGATGCTGAGGCTGTCCCCATCACCCGTGACGATCCAGATGCTTAGCTCCGGACGGGTAGCTTTCAATCCCGATGCAATAGCAGTAGCACGCCCATGGATGGAATGCATGCCATAGGTGTTCATATAATAAGGGAACCGGCTGCTGCAGCCGATCCCCGATATGATAACAATATTTTCCTTTGGTATACCCAGCGAAGGCATCACCTTCTGCACCTGCGCCAATATGGAATAATCGCCGCACCCAGGGCACCAGCGTACCTCCTGATCGGTGGCAAAATCCTTTGCCGTAAGGTTTGACGGGTTGGTTGTAGTAGTCGTGCTCATAGTATAACTAGTAATATACAAAATTACTAATTATGCGGGAATTGGTCTGCCCGGAAAAATAGCCCAATTCCCGCAACTGAGACCTTCGTCGGAAGAACTTCGGCAAAGCTCCATGTATTTGCTCCCCCTTTGTCGGAACCTTCGTTCCTCGGGTACTTCGAAAGCTCCCCCTTGTTCGTACCCTTCGTTCCTCGGGTACTTCGAGAGCTCCCCCTTGCTCGTACCCTTCGTTCCTCGGGTACTTCGAAAGCTCCTCCTTGGTCGGAACCTTCGCAAGGCCCGGTTCTGTCTGTCCTATCGGACAACGAGCCTCCGGCCCGTTCTGACCCACAACCTAGCGCAATCTTACATCTACACCCAGCTGGAACACCCTGTTGGAATAGGTATAATTGTCGTCCCGGGTGACATCCGACAGCCCAATGCCATAGCGCATATAAAAGCCCAGTTGATCGGTGGCCCGGATACCCATCCCCAGGTTAAGGGTAGCGTCCGCCTTTTTGATCCCATCGCTGATATCCGCATTATAGCCATGTGGACCCTTGTCGTGGGCGGCTACGAGAATTCCCAGCTGCGGCCCAAATTCCAGGTAAAACTTGCGAATAGGATAGTACTGGAACATCAGCGGAATATTGATGTAATTCAATGCCCAGGTATAATGAGCACTGCCATCCCAGTACTTGTCTCCCTGCCCGCTATAAAGGATCTCCGGCTGAAAAGCCCAGCCCCTGGCGATCTTTGTGTGTAGGTAGAATCCAATTTGCCCGCTGATACGATTGTCATCGTCGGCATTCGAAAGGTTCGTCACATTGAGTCCTCCCTTAAGACCAAGGCTGATAGGTTGGGCCTTTATGGTTGTGAAGCTCATACAGATTACAGCTAATACGCATACGTGCTTGATTACTTTCATGTCACTCTTTTTAGGGTTTCGAAAACAACTTGATTGTAGATAATTTACCCCTGTGGGACAAAGGACATGCCATTCTCTTTCCAAAAGGGCAATTTGTTGATTCCCAACGCCAAATTTGTCGGTTTTATTGCTTTTTGCCGTGATGGCATGTTATTGGACCATACACCGGTATATTAAAACTATCGACTATGACAAAGCAAATATTGTTCGCTATAGCAATTGCCGGAAGCCTTATGGGTCTCGCCGGCTGTTCAACGGAAGGGTACGTAGAGACCCAGCCCGCTGACGTGGTATACACCCAACCGGTGGCTCCCGGGCCGGATTATGTCTGGATAGACGGGGACTGGGTATGGAGAGGAGGAAGATATAACTGGCATCCCGGATACTGGCGCCGCGGCCGGCCCGGCCATGCCTGGGTAGGCGGAAACTGGTCACATACATCCAGAGGTTATCGTTGGAACAGAGGGCACTGGCGGTAATGTGCCTGCCTGAACCTCAAACCTTTAGCCCGGTCAGGACAGTTTATGCTCCTACCGGGCTTCCTATTAAGTAGATTCCTTTACGCGAACCTAATCCCTCATTGTATTCCCTGGTTTTTTCGCATTTCCCAGCTCATTTTTTCGTTTTGCTGCTGTTATTTTATGGTAATGTAATTGCTATTTAATACCTTCAAAAGTCCAATAGACGTTAAGGCCTATGCACAGTGAGATTTCCCTGCACCACTTTGTGGATGAGCTGACCCTTGGGTTATTACCCCTGGCTGTCAGCCGCAAGACAATAATTATCAATCAAATAGATAGAAATTTACGAGTTGGCTCCGACGAAAATATGCTGGCGTATGTCCTGTGGAACCTCCTGGACAGAGCCGTCAGCAGCACCCAAAATGAATGTATTCATATCGAGAGCGTAGTCGAAGGCGACACCACCCTCATCCGGGTCAGGAATGCCGGTATCTATTTCTATCGCACCATTTCCAATGGATTCCGCCAGGTGCAATATGCCGCCGAAAAGCTGGGCGGCACCATCAGCATCGACTACAATACGGATACGACGACCACTATTGCATTAACCCTAACCGACCATAGGTCGGTCGCCTGAAGGCCATCAAACAGCGTCCGCAAGAAGCGCCACAGGCCCTTCGCCCGACAAAGACAGCCGCAGGCGTCTGCCCGAAGGGCAATGAGACAGCGTCCGTGTAAAGGCCCCGGACCTCCAGGTCCGGACGCTTTGAATTAGTTTCACTCCAACAAAAAAGGGCACCCTTTTGGAGCGCCCTTCACCTTGAATAGGAATACTAACTTAATATCTGCTATTGCTGTAGTTATTGTTCCTGCGTTGGAAAGAACCGCCGGGCTTGCTGCCCCTGTCTTCCCTGGGCTTTGCTACAGATACGCCAATAGTCCTTCCGTCAACAGATGCTCCGTCCAGTTCCTGGATAGCTTTTTGAGCAGCTGCGTCATCAGGCATCTCCACAAACGCAAACCCGCGGGATTTGCCGGTGAATTTGTCCATGATAACCTTGGCGGAAGATACTTCGCCGTACTCTGCAAAATAATCCTGTAAGTCCTCGTCAGTGACGTTGAAACTTAAGTTCGAAATGTAAATGTTCATAAATTAACTAACTGATTAAAAAAAATAAATATTACCAATCTGAGAAAATCTAGCAGGGAGTAAAGAAAACTAACGATACCGGAGATGGTTTAGCGGAAGCGATCAATTCAATTACTAATGCTGTAAGCTCAAATTTACTTCACAAAGATACGCTATTTACATCAAACCGCCAACGATTTAACATTCTTTGCTTTCCGTATAATGTCCGAAAAACGAGTCTCCGATAAATTTAACTCGTTTTCCGGAAAGATCTAAGGTCTGTAGGCCTTCGTCGGAGCTGCTTCGTCACGCTCCTCCTCGGTCGGAACCTTCGCTACGCTCGGTTCTGGACGAACGAACCTCCGGTCCGTTTTAGGGTTAATGAAAAAATAACAAAGGCCAGCGTCGCCAGCACCATCCCCGTCACACATACTCCCTTCCAGCCCACCTGCGCCCAGACATAGAGCCCGACAAAAGACCCCAGCGCAGTTCCCATGAAACTAACTGTCATGTATACTGTATTTAGCCGGTTGCGCGCTCCCGGTATTAAAGCATATACCCGGCTTTGATTGGATACATGGATACATTGCATAGCCAGGTCCAGCAGGACAATACCCGCAACGATCCCTGTCACGCTGCTCCGGAACATATATAGGAGAACAAAGGAGGCAAACAGCAAACCAAGTCCATATCCGATGGCGATCCGTGGATTACGCTTGTCCGCCGAACCACCCACCAGCGGCGCCGCCAATGCTCCCGCCGCGGCAGCCAGCCCAAACAGTCCGATCACATCGCTCTTAAAATGAAAAGGAGCCCCCGATAAATGCAGCACCATCGTCGTCCAGAACATGCCAAACGTAGCAAACACCAATGCATTGATGGACGAAGCCTCCCGCAATATGGGCTGCTCCCGGATCAGCGTTCCCAGACTCCGCATCAATCCCCCATAAGATCCCGTAAAAGCAGGCACGCTGACAGGAAATGCCCGCCGCATGATCACCAGCATGACAAAGCTGAGACCCGCTGCTACCCAGAACATTCCCCTCCAGCCCAGCCAGGCTCCAACCAGCCCGCTTAACGTACGGGACAGCAGGATCCCGATAAGCAGGCCGCTCATAATGCTGCCGATGACCTTCCCCATCCGCGCCGGCGACGCCAGATGCGCCGACATGGGCAATATCAGCTGTGGAATGACGCTGGTAGCGCCAATAAGCAGACTGGCTATCTCCAGGCTCCATAAATTAGGCGCCAATGCCGCAAAAGCCAGCGACAGCACCGCACACCCCGTCATCCACAGGATCTGTCCCTTCCGCTCGAGCTTGTCTCCCAATGGCACAAAGAATAAAAGTCCCAGCGCATACCCCGCCTGGGTAAAAAAAGCGACCTTCCCGGCTTCGCTCTCCGCCACCCCAAAACTCTTGCTGATAAGTACGATCAGCGGTTGACAATAATAAATGTTGGCGACGATCAACCCCGTACATACAGCCATGAGCGCGATAAGTCCTTTCGATAACCTGTCCTGTGATTCCATAAGTCGGCAAAGGTACGTCGGCCCGACAACATCCAACGTCAGACAACAGACCTTCGGCCGGTTGGCCGGCGACCCGGCGCCATAGGCGTTCGTCGGACCTGCTTCGTCACGGAGCTACGCTCATAACCTTCGTTGGTTCCAACTCTGTTGGACCCGCCTCGGTTACCTTGGTAGAACGTCGTCGGACCTTCTTCGACACGGAGCTTCGCTCATAACCTTCGTTGGAGCTGCTTTGACACGCTCCTTCCTCGGTTACCTCGTTCGTAACCTTCGGGACTCGTACCTTGCCCTCGGTTACCTTCGCTGAGGGCTCGGTTGTCTCTGTCCTAACGGACCGCCGGCCGGAGACCGGTCGGAATTGTCAAAATATTGTCAAAAAAAGAAGCTTTTTTATCCTCAAATCCCTAAATTCGAACCTCAAACCAACTACAAGATCCAAAAAATCACTTCCTTATGCTGTACGGTAAAAAACTGATGGTTGCATCCTCGCTCGTTGTCCTGATGATAATAGGTATGGCCGCCACCCGTCCCACGGACGGGAAACCCCACCATAAAAACCTGAAGGTCCTTCCCAAAGACATCAGCAACGAAGACCTGGGCAAGGTCATGGACAGCTGGAAAACCGCCCTTGGCGTGAAATGCGGTTTCTGTCACGCGCCCTCCGCCGACAGTACCTCTCATCACCTGGACTTTGCCAGCGATGCCAAGCCGGAAAAAGACATCGCACGTCATATGTTCAAGATGTCGGCCAAGATCAACAAAAAATATTTCAGCTTCAATAAGGACGACCAGGGCAAAACCGTCCCCTCCGTCACCTGTATGACTTGCCATCGTGGCAATCCGCATCCGGAAACAAAGTAGTACAGGAATTGGACGGTCCGCTGCGGCTCCCGGAGTTTCCGGAATTGAATATTTTCTTAATCAGTACTCCATATATTTAAGATTTAATAGGGCGCCTCAACCGGGGCGCCCTATCTGTTACTAAAACGGGCCGGAGGCCCGTTGTCCGTAACCGAGGGACCGAAGGTTACGACCGATGTGCCCGAGGAAGGAGCGTGTCAAAGCAGCTCCGACGAAGGTTATGAGCGAAGCTCCTTTCGAAGTACCCGAGGTACGAAGGGTACGAACAAGGAGGAGTGAGGGCTCGGAACTCCGACGAAGTTCTTCCGACGAAGGCCTCAGATGTCAGACCTTTCCGAAAAACGGGCTATATTTCCTCAGAAGCCCGTTTTCAGGACATTTAAATTGCCTAAATTTACGGCTTCTTAAGGCGGACTATAGGTCCACAAACTCGTTTTCAACATGGCAAACAACGCATTTACATTCGGTATGATCGGCCTTGGCGTTATGGGTCGCAACTTATTACTTAATCTCGCCGATCACGGCTTCCCCGTAGTTGGCTTTGACAAAGACACGCAAAAGACTACTTCCCTGGAATCCGCTGCCACACCCGGCACTACGGTGAAAGGAGTTAATACACTGGCTGAAATGATACAGGCGCTGGAAAAACCTCGTAAGCTGATGATGCTGGTTCCCGCCGGGAAGCCCGTAGACGATGTTATTCACGATCTGATACCCCTCCTCGACAAAGGCGATATCGTCATCGACGGCGGTAACTCTCATTGGACCGATACCCTGCGCAGAGTACAGCTGGCACAGGAAAAAGGCTTTCACTTTATGGGGATTGGTATTTCCGGCGGCGAACAGGGAGCACGTACAGGCCCCAGCATCATGCCCGGCGGAGATCCCGAAGCCTATCCCCACGTTCAACCCCTGCTGGAGGCGGTTGCCGCCAAGGTCAATGGCTACCCCTGTGTCGCTCACCTGGGCAAAGGCGCAGCCGGACACTATGTAAAAATGGTGCACAATGGCATCGAATACGCCATCATGCAGCTGATCAGCGAGACATATGACCTCCTTCATCGCGGCCTGGGTCTCGACAACGACGAGCTGTACAAGATATATAAGGGCTGGAACGAAGGCGAGCTCCAGTCTTTCCTGGTAGAGATCACCCGCGACATCTTCCTCAAACAGGATGACAAGACAGGCAATAGACTCGTAGACATGATCCTCGACAAAGCTGGCTCCAAAGGCACCGGCAAATGGACATCACAGGATGCCATGGACCTTGGGCTGCCCATCCCTGTCATCGACATGGCCGTCTCCATGCGCGAGCTCTCCGCCTACAAAGATGAAAGAACCCAGGCTTCTACAATGTACAAGACTTCCACGGTGGACGTCCCTGTACCAAAGGAAGTATTCATCCAGCAGGTGCACGACGCCCTCTATTTCGCCGTCATTATCAGCTATGCACAGGGCCTGGCCATGCTCCACAAGGCCAGCAGCGAGCTGGATATGCAGATCCCGCTGAATGAGGTGGTACGGGTATGGCGCGGCGGCTGTATCATACGCAGCTCCCTGCTGGAAACATTCTACCAGTCCTTTACAAAACACCCCGAGCTCCCGAATATCCTGCTGGATGCAGACATCTGCCAGCTCCTCTCTGCCAAAAAGCAGAATATGCGCAACGTCATTATCCATGCCATTCACATGGGGTATCCCGTAGGAGGCCTTATGGCGGCGCTCAGCTACTTTGATGCCTATCGCAGCGAGCGTATGCCGACCAATCTCATCCAGGCACAGCGCGACTACTTTGGAGCCCATACTTATCAGCGCATCGACGAACCCGGCACTTTTCACACGCAGTGGGAAAAGAGGCCGTAAAGCCCATCATTGGCCCCGCCAGATGCCGAAGGCATCGGTACGGGCAGGAAGGACACTAGCCAAACAGGAACTATTATTCAAAGGATCAACAGATAGTATATGCAAAACCATAAAAGACCACCCGCCTCCATCATTTTCATCTTCGGAGGTAGTGGCGATCTCAATTTCAGAAAACTCTCTCCCGCCCTATATAACCTGGCCATCGACAACTGGATGCCCGAAAAATTTGCGATCATCGGCATCGGCCGCAGCCCATACAACGACGAAGACTATCGCAAACGCCTGCTGGATGGCATCCAGCAATTCAGCCGCCGGAAAGGCGAACAGAATGGCCAGTGGTCCGAATTCTCCCAGCACGTATCCTACCTCCAGATGGATGCCGAAAAGGACAGCGACTACCAGAAGATCTCCGACATCGTAAAGAAGAAGGAAGAGGAGTTCGGCGAACATCCCAACGTGATCTTCTATCTTTCCGTGGCGCCCCAGCTGATGCCCGACATCGCCAAGAAATTAGGAGGCCTCAACCTCTGCACGGACACGCGCCAGACCCGCATCGTCATCGAAAAGCCGTTTGGCCATGACCTGAAGAGCGCGCACGAGCTCAACGAGCTGCTCATGAGCAGGTTCAAGGAAGAGCAGATCTATCGCATCGACCACTACCTCGGTAAAGAGTCGGTTCAAAACATCCTGTCGCTGAGATTCGCCAACGCGCTGTTCGAGCCCATCTGGAACAGGAACTATATCGAATATATACAGATCACGGCATCCGAGACGGTCGGCGTGGAAGGCCGCGGCGGCTACTATGAGCAGTCCGGCGCCCTCCGGGACATGGTGCAGAACCATATCCTGCAGCTGATGTGTATGGTGGCGATGGAGGCTCCGGTCTCTTTTGACGCCAACGAGATCCGTAATAAAAAAGTCGATGTGCTCAACGCCATCCGCAAGATCAACAAGGAAGACGTCAATGCGATTGCCGTAAGAGGCCAATACGGCGACGGATGGATGAAGGGACAGAAAGTACCGGGCTACAAACAGGAGAAGAGCGTCAATCCCAACTCCGCCGTCGAGACCTTTGCCGCCGTCAAGTTCTATATCGACAACTGGCGCTGGCAGGGCGTACCCTTCTACGTTCGCACGGGCAAGCGGATGAACCAGAAGACCACCAACATCACCGTCCAGTTCAAGACCGCTCCCAACTACGCCTTCCCTCCGGAAGCAGCGGATACATGGAGAGCCAACAGACTGACCATCAGCATACAGCCCGAAATGGAAGTGCGTCTGCGCTTCCAGGCCAAACGCCCGGGTCAGTCCATGAACCTCGACCCGGTAGACATGATCTTCAGCTCCGACTCCACACACGAACCCGAAGCATACGAGACATTGCTGCTGGATGTCATGGAAGGCAACCCCACCCTCTTCATGCGCGCCGATCAGGTAGAGGCCGCCTGGAAGATCGTAATGCCCATCCTGGAGACATGGGAAAGCCGCCCTCCTGTAGACTTCCCGAACTATACTCCCGATGGATGGGGCCCCGAGGACGCAGAAGCGCTCATCGCAAGGGACGGGCATAACTGGATCAATATTCCGCAGCCCAGCCAGGATGGCGGCGGTCACAAATAACCAGCATATGGAACTACATACATTCAAAAACGTCGAGACATTGAACCTTGCCTTCGCGGAATGGATCACCGGCGTCATCGAAAATACGCTCAGGACGCAGGATCGTTTTACCATCGCGCTCTCCGGAGGCAGCACCCCCGTACCGGTGCACCTTATACTGGCAGGAAGTCCTTATAAAGAGCGCATCGACTGGTCCAAGCTGCATGTTTTTTGGGGAGACGAGCGCGCCGTTCCGTTCGAGGACAGCCGTAATAACGCAAAGATGGGATATGACACCCTGTTGAACTTTGTATCCGTACCGCCCGCACAGATCCATGTCATGCGCACCGACATCCCACCCGGGCAGTCGGCGGCAGAATATGAAAAGATCCTCCACGAATACTTCGGGCCCACAGGCCCCAGCTTCGACCTTGTCCTCTTAGGCATGGGCGACGACGGACACACCCTGTCCCTCTTCCCGGGCACAGCCGTAGTGCATGAGGAAACAGCCTGGGTGACCTCCTTTTTCCTGAAGGCGCAGGACATGTACCGTATCACGCTGACACGTCCCATCGTCAACAGGGCTGCCCGTGTCGGATTTATTACGGCAGGCTCAAAAAAAGCCCATGCGCTAAAGGAAGTGCTGAAAGGAGAATACAATCCGGACAAGTATCCGTCACAGACGATCATGCCCCAGGCGGGCGAGCTTCACTGGTTCGTGGACGAAGCGGCAGCGGCGGATTTAAAATAACTGGCTGATCAGCTCATTGGTCAGCTTCCTGTCGCCCTTTGTCCAGATGCCGTTTGGTTCTGGAAATTCGTTGATATTATAACCCCCATGTGCTTCGAAGTCGAAGATGGCCTGGCAATATCCATCCAGCACCAGCGCGCACTTCATCCAATCCTTCGACCATACGATCAGAAGCCTGGACTTTTCAGGTCCATTGCCCGCACCTGGTGGAGGAGGATCATCGGGGTCCGGTGCTTCGTAAATGTGTAACGCATCCAATACTTTCATTCCGGCGCCACTCTCATCCATCTCCAGCGCATAAAAATAGGCCGTCTCGCCATCATCTTCAAAGACGACGCCATAACGATTCTCCGGCGAGATACTCTCGATAAAAACATCTTCCCCCCGGACAATATCTTTCTCCTGCATCAGGTATCCGTTCATGGCTATTTTTTTGTGGGCTTTCCTTCAGACGGGCCGCCCTTCATCTGGTTTAACCAATCCACTATCCCCGCATATATCTTGCGGGCCACGGCCTTATGGAATTTGGGGTTCAAGATCTTTTTTTCATCCTCCGGATTGCTGAGAAAAGCCACTTCCACCAGGGCATTGGGATATTCCGTAGGACCGCTGAGGGCGAAGTTGAAATTCCCTACATTCCCATACTCTTTCAACCCCAATGTAAGCATCTGTTTCAGGATGGCTTCGCTCAATGGACGGAAACCTATGTAGCGGTAATAAGTGCTTGTACCCTGCACCGTATCCACACTGGCAGAATTGAGATGAATGCTCACCAGCAGATGAGGATCGTATTGTTTCAACATCTCCATCCTTTCCGGCATGGTAAGCGAGGTATCTTTTGTACGGGTCATAAAGACATTCCGCACACCCATTTTCTTTAAATACTTCTCCACCTCTTTAGCGATCAGGAGCGTATAATCCTTTTCCAATACATGGCTGGTGACGCCGTCTGCGCCGGGGTTGTCGCCCCCATGTCCCGCGTCGATGGCAATGCGAAGCTTTTTGATATCCAGCACGGGAGGCTGCCGCCTGACCCTTACTATCAGCTTCCTGCCCGCACTGTCATAATCCAGGCTATAGCCCCAATGCTGCGAATGCTTCAGCTGTATATAGACCCGGAACACATCATCCTCCACCTGCTCGTACCAGGTATTCTTTATTTCCTTCGTGGTCTTCAGCTGTATGATCCAGTTGGTATTGCTGGTGACGCCATAAACATCGACCGCTATCCGGCTGGGATCTATCAGTTGAAAAGCATGATAGGGCCAGCGCTCGTCCAGGTTGATGGAGACATAATCATATGCCGTATCTCCATAAGTCTTTATATTCCCGGTAAGATGAATATTGTGTGCACTGCGCCTTGCCGCTTGTTTAAAGAGTGTCACTACGCTGTTCTTGGCAATATAAGCCGCATGAGATGCGGATAGCTGGATCTTATAATCCGTATTGAAGCTGTCGACGATCTTTACCAGCACATTACTATCCAGGTAACCCAGCTTGGCCCCGCCTAGCCGGTCGTCGCCAATTCCATATTCCATAAAAGGGAACTTGCCCGTGGTCCGCGCCCACCAGACACTGTCCTGGGACAGGGCGGGTAGGGTACTCAATAGAAAGAGAAGGTAGAAGACTATTCGACGCATCCATTGGAAATTTGCATTAAAGATAACCTACAAAAAGAGGCCCCCCAAATTATCAGGCGGGCCTCGCGCTCATGTGTGACCTGTCTATAAAAAATTACTATACTATAAAGGATATTTATTATCAGTTGTCAGCCGCGCAGCGATCCTTCTCTTAGCCTCCTTGCTGTTAAAAGGCTCGACCTTGGTAAACCGCTTCAGCCCCAACAGCATCATTCGTTGCTCATCCCCATCAGCAAAGGCATTGATAGCATCTTTCCCAGCCTTGTGGATCTGGTCGGCGGCATCGTACAGATACGTGCGCATAATATCCAGCTCAAAGGCACAGGCGGCTTCACCGCGCTGATCCACCAGCTTCTCGGCCCTTAATAAAGAGCTCTCGGCTAAAAAGGTCACCATCGCCATATCGGCCACGTGCATCAATATCTCCTGCTCACTCTCCAGCTTCGTCATTAGCTTTTGTACAGCTGCCCCCGCAGTCATGAGAATAGCCTTCTTAAAATTACGTATGGCCTTTTTCTCCCGGGCGAATGGCGCCTCTTCCTCACTGCCGAATTCCGGTATGCTCATCAGCTCTTTCGATACCGCCATGGCAGGCCCCATGATATCCAGCCGTCCCTTCATGGCTCGCTTCAGCACCATATCCACCGTCAGCAGCCGGTTGATCTCATTGGTGCCCTCATATATCCGATTGATCCGGCTGTCCCTGTAGGCCTTGGAAATAATATACTCATCACTATAGCCGTTGCCGCCATGTACCTGCACCCCTTCATCTACGACAAAATCCAACGCTTCGCTGCCAAATACTTTCAAAATGGCGCATTCGATGGCATATTCTTCTGCGGCGCCTAATAATGCCTCATTAAAAGGCTTACCCGCAGACACCAGCTCCACTTCCTTGTCATCGATCCATTTGGTGGTACGATACAGGGCGCTCTCCGCCGTCCATATCTGTATAGCCATCTCCGCCAGCTTGTTCTTGATAGCCCCGAAATTGGCGATCGCCGTCTTGAACTGCTCGCGGGTATTGGCATATTGAATAGTAGTAGTCAGCGCCCGCTTGGCTCCACCCCGGGCGGCAGCACATAGCTTGAGCCTGCCGATATTCAAAATATTGAAGGCGATGATATGCCCCTTGCCCGGCTCTCCCAGGAGATTCTCCACAGGCACCTTGCAATCCTGGAAGTACAATTGCACCGTACTGCTGCCCTTGATCCCCATCTTATGCTCCTCCGGACCCTGGGTAAAACCCTCAAACCCCCTTTCTACAATAAAGGCGGAGAAATCCTTCCCGTCGATCTTGGCAAACACCGTGTATACGTCCGCGAAACCCCCGTTGGTGATCCAGCATTTCTGGCCATTCAGCAGATAATATTTTCCATCGGCAGATAGTTTGGCCGTCGTCTTGGCTCCCAGCGCATCACTACCGCTGTTCGGCTCCGTAAGGCCGTAAGAACCCTTCCACTCGCCGGTGGCCAATTTAGGGATATATTTCTTTTTTTGCTCGGGAGTGCCAAAATAAAGAATGGGCAAGGTCCCGATACCCGTATGGGCCGAGACCCCGACAGAAAAGGAAAAGCCTCCACCCAGCCCCTCATTCACCAGGGTGGCCGTGATAAAATCCTTTCCCAGTCCGCCATATTCCTCCGGCACGGCCACGCCCAATAAGCCCTGCTCCCCCGCCTTCTGGATAAGAGAAGGCATCAGACCCTGCTCCAGCTTATCGATACGGTCGATGACAGGCAATACCTCCGCATCCAGAAAGGCATTACACATATCCTTCACCATCCGCTGCTCTTCATTAAAGTCTTCCGGTATAAATGTTTCAAAGGCATTGCTTTCCTTTATCAGCCACTCTGCTCCCTTAAGAGCTTGTTTTTTGTCGGTTGAGGCACTCATAGAAAACAGTTTATTGTGTAAGAAAATTTAATTTCGTAACGCATATCACCGGAGATTGTCATAAACGATCTGCAATACTTCCTTGCAAATCTCTATCCTGTCCTCCGGCACCCCTTCCAATGCCTCGTTCAGCGTAGCCTCCGCCAGCTCCATCGTCTCCTCCTGCAGCTTCTGCGCCTGACGGGTGAGATAAATAAGGTTGATACGTCGATCGTTGTCGGAAGGAACTCTCTTTACCAATTGCAATTTTTCCAGATTATCCACAAGCCGCGTAATGCTGGGCTTATCCCTGAACGTGGCGTTACATAGCTCCTGCTGGCTCTTGCCATCCTCCTTCCATAAATGATACAGCACACTCCATTGCTCGATGGTTATTTTCACACCGGCCGAATTGAACTTCTTCTGCAGATTGCGGGCAATGGCTATACTCGCCTTGCCAGTAATAAAACTATATAGCTCGCCCTTTTTGAATTGGTTGTTTGGCATATAGTTAGTTAAACAACTATTGAAATTACTATTATTTTCTGAAAAATCAAGGGACCTCCCTGGTATTTTTTTTGCTGCTTTTCTCATTGACCTATTGACCAGGCCTTCTTCCGCTTCCCTTTAGCTTACAGCCATCACTACCTCTCGATTACATCACCCTAATCCTCACGCAATGCGTAATTTGACCTCTATTATCGCGATAGCGATGCTTTTGCCCATATTGTCGTCGGCCCAGAAGAAATACAAGGTTGTCGTGCTCGGGTCTTCCTCAGCCTATGGCATAGGCGCTTCGGTGCCCGACAGTTCCTGGGTCGGCCGGACAAAAGCTTATTACAAGTCCCAGCATCAGCTGGATACGGTCATCAACCTGGCCGTTCCCGGATCGTTCTCCGACAGCGGAGTAAAGCTCCTTCCCAATGCGCTCAGCTATGACCCGGACCTCGTGCTCGTCAGCTTCCCTTCCAACGACATTGTCGCTGATCTCGGCATTCCGCACTATATGAGAAACCTCCGCGAAATGTATAATACCGTGACCGCAGCCGGGAAAAAATGCTACATTTCCACAACCCAGCCAAGGGACGATCAGTATAACGAGTACACCCTGAAAGTAGCCCGCGATTCGATAGTGATGGAGTTCCCCTCCAATTACATGCAGTTTTATGACCCGCTGGTAGCGCCGGGATCCTATGATATCAATCCCTTGTACTCGGCCGAGGGCACCCATCCCAATGACGCCGGTCACCGGCTGCTTTTTCAGGCAGTGCTGGCCGCACAGGTCATCCCTTCGACGCCACTGCCGCTGGTCCTCACAGATTTCTCCGGCAGCAGGACAGACCAGGGCGTCATGCTGAGCTGGAGCGCCTCCAATACGGACAGCGATCTGAACTTTTTTATCGAGCGCAGCACGGATGGAACCACATACGGAAGCATCTACCAGGTGAAAGCCATATCCGATGGTGTGCTAAGACAGTATTCTTTTACGGATCAGAATCCTCCGGCCAGCCGGACCTTCTACAGGATCAGAGCCATAACGGATGGGAACAGTATTACGTATTCAAATGTCCTCACCTTCGATGTCCCCGTGACCAGCCTGACAATTGAGAAAGTGTATATCACGGGCCTTTATATCACCACCGCCATCGGTATCCCCAAAGACGAGACCTTCCGTCTCGCCATATTCAACACGGGAGGCATTCCCGTACAACGACAATCCTATACGGGCAGGGCGCCTGTCGTTACCCTCCATATACCCATGATAGCATTGCCGGCTGGTATTTATTACCTGGAGATTGCGACATCCGATGGACAGCGGGCTATAAAAGCATTTACCGTCCTTTAGACGGGCTCCTCCGCCGCTCGGACCGGCGAGCTGACGATTTTCTATGTAGATTTAGCCCATAATATGCCTCACCGCAGTCTCACATTCCGGCAATCCCGCATCAGCTATTACCGCTGGGGCAAAGGCCCCCGGTTGCTGCTTTGTTTCCACGGCTATGGCGAGTCCGCCCCTGGCTTCTCCTTCCTGGAAGACTTCCTGGGAGATGCATTCACCATCCTGGCCATCGACCTCCCTTTTCATGGACAGACAGATTGGAAAGAAGCCCCTCTTACACCAACGACCCTGCTGGCCATCATAGAAGAAATTATAGTGCGGGAACTGAGCTGTCCTCCCAGCCTGGCCGCCGGGTCGCCCGCTGTGACGGCTTCTATACCCGGCGAGCTCACACCGGAAAAAGGCGCGCCCCCTCTTGCGACGTCACCTGGCTGGTGGCTAATGGGCTACAGCATGGGAGGCCGGATCGCCCTCAGTCTTCTCGAACACGCCCCTGAACGAATAGACAGGCTGATCCTTTTGGCCCCCGATGGTCTCGTCGTAAACCCCTGGTATTGGCTGGCCACCCAGACAAGGCCCGGCCGGCAGCTCTTCAAATGGACCATGTACCACCCCGGATGGTTCTTCCTTGTGCTCCGTATGGGCAATAAGCTCGGACTGGTAAACCCCAGCGTCTACAAGTTCGTAGCCAATTACGTCGACAATAAAGAGATCAGGTCAGCGCTGTATACCCGCTGGACAGGTCTTCGTCTTTTCAAACCCCGGCTCGCCATGATCAAGAACATCATACGCACCCGCCAGCTGCCCGTACAGCTCCTGTATGGCAGGTTCGACCGTATCATCCGTGTAGAAAGGGGAGAGCAGTTCCGCAAAGGGATAGAGCCCTGGTGTGAGCTGACGGTGATTCCCGCCGGTCACCAGCTCCTGAAAAAAGACCACATACAAGCGCTGCTTTCCGCCCTTGAGCCGCAGCAGGCGGCTCGTCCAAAGGACAGACTTTAGCGGTATATTTACCGCCTATATGCTGGTGCTTACATTCATATGCGTGCTGCTCCTCGCCCTCTACGGGACATTGATCATATACTATACCTGGGCCTGGACAACAATCCCCGACTGGTCGCCGCCCACCAGCATGCCACCGCCCCAGGTCCGTATCACCGTCCTCGTCCCAGCCCGTAATGAAGAAAAAAACATTCTTTCCTGTCTGGGCTCGCTCTCCCGCCAGTCCTATCCCAAAACACTGTACGAGGTCATTGTCATCGACGATCACTCCACCGACAACACAGCCGCGCTCGTAAAAGACATGGCCGCCACATCATCTCTTCAGCTCACCTGCCTCCAGCTCGCGGATCGCGGCGCGCGAATTTCGAAGAAATTCGCCATCGAGACAGGCATAAGCATGGCCCACGGCGCCCTCATCGTCACGACAGACGCGGATTGCTGGTTCGAACCCGACTGGCTATATACCATCGCCGCATTTTACGAATCCACCAACGCCAAATTCATAGCAGCGCCCGTAAGGATCAGCGGGGTCCTCACCAGCTTATCGAGCGCATCGACGCCCGGCTTATCCAGTCCACCATCCACGCCAGCCCCCCCGGCATCCCACCGCTCCCAACACAGTCTCCTGTTCCTCCTCCAGACCCTCGACTTCATCACCTTGCAGGGCATCACGGGCGCTTCCGTATCCCGGAAAGTCCATTCCATGTGCAATGGCGCCAACCTGGCATATGAAAAAAAAGCCTTCGAAGAGGTGGACGGCTTCCGGGGCATCGACAAAATACCCTCCGGAGATGACATGCTGCTGATGCATAAGATCTATAAAAAATACCCCGACAAAGTATTTTTTCTAAAAAGCCGCCATGCCATCGTATCCACGCAGGCCGAACACAGCTGGGAGGGATTTGGCAACCAACGCATCCGCTGGGCCAGCAAAGCCAGTGCTTATGACGACCGGCGGATATTCTGGGTCCTGCTACTGGTCTACATCGTCAATCTGCTCTTCCCGGTGCTCCTCATCGCCTCCTGCTGGAACAGATGGTACCTCCTGACAGCCCTGATACTGGGCATAACAAAGGCGGCTATAGAATATCCATTTGTAAGAATGGTGGCCGGCTTTTTTGGACAACAACGTCTAATGGTCTATTTTCCATGCCTGCAACCTTTTCACATAGCCTATACAGTTATCATTGGATGGCTCGGACAGTTTGGGGGTTATAAATGGAAAGGTCGAAATGTGCGGAAATCGGGCAGTATCAAAAAATAGCAAATGAGCGCTCATCAACACATAGGCCGCCGCCTGGTTCGCAATACAGGGGCTTTATTCGGACTCATCGTCATCGGTACTGCCCTGTTTGTAGCCCTGACATGCTATTTTATTGCCCCCGACAGCACGCCCAACGCCAATCGTATGATCGTCGAGATAGGCGGACGCCGGCCAGGCTTTCACCAGCAGTTCCTCCTCCTGAAAAAGGAAAGAACAACCCTGCACCCCTCTTTTTTTCAACGCCTGCTGTCCGGCCGGGAGGATGAGTACAACTATATTCCTATCGACGGCTACAGGCAACAGGGAGACAGCCTCATCATACAGAAATTCATAGACGAGGGCCTCGGCGAAAGACAATCCTTCGCTTTGCATATGCTTGGTAATGATCCCCAAAAGCGCATCGTCAACCGCACTTTTTTGCTCGGCACCGACAAATACGGAAGGGATATCCTAAGCAGGCTGCTGGTGGGCGTTAGGGTAAGCCTGGCAGTAGGATTGGTCACCGTGATCATCTCCCTCACCATTGGCGTTCTTCTTGGCGCGCTCGCAGGCTATTTCCGGGGCCGGGTGGATGAGATCATCCTCTGGTTGATCAATGTCGTCTGGAGCATTCCCACATTATTGCTCGTCTTTGCCATCACGCTGATGCTGGGCAAAGGCTTCTGGCAGGTCTTCGTGGCCATCGGCCTCACACTATGGGTCAACGTAGCCAGGATCATCCGCGGTCAGGTGCTGGCTATGAGGGAGCGGGAGTTTGTGGAGGCAGCCCGCGCGCTTGGCTATTCCCATACCCGTATCCTCTTCCGTCATATCCTGCCCAATGTCATGGGACCGGTTTGGGTAGTATGCGCCTCAAATTTTGCGTCAGCCATCGTTATCGAGGCGGGCCTGAGCTTTTTAGGCGTAGGCGTTCAGCCCCCACAGCCCAGCTGGGGATTGATGATCAAGGAAAACTACAATTTCATTATTACCCATAACCCAATGCTGGCCCTCGCACCGGGTCTGGCCATTATGCTGGTCGTGCTGGCATTCAATCTCCTTGGCAATGGACTGCGGGATGCCCTGGACGTGAGGACCCAGTAAGGACCGCTCCCGAAAGGCACTGGCAGCAAGCCCCATTTACTTCGCGGAATAACGATAGCTGCCCGACCAGGTGTTGGTAGAGGTCGAATTGGACGTGACAGTGATCTTTACCAGGCTGATTACCGCTACAGGCGTACCCGTAATGTTAAAATCATTGGAGGCCGTGGTCGTGCTTTTTGACGTCGTAAAAAAGTTATTGGTAGTGCCATCCTGGGCAGCCGTCACGGCAATGGTAACCCCCTTGGACGGCATCGCAGAGGTGATCCTGACATTCAGATTGAAAGGCCCCAGGGCCGGAGGTTGTGTGGTATTGATGGCAGGAGTGGTTGTAACGGCAAGCGTCGCCTCAGGAGCACTCTTACTACCGCCGCACCCTGAAAGGAAAGGCAATAAGGCAATGGCCAAAAGGGTGATTGTGCGGCAATTGGTCTTGCTCAGAAAATAGCCCAATTCCCGCAAACCGCTAATGTCTGTCCTTCGGACTAGCCGCCCCCGGCGGCTTAGTAAATTTTTTCCGGCGGATCGTTGCTTCATAAAGAGTGAATTAATAGGACAAATTAATAACTATTCTTTAAAGACCTGAACATTGCGGCTGAAACTTTCATCCAGTGAAATAAAGGTCTCCGTACGCTCAATCCCCTTTATTTTCTGCAGCTCGTCATGCAGGACATACCGCAGCTGATTGATGTCCTTACAGGCTATCTCTGCGAACATGCTGTAATTGCCCGTCGTATAGTTCAAACGCACTATCTCGGGTATCTTCTGCAGCTCACGGGCGACACTGTCATATAAAGAGCTTTTTTCCAGGTAAATACCGATAAATGCAATAACATCATAACCCAATTGCTTCAGATCTACATGCAATTTAGTACCTTTAACGACGGACAGTTCCTGTAATTTCTTTATCCGTACATGAATAGTGCCTCCCGAAACAAATAATTTCTTGCCCAGCTCAGCATAGGAAATCTCCGCATTGTCCATCATTTCATGGATGATCTGCAGATCCAATTTGTCGAGATTCAATTTTACAGCCATCTTGAATAGTGT
>Ga0105240_10004053_pt1 | contig 22537 bp, 25 predicted proteins | sample KBSC54metaG_FD_80426 | JGI IMG/M metagenome (GOLD analysis project Ga0105240, IMG submission 80426) | Corn rhizosphere microbial communities from Kellogg Biological Station, Michigan, USA - KBS C5-4 metaG | ecosystem: Host-associated > Plants > Roots > Rhizosphere > Soil | place: Michigan, USA... | reverse complement strand
TACAGAGCTGTCGCTCTTGTACGCTTGATGAGCCGTTGGGCTCTGAATAAGCACATCTGGCGATGTGCATCACACCGCACGCGGTGTGTGGAGGGGACCGGAGGGAGAGATGAACCGACAAACCATGATGAGCGAGTCCTTCCTCGGCAGCCGTCCTAAAAGAAAGGGCGGTTTTTGTTTTCGTCCGATGGGCCGCTCCTCGTCTGTCCGTGGCCCTTCCCGCGTCCCCGTGGTCCCTTGCTTGGCGGAAGTCTTCCTGGGCTTCCGGCGGTCCTCTTTAAGGCGCCTCGTGCCATAAAGAAAAGAGCCTCGGCAGCTGAAAACTGCCGAGGCTTTTTGGTCACTGATCCTGTTTCCGCCCGCTACAGGAGGTACGGATGGACCGCCTTCTGCGCCATCATGTAGTCGCGTTGGATCTGGTCCTTGTCGCTGGACTCGGATCCCACGCACAGCAGGTCGAAGTACATAATCCCGTTGATGCAGATTGACGGCAATCGGAGCCCGGACGGTCCACAGGCCGTCACGAAGTCCTCCATCGTTGGGAGCGGCATAACTTCCATTTCCATGCACCACTGGCGAATTTCCTCGAAGGAACGGAGTCCATAATTGGTATCATTCGTTTCGTGCGGACCAAAACGTTTGATCACGCCAATAAGGCCTTCCTGCTTCCAGATCGTGTCAATGTCGGGATAGATGTCGCACGAATCGTAATCGAAGGTGCCGATCTCGTCTTCGTGTGGAGCATCTAAATCGTTATACTTCCACGCGTCATCCCATGCTTCGTGCCAGTCATCCGCATCGCGAACTTCAAGCTCGCCGGCGATCCACCGTTCGATCTCTGAAATTTCTTCCTGGCACAATGCGCGAGAGTTGAGGAGCCGGATGTCAGCGGCGTTGAGTTTAAATCCGGGAATCGGATTCGGGTTTGCTTTCATCTCTTGATAAAAAGGAAGGGGAGTCAGTGAGGCACTCCCCCGTTTGCTTAGGCGTTGGTGGTATCCTTGATGACCGCGATCAACTTCTTCAGTTCCTTTGAGGAGGGACGTTTATCATCGAGTTCACGCTGCCTATCTTCCTTAGCCTTCGGCGTCATCCCGATGCAGGGGAGGTCGAAGTAGCGCTTTTTCGCGTGCGTGATGTTGGGCAGCTGGTGACCGAGCCTGCCGAGCGCGTCACCTACGCCGGCCCAGCCCGGACCAGCCTTGATCCGGTAGCAGCCCGCCTTTACCAGGAGCGTTCCGACCATCTCGCCCGTGGCGAAGCGGCGTCCGCTCGTTTCTTTCAAAAGGTACCGCTTCATTATCAGAATCAGCAGAACCAAGTTGCCATGTTTGGAGGTCATCGCGCGATGCAGCATTTTCATACCGGCAGCAATGGCCTTGTCGGACACGTCCGCCGCACGCATGGATGCAACGTAGTCGGTTACGAACTGCACAAGGTTCGGACTGACTTCAAGTTTCGGGGATGATGGGGTGGATTCGCTTGTAGTGCCGTTCAAGGCCAAACGGCCGACAGAGGCGGAATGATGGTTCGAAGTTCCGGTAAGACCGGCATTTTTCGTAATCGAGGCGTTTTTGATTATTTGGACCATATTGGTATTGTTTTAATTAAGTTCGCGCTACGCCGCGCCGCCCGAAGGGCGACGACAACGCGCCGCGGACAACAACTAAGAACTCCGATCCCCAAAAAAGTCGGCTGGATGTGGCGTCGAGCCGAGACTCAATTCCGTGCAAGTCGCTATCTGCGAATGAGATCGATCGAAAAGGAAATATTCCAGCACCCCCAGTGACACCTATTATATGGGGGTATTATACCCCTCCTTTATGAGGGGTTTTAGGGGCTAAAGGTGAGCCGCTCCTGCGTGCTACAGATTCGATGTCTTCAGGAGCTTCTCTAGCGGCACCCCAACGCCCCGCGCCATCGCGACCAATGTCCTAAGTCCAGGGTTCTCGATTTTTCGAACGCTCAGCAACTTCGCCAATTGCTTTTCGCGGAGGCCTCCACGTCTTGCGCATTCTGCAATGGTCAGGCTCTTCCTCTCTCGTGCTTCCTCGAACCGCTGCACAAAGCAGTTCCGCACGCGTTTTGCCAGGTCGTCCACATCCTTCCGGATTTTTTCGATGTCGTTATTGCGATCTTTCGATCCGGGGCGCTTGGGCATAAAACGGTGGGACTGATTTTGGCGGCTTCATAGTTTTTTGGCTCTCAACAGTTTCGAATGCGAGTTTTGATGCATCGAACGACCGCGTTGGCAGCTACACGGGACCTCCTTGACCTCCAACGGATGGTCGTGGAAGTGGCTCCTGGCAACTCGGGCAATAGTTCTTGTTGGGTTCCTTCCGGAGTGGCCACGTGAGGTCGCGGCGAGTTTGCGGAGGCTGCCCGCCCGCGCCGCTTCCGGTCCCTCTCTTCGCTCGTTCCCTTTCCGCTCTGCGGACAAGCCCCTCCGCAAAGCCACCGCTTCGCTCCTGTGGTCGTTGCGTGCGCAGGGTCGCAAGGAGGCGGACGGTTCGGACCGTTGCTCGAGGGTTTTCACGTGAGAAAAAGCGGGCGTGGGTTTTCTTTGCTTCCCACACGAAAAACCAGAGACGACCCGTCCGACTTGTCTGGATTGTTTGGTTCGTTTTCGCCGCTTTGAGCTTGGCTGCGTTCGGCCTTCCGTGTTCGGACGGTTCGGACGGTTGGTTTCGTGTTTTCGCGAGAGGGCCGTGCGTTTTTTCCGTCCCCCGTCTCCACACTCCCACAAAAGACAACGAGGGAGGCGTCCGAGCCGTCCGGCGCACCCCACCGCCCGCCCCGTGAGGGTGAAGGCGTTCCGGTCCGGCTCTGCCTGCTCCTGGGGGCTTGGGCGAGCTCTTTCCGCTCCGTCCTCTTGTCCACTCCGCCGTTTCCGCACGGCCTCACGCGGGGTGTCTCTTCCAGAGGAGGCGAAGAGACACTCCCGCAAGGCTCGTTCAAGGCCGCGAGGCTACGGGTTACGCAGCTTCTCGCGCCGCCCCCGCAGCTGCACGGAAACCGGACGCCACTTGACGGGAGGCGCGGCCTTTTTGCGCCCTCTCTGACCGTCGCCCGCCAGTCGACTGATCGCAGCACGGTGCGCGCGTGCTTCCTCCGAGTCGCCGGGGTTGACCACGCAGGCGAAGCGGCTATTATCGAAGACGATTAAGTGATTCCCCTTGCTGTCGCCGCCGAGTTCGGCACAGGCGGGGCAGCGAGCATTGAAGGAGCCATCGTCCCGCTCCACGATGTTATCGAGCTTAGAATGTATTAGGCTCATAGGGCTGTACGATCGCCTTAGCTTTGAGTTTGCTTTCGCCCAGATCCCGCTGCAGCCGTTGCGGCTCGGTTACAGGCGTCACCAGCTTCACTCCCTGATAACCTCGCTTCATGGCTCCAGAGCGATAAATGTCGTGACGGCAGTGGACGCCAAATCGCTCGAGGAGGAGGTTGGAGATACCCTTGCTGAAGGCCATGTTCGACTGCGGCACCCATTGACGATCCGAGCAGAACATTTCGTACCCACGGTAGAGTTCCTCCGAGGTGACGCTGTCCTTAACGGGCTCGCCAAGCTCGATTTCCTCCTTCGCGAAGGCACAGATGCTATCGGACTCGTCCAGGAGGTCTTCGATCACTTTCTGCTGCCGGTCTGAAACGACCCACCGATGCTGCTCGGCATAGTCGCGTTTGAGAAGGGAGAGACCCTCGATCATCCAGTTCAGGATGCCAGAAGCCTCGGTCTCGACGATCTGCGACGCGTAATTGGGAATGACCCGGTCCGCCTTCCGGGCGAAATTCACGATCTTGAGCCGCCGCCCCCAAGCGCCTCGATCCCCATCCAGCGACACACGGAGGTTCGTGTTCGCGGTAATCCAAATGTTGTATTGCCCGGTCAGCGCCACGGTGCCGTTCTGGTTTTTCAGTTCCGCATCGAGCACATCGCCGCCACTCAGGCTTTTCAGGGTTTCCGCTCCCTTCTTGTTCAGGAAGTCGCCGGGAACGTCAGCGCCCACGAGGAGGATCTTCCCGATGAACTTGCCGACCTCGAAGCGCTGCGTGAGCAGGTTGGTTCGCATCTGGACGCAGTTGTTCCGGCCAACCATCTGGCTCATAATGTCGACAAGCGTGCCTTTCCCAGCCCCGCCTGCGCCGATGAGGAGGATGATTGCTTGGCCGAAATTTCTCTGCGCGAGCAGCATGCCCGCCGCCTTCTGGAGCAAAAGCACATCATCTTCGGGAACCGCCTGGCGCAGGAACTCTTCGAAGGTGGGACAGCTTGCCGCTGGCTCGTAGTGGTGTGGGACCCGTGCGAGCGACAGGTAATCAGGATCAAAAGGAAGCAGGGCGGGCTCTGATCCTCCGAGATCCAGCATCCCATTTCCCACATGGACCAAATCACTCGATATCTTGGTTTGCGAGGAATCTTTCGCCGCCACCCCCACCATTAAATTGGCAATCTCTGTCAACACGCGATCAGTGCGTTTGGCTAAGAGATTGGAGGCATCCTGAACGCGGTCGCAGAGTGAGCCGAGAAAGTCTCCAACCGCCACCTTAACTTCCGGATCGGGCCTGAACATCCAGACGCCCGATGCCGAATCGTACTCGTGAAAGCCGACGTTGCGAAAATACTGGATCGGGTTCTCGAAGCAGAAATGGGCCGCAATGGACTGCTGGTTGAGCCTGATGGCGCCTTGCTGGGACTCGAACAGCATTTCGCCGTATTTCTCAGTCACCTTCGCAAGTCCGCCGTCCTCCGTCGTGTCCTCGGAGCGAGGCGACTGGCCCGAGCCTTTCGCTTTCGGCCAGTTCGCGGGGAACTGGATCTCGTCCCAGCGAATCCGGATCGGCTTCGAGGGGTTCGTCACCCGGTAGGGAACGCCGGACGGATGCGTGCCGGTGACGATCGTGAGACGTTTGTCACTGCGGACCTCGATAATGTTCCCGCCGTCGGGATTGCGGATATCGAAGCTCGGCGGTATTGGCCCCTCGGCCACGAACCAGCGGTTGCAGCCGCGCTTTGCGCTGGTCGTCAGGGTGTCGGCGAATCGCGGATTGCAGGCCAGGAACTCTTCGTCGAAAGCCGGGTCGTCGAAGTCGAGGGAGCAAAGCCCGTTGCTCGCACTTCCCAGCAGCACCGCTGTGCCGCGTCCTTCATCTCCCAAAGTCAGTATGCAGTCCGGCTCCCGAACCGCCTCAATTGTCATCTTCTGATGGGATGGTAGAACTGGTGCCTTTAACTTTGGACGAATAGCCACGAGGGCTACCTCCTGGTCAAACAGGTCGAACAGATAGTCTCGGATAGCGAGTCCACGGTTGAAGCACTCAAGCTGCTCGGGCGTGTAGGAGTCAGGGGGAATAATCACGGGCCAGCTGGCCGCTTTTTCTGCTTTTTCTCGGTTCATTATTCGGGTGAAAAAAGATCGGCCCACGCCGAGTCGGCTCTGGAGTTCAGCGCCGGGCGGCGTGGGCCTTGGTTGGTTTTCCCGGTGCCGTTTAGAACAGAACCTTGGCCGAGGTACGCGGCGCGCGCGCCGGGGTGATGGTGACGGGGACGCCCGGCTTGAGCTTCGCCACGAGCGGCTTCAACTGCCCCATCTCTTTGCGATCGAGGCTGTCGAAGAAGGCCTGCCGCGCCTCCTTCTCCGCGTCGGTTTTGCCGAGGTAGCTCAGGTCATAACGGCGGACGCCGTCGATGACCACCGAGGGCAAGTTATGACCATGCTTGCCGAGCTTGTCGCCATAAGCATTGTATCCCCGGACAGGCGGGTAGAACCCTGCTGCCGTCATCAACGCACCGACGACTTTCGCCGAGAAGAGCGGCAAGTTCGCAGACTCCTGAAGGAGCCAATCCTTCTTTTCTGCGAGCAACTGCGCCAGATCCGACCGGCTCGCCTTCGTCTTGGTCGCGCTCTTGCGGCCCTGTTCGGCGGCGATTTCGCGGATGCGTTCATCGCTGAAACTGGCGGTGCGGTAAGATGCGACTGTTTCAACGCGGAGTGTCGGAAACTCCTGCGACGCTTCACGGACGGCGAAATCGCCACTGACATGCGATTCCGATTTCACCTCTGTCGGCGTTTCCACTGCTGAAAAAGTTTCAACAGCGTTATTAACCGAGGCCACCTCGTCGATGTGCGAAGCGCCTGTGGACGTGAGTGCTTCCTGCATCCCGGAAGCGGGGTTATTGTTGTCATTTGATGATGTCATTTAACCCCATCACCACTAATCACCGATCTGGCCTGCGCACCAAGGTCTGTGAATCAAAGTTGAACCCTCATTCCCCGCAACTGAGGAGGGCTCCATGAGCAACCCTGACAATGATTTTGAAACCGAGGAAAGCGTGTCACTCCGGCGGACCGTTTACACCATGAAACGAGCGGGTGCGGAACTAAAGAACCCCGGATATAAGCTCGTCGTCTCCATTATGGATGGAGCGAGCGAGCTCAAAGACCTAATCCACTCGGTACAGGTTAAAGCGAAGGAGTTCCAAACCAGGTCGGACGAAGCGGCGTCACCTTTGGTCGACGCGGCGAACACAATGCTTTCCGAAGCTAAAGCGATTCGAAAAAACGCAATACGATTGGCCAAGCTAAACCAGTCAGAAGACGGATTGGTGCGATACGGGCTAGTGGCTCCAACAAGAGGACGGGATACGAGTGTTGGGCGCATCGCCAACCGCTGGATCGAGTGCGGGTTGGACGCTTGCGTGGTCCATCTAATGATGGAGGGTGGAGCGCTACGCGAAAGTCCTCTTACCGCTTTCCTGGAGGCCAGCTTCGGCGAACGTCGAGACTGGCTGCCCGTGCTTATCGAGGGTTGGCTCGAATCCGTCCCAACGGAACTGGTCCAGCGAGAGGCTGAGCGTTTCCTTCACGCCTTTGCTTCTGGCAAGACAGACGAATTGGCCTTTTATCTCCGCGACGACGCGCTCGGCGTGATCAAAGAGGAGCTTCGCAATTTTGGAGCAGCCGCAGCAATCCATGAAGGCGGGGTGATTGACGAGCGACCTGGAGAGGATCAGGATTCCTTCTTAAATCGAGTTTTCGTGGAACGCATGCAGCGCGACGACCGCAAGTTGAAATCAGGCCTTAAGCCAGCCCTGATATATGACAAGTGGCCGCTTCGGCAATTTGAACTTTCCGATTTCGGCAATAACTGGGAAGAGGGGCCTTTTGCTCAGGGATACAAAGATTCATTGCTCGACGCTTTCCAAGATCGCGTGGAAAAACTGAGGCAACAGTTGCAAGAGGGATAGTAAGATTTTTTCCAATTCAGAGACCTTGTTTCGTGAGTGGAGGGGGCCGGCGAGCATTGCTCCATGCTCAGTCCGTTTTCACAACGCTCACCGGCACCAGCTGCCGAAACAATGCCGTCTCATGTCGGGCTGGCTCGTAAGCTGTTGGTGGAGGTTTGGCGCGCCGAAACGGTCGAAGGCTCGTTTGCTCTTTGCGCGACCGCCGTGCGGCCCGATGCGAAGGTCACCCACATCGGGAAGGAGGAAGCCTAATGGTGGCTCCCGAGAGAGTCCCGGATGGTGCCCGGCTGCCGTCACTCGTGAAGCGACTCTTGGCTGTGGCCCAGGAAGAACAGGAGGCGGTTCAGCGTCTCGCGACGGCCGTGGTTGGCGGTGACACGGAGACGGCGGTGAGGCTCGCAAAGCAGATCCTCGCCGGGAATCGCAATCAGAGCGGGACTTCCCAGAAGTAAATCGGCCCTGCTTTTTTCCTCGGTATGCTGCCTGCACGGACATCACTTAGTGCTTCCGATGGAGACCGTTCTCGGACCGTCGTGGGGCTGCTTCGTGTCTCCACGGCGGGGCAGGCGGCAGACGACCGGGGCGGACTCCCGCGCCAGCGCCGGGTCGTCGAGCAGACGATCAAGAGCAAGGGGTTGGACTGCCTCAACATCTACGAGATCAGTGACGTCTCAGGAACCGAGGTGCTCCGCAATCCAACAGTCATCGAGATACTCGAACTCGTTCGCTCGGGCGTCATTCATGGACTCGTGGTTGCCGACCTGGACCGACTCTTCCGTCCCACGGAACCGACCGACTACGCGATACTGCAGGTCTTCAAGGACACGAATGCCACGATCTACTCGGGCGACGTGGAGTACCGACTCGGGACCAAGGACGGCCAACTTCTCTCTGGCATACGGAGCGCGATCTCCGCCTTCGAGATCCAACTCATGAAGGAGCGCCAGCACGGAGCGCGGGAGGAGAAGCGGCGAAAGGGGCATTGTCCGACCAACAAGCTCACCATGCCGTACGGCACGACCTTTAATCGGGTGACGCAGAAGTGGGAGTGGAACGAGAAAGCTGCAATCGTAGCGGAGGTGTTCCGGCTCATCGATGAAGGCGAACGGAACTACAGCAAGCTCGGCAGGCAGTTCGGCGTCACCGCCCAGACGATCCGTAACTGGATCGCCAACCCGATCTATATGGGGTGGAAGGTTTGGGACGAGAAGCGTGGCGAGAAACGAGTCAGTCGAACAGGGAAGAGCTACCGCGCAAAAACCCAGCGTTCGGAATCGGAGGTAATCCGCGTTCGCGTCCTCGATCCGCTCGTCAGCGAAGAGGTGTGGGAGCGTGTCCAGGGAGTTGCCAAAACCATCCACTTCAATCATGTGGAACGCTTGACCCGTGACACCGCCGTGAACCTTGGGGCGGGAGTGGCAGTGTGCGGATACTGCGGGCAATCATTCTACTGCTCTTCCGGAAAGCGGACGGGTAAGAAGAGGCAGGGCTACTACCAGTGCAAGGCAAACCACTACGTCTATCGAAAAGAGCTTGGCGGCTGTAAGCAGTCCAACTTGCGGCAAGACGTTCTCGATCCGCTCATCGAGGCATTCGCCACTCAAGTCCTCACGGACGAAGCAATCCTCGTCAGTCTGATTGAAATATCCCTCCAGAGGATGGCTGCCGTTGTTCATCCGTTTCCCGGGGCATCAGCAAACCCGGCAGCGGCGAACCTCCAGACCCTGAAGAAACGGGAGAAGCGCCTGCTCGATGCCTACGAGGCAGGGGAGATCGAGCTTTCAGAATTACGGGAACGCCGGGACGAAATCCGGAAAATGGCGGCAGCGATCGAGCGTTCGGAAGTTAAAGAGCCAGCGCATGCCTTCGAATTGAACGAATTTGCCCGTCAGGTGGTGCGGGGCGCCCGTGCACTCCGGTCGATCACTGATCCGAAGGCGAAGAAGGAGCTGATTCACGCCCTGTTCGAGAATGTCGTTGTGAAAGACGATGCGATCATGGCATTCGAATTGAAAGCCGATCTCCTGCCTGCTGGCGCTCTCAGCGCTTCCGGCAACCGGCTCGTTCACCTTCCCGTGCCTTTCCGACCGAAGTGCGCGGACGTTGAGGTCCTGCCTTCCGGCACGAAGCGCTGCCTGCGCTGCAAAGAGGTTCTGCCGTTCAACTCCTTTCGGGGGCGACAGAACCGCTGCAAACCATGCGTCGCAGAGCAGGCTCACGAAGCGTATTTGCGGCGGAGACAGTGCCACTAAGATTTGTCTATCGGCCTGCGGCTCCTCAGCCCCGAAGCGTATCTGAACGCTCGTCGGAACCATTAATACCGGCCTGCCGTGGGATATGCTTTTTCCTTTCGCGAAAATCCGCGAGAAGCATTGCGCCGACACAGTAGTTTCGCTACTAACGCGTCCCATGCCGGAAGAGAAATCGCAAACCGATACGTCCGAAAAAGAGGATCGCTCCTACCGCCCGAACACTTTGCTCGATGTAGTCTCATCCAACTTAACTGCCTTGCTCATTATTGTTGCCATTTTCCATGGTACTAAGGAGGAAGTATGGCAGCAGCATTACTGGGCGACCACAATCCTCATCCTCATTGCTTGCTTCGCGACGATCCTGAGTATAGCGTCTACATTCGCAATATTAAAGAATAATCGCCGGCTAAGCTCAAAGGAGACAATAATGAAACATAATCAGACCGTTGTTGATTGGTTGGTTGATGCCGGCCCAAATGAGAAAGGCACCGGAATTTTTTTAGTCTCTGCTCCAACGCGAGCCGATGGCGACCCCGTCACTACTGAAATTATCCTCGATTTAACTTATGCTGAATGCATTCGCCGTGCGACATATTGCATCTCGTTTAAGTGGGTGCCCCATCGAATCCAGAGGAGTATTGATGCTAGCGAAGAACCGACCTGCACCGGGCTCTGCGTTGACACCTGTGTACGTCCACTCTGTTTCTGCGAAGGGGGAAGATGCGTGCGAAAGAATTAGTGGCAATCATCACGATGTGGCTGCTCGTCGGCGTCATTGCGTGTTTTGGAATATCCCATTACGCGGGTCCGATCGAATGGAGGGATAAACTCGCAATATGGGGCGTTGCCCTGACATTCTGGACTTCAATAGTTTCGGGCTTTATCGCCGCATTTAATTCTCGCGTACAAATGGATTGGCTTCCTCAAGTGGAGAGAGTGAAGGCCATTTTAGGCCTGCAGTATCCCGCGTACAAGGAGGCGATGACTGCGGTAGTCTCTTATCACGATGCCTTAAGTCGACTACAGAATGGACGAGGGGATACGAATGAATGCGAGGCCGCCGAGTCCCTCATGAAGAGGGCCTGGGGCACCATTTACTTTCTACCGCGAGACTTTCAGAACGTCTGGTTGGCGTTTTGGCAGCAAGCACGCTTCATGAAGGAGCAGTCGGCGGCTTGGGCTCAAAATCCGGATGCACAAAAGAAATTATGGGCGGCTCCCGCCGGCGGCCAGGAACTTGGAAATCTACTTGAGCGGCTTGGTGAAAACATGCAGCGACTGGTATTTTGATTTTCAGGCCATGGCTTACGATGCATGACTGCTCCTACCCAGCGGGCGGTTGCACAATCATGTTGTGACTCTCAGCAGACTGGAGGCAACGGCCTTTCTGCCAAAGAGATGTACCGTTTTCGCCATCATCACCGCCGTTTCAATCCCTGCCAGTAAAGGTTGAAACTGCGGTGGCGGGCGTGTTTACTGTCGACGTAGAAATGTCGTCTCAAATCCTTTACCGGTTTGGTCTCACAAAAGGACAAATGTGGTTCCTCCACCTGTCCGTCCTCCGTATAGAAGCTCCGCCGAAACTGCTCCTCGCTCTGGCGCCCGCGGCCCTGCGGCCCCAATCAGCTTTTGGGCACTAGCATTGTCGGTCCCGTAGTTCTGCTCGGAATTCAAGTATTCACCGCAACCTGATCTTCATACCAATCCATGGCAAAGCGAACTAGTTCCGGTGCGGATCGCAGACCCAGCTTTACTTTGATGTGCAGGCGATGGCTTTCGACCGTTTTCACACTGAGGTGAAGAGCCTTGGCGATCTGATGTGAAGACTGGCCTTGCCCGATCAAAGCCAGGATCTCAAGTTCGCGGTCCGTCAGGTTATCGATCGGAGTTCCCGCCCCGGAACTTTCGCCGTGCGCCATCCGATAGATCAGCCGCTCTCCCATTTCGGGGCTGACGGAGATCTGGCCGGCGAGAACCTTGCGGAGCGCGGTCAAGACGGCATCCGGCCCCTCGCGTTTCATGACATATCCGAGGGCACCGGCGCGTAAGGCACGCAAGGCATAGACAGCCTCGTCGTGCATCGAGACGAGGAGCATGGCGAGATCCGGATGCTCTGCTTTGATCTGCTTGACGAGTTCGATTCCGTTTGCACCCGGGAGTGAAATATCCAGGAGCGCCGCGTCGCAATGGCTTTCGCGCAGCTTAGAAAGGGCTTCTGCAGCCGTTCCTACACAGGCGACAACGGTGAAACTAGGTTCTTCGTCCAGGACGGTCTTGAGGCCGAGGCGGAAGACTGGATGATCATCCACGACGAGGATTTGCCGCTTGGGTTCTTCCATGGAGGCGGGGATCAGGTTGGAATTGAATATGTGCATGTGATGGTGGTCCCGGTTGTTTTATTGGACTGAATGGTTAGCAATGCTCCGATCTTCCCGGCTCGGCGGCGCATCATCTGTACCCCCAATCCTTTTTCGCGAGTTCGTTCCGTCGGAGCTGCCGTCGTTATCGAAAATCCGGATCTCCAACTCGCCACCAGGCTATTGACCGCTCCTTCGAAAGTCAGCGAATCGAAGGTCGAGGGATTGAACTTCCCAACTAGCCGGTGGTTTTCCTCGATCGCGTGATCGATCGTCGCTTTCAACATTGTCGCCTGAGGGGCGATGGGATGATTTTCAGCCATCGGCTTCCGTGCAATGACCTCGGCAAGTAGCGAAAGGCCCGCCAGAGGCGGAGAAAGAGTTTCATGGAGTTCTTTGCCAAGCCGGCGGCGCCTGCGTTCCAAGATCTCCATCGTTCCAATATGAGCGTCTCTGGGCAGCGCTCGTTGTCTAGTTCCGGACAATTCCTCCTCCGGATCGCAATCGTCCGGACCAGCTGACGCATCAAGTGGCTCTTGCCGCACGTTTGCTAAGGAATCATTGGCAGCCATATTAGGGTAATTTCGGTTATTCGCGGAACGGAATAACGGTGGCTGAGATCGGGTTTCCGTTCCTTCGCTTATCGACCCGGAGGTCATGTCCGGTCCTTCCCCGACACGAAATATAGAAAATCCCGCATTTTTTCAGTTTCCCTGATCTCACCCTTTTTCTCTTTGGCTATGTCTTCTTCTTTCCGCTTCCCATCGAAAGCTCGCAGGCTGCTTCTGCCAGGATCACGTCGAGGTCGTCGGCGGACGAATGGTTTGCGCGAGTGATGGAAAAAACCGGCTGCGATGGACCCGCTCTGGTTGGCCTTCGACCCGAAGCGTCTCATCGCAGCGGCGTATGCTGGGCGCAATGCCTTCGCCGCCAAGCCGCCCTCGCAGCGTTTTTCTGCGCAACGTATGGTCGATCACTTTTACGGTTTGTATGATCCGACGATCGTGAGCGGAGCGAAGTCCGAAGCGAATCAACGAAAGCGCATTTGGGCCGACGATCTTATAGGCGGATCGCCATCCATCATCGGAAGAATGATCGGCAAGGCGAACGAGTTGCAGGGCTTACGGGATTCAGGGTAAGCATGTAATGGTAAGCGAGGGTCGCCACTGTGCAATGGTAAGGTCTGCCCGGATTGATAGTTAGTCCAAACGCGATGGCGAGCGGTTGCTCGATTGCCGGGTATGAAATTTTCCCTTCACGCCACGCTGGCTGCCGCAGCTTTGGCGCTGGTATCGCCGGGTATTAATGCGCAAGAACCTCGAAGAGCCTCACCGGATGCTGTGCAAGACGCACAAACGCCACGATCCACAGAACGAAAGCGCATCGAGCAGGAGTTGAGCGAACATGATAAATCCGGCGTATTCATGGCGGCTCATGCAGTTCCGGAGTCGAGCGCATTCAAGGAACAGCCGGACGAAGGGGAGGCGCGCGGATTTGATTTTTACCGGGACCCGTTGAACTCGAAACGGCCGATGGAAAATCCTGCCGATATCGAAAAGGCGGACCGGGCCGCCAAGGATAAGATCATGGCAGCGCAACGCGATCTTCTTGAGAAACGCTATAACCTGACTCCGAAACTGGACCACGCCGTCACCATGTCTCGGGGGAAACCTCTGGCTGTCGGACCCACCGCGCGTCTGGCGAAGGGAGCGACCTGGGAATCTCTGGCGAAAATGGCGCCGGAGGATATGAAGAAAGAGGGGGTATTTCCTTATCCGCCGTTGCCGCATCCGAAACAAGCGCCGGGTGGCCAGGTATTTCCCCAAGTTCAGATTGAAATGTTTCCCAGGTTGCAGCGGTTCGATGTCGACTTCGACCTTCCGGAGATTTTCCTGCCGGAGTTCCCGCCGGCCATCTTTTTGCAGAGCCGCCCCGAATTGGGTGATGTTTCCCGCGGGGAAGTCGTTTCCATCAATAACTACTATCGGCTCTTCAAAGATATTCTCACGCCGGTGCAACTGGATGGCCTTCGAATGTTGCTCACCCCGTTCCCGCAGGAGGAATTCAATCCAACGGACGATCGCAAATCACCCCAGCCATCGTTGGGTGTGGCCTGTCTGGATTGTCATGTGAACGGCCACACCACCGGACAATTTCATCTCAATCCCGACGGCCGTCCTCAACAGCGCCGGATGCGTCTCGACACGGTCAGCTTGCGAGGGCTCTTTAACCAACAAGTGCATGGTTCCAAGCGCAGCCTGAGATCGGTGGAGGATTTCACCGAATTCGAGCAGCGTACCGCCTACTTCAATGGTGATATGATTCACGCCTTCAAAAAAGGCGCAAATATCCTGGATCGCGTCCAAGTATCGCACATGGCGCAGATGCAGAATATGTTCGATTTCCCGCCGGCGCCGAAGCTGGACCCGATGACCGCACGGCTCGACCGCCGCAACGCCACACAGAGCGAAGTGCGGGGCGAAGAACTATTCTTTGGGAAGGCTGGGTGTGCAAACTGCCATACACCACCCACTTATATGGATCAGCAGTACCATGATCTTCATCTGGAACGTTTTCTGGCCGACGCTCCCGACGGGCCGATTAAGACATTTACACTTCGGGGCATTAAAGAAAGTCCACCCTACCTCCACGACGGGCGTTGTCTGACACTTGAGGACGCGGTGGAATTCTTCAATTTGGTCTTCGAGCTTCGACTGACGCAGGATGAAAAAGCAGATCTGGTCGCTTTCATGCGGGTGCTTTGAATATATCAGGTGGCTCCCTGAAGAAGAAAGATATGCCGGCAGCCGATTCATGGAAGACGGTCCAAGTTCTTAATCGGAGAATTCCCTATGAAAGCAGTCGTTTTCCATAAACCCGGTGATATGCGCGTGGATACCGTGGACGATCCGGCCTTGCAAGACCCGCAGGATATCATTCTGCGGGTTACCGCCACTGCGATCTGCGGCTCGGATTTACATATCTACAATGGTTTTTTTCCACAGAAGAAACCGTTGGTCATGGGTCACGAATTCATGGGAATCGTAGAGGAAGCTGGCAAGGGAGTGACTGCGCTCAAACCGGGTGATCGGGTGGTTGTGCCGTTCCCAATCGCCTGCGGCGCCTGTTTCTTCTGTCAGCACGATTTGCCGGGGCATTGCGAGAATTCCAATCCTGGGATGTATGGGCCGGAGGGAGGTATGACGGACCAGAAAGGCGGAGGCCTGTTTGGATATACGGATCTCTACGGAGGTTATTCTGGGGGACAGGCGGAATATGTTCGCGTTCCGTTTGCGAACTTCGGCCCGCGTCTTGTGCCGGCGGATTTGTCGGATGAGCAGACCCTCTTCCTGACTGATATCTTTCCGACCGGTTATAGCGGGATCGACTGGGCGAATGTGCAGGGCGGTGAGACGGTGGCCGTATTTGGCTGTGGCCCGGTCGGGCTCATGGCGCAGAAGTGTGCCTGGGTTAAGGGAGCAAAACGGGTGATCGGTGTCGACATCCAGCCTTACCGCCTGGCGATGGCTCAGAGAGCGGCCAAATCGGAGGTGATCGATGCTTCCAAAGTCGATCCGATCGCAGCAATTCGCGAGTTAACAGACGGGCGCGGGGCCGATGTCTGTGTGGATGCGGTGGGCATGGAAGCGGACCGATCGCTCAAGGACAAGGTGTCGAATGTGTTTCATGCCCAGGCCGGTAGCATCAAGGTTCTGAGCACAGCGCTGAGCGCCGTGCGGCGGGGCGGCACAGTCACCATTCTTGGCGTCTATGGCATGCCGTATGATAACTTTCCACTCGGTCAGATTTTCGACAAAGGATTGACGATTCGTTGCGGCCAGGCGCCTGTGCAGAAGTACGTCGACGAGTTACTCCGGTGGGTCACGGAAGGAAAAATTCACCTCGAAGACATCATCACTCACCGGCTGGCTCTTTCCGAGGCGCCTCACGGATATGAAATCTTCAACGGAAAGAAAGACGACTGCGTGAAGGTTGTGCTGAAGCCATAAAATCCACGCTCCGCAAAAGTCTGATGACCGTTTCCGCAGCCAATTAAAAGACCGTCGGCGTATGCGTCTGTCGCCGATGCGAAACAACCGTCGATATACGAGCGGCAATGCTGTTGAAGTCGATAGGATTGAAACCTCAACCCTTCTCCTTACATATTATGCTCTCCTGGGCCATTACCTTTCTCATCATTGCTCTCATTGCCGCCGTTCTCGGTTTCGGGGGAATAGCCGGCACGGCCGTCGGCATCGCCAAGATTATTTTTATCGTATTCATTATTCTGTTCCTCATCTCACTAGTGGCTCATCGTCGCGGACCCCGGGTCTAAATCAGCCCACTTCTGCAACTCTCCATTCGTTCGCCCATGTCATTGGCTCCTCACGCGCTCCATCTATTGGGTGTTCCGGGACAAGGTATCTTAGACGGGTTCCGAACGAAAACCAGTACGTGAAAGAACCCGCATCCCCCTACCATCAGCCCAGGACTGCCGATCAACTCACGGCGCAAAATGTCAAAACCATTGCCGAGCTAGAACGGGCGGCGCAAAAGGACCGCTCAGCTGCCGATCGTATCGCCGATTTGATTACCAGGTTTTGCGGAACGATGTGGTTTGTCTGGGTGCATGTCGTCTGGTTTGGTTTTTGGATTGTCGCTAACTACGGTGGCGCCTTCAAGCCGTTCGATCCTTTTCCATTTAACTTTCTCACACTGGTTGTTTCGTTGGAGGCGATATTTCTCTCCACTTTCATCCTTATCTCGGAAAATCGCCAATCCAGAATCGACGAGCGCAGCAGCAGCCTCGACTTGCAAATCAATCTGCTCACCGAGCAGGAAAACACGAAGATATTGCAATTGCTCAAAGAGATCTGCCAAAAGCTCGGTATTGACCCGGACAAAGATCCGAGCATCGCCTTGCTTGAAGAGGCGACTCAGCCCGACAAGTTGCTCAGCCAAATCGCGAAACACGAGTCCGACTCACCCACGGGCGCCTAGATATTTATGCATCTCGAGCGGACTTCATGCCGATCACCAGTCTTGATTGTGGGAAGTCGTATGTAACACTCGCCCATAGAGCGAGTCCAGCAGACTCGCCTCCGGCACCATTCTTTGAGGCCACCATGCCGGGGCGAACGTCGCTGTCGATGGCTTACATTGATTCAATCTCTTTGCGCAACGCTTCTTTTTCCTGGCCAGTGCGTTGTTGAATCCGGCCCAAAACCTCGTCCTCTTTCCCTTCCACAAAGAGCAGATCGTCATCCGTGAGGTTGGCGTATTTCTGTTTGAGCTTGCCTTTGATTTCGTTCCAGTTGCCTTTGATAGATAGTTTGGTCATAGCACTGCCACTTCGTTTGAAATGATCAGTGCGGCTGTGCGCCCGCACTTGCTTTCAAGGCCGTTAGGACGCATTTGGAGGACTAGTCACCGCGCTTTCTCCGCTCGTGCGGTGTAAAATCACGTCCATTACTTCATCCGCAGTGACGGTCAGCACTCGTCTTTCGTGCTCACCAAAGCGCCGCGGCGTATGGTCGAGGACACAAAGCGAACCTAACGGCTCGCCGTTGGTTCCGCGCAACGGCGTTCCCGCATAGAAACGTAGCCCCTTTTCGTTGAGCAGTGCATTATTGGCAAAGCGCCGATCACGGGCCAAGTCCTCCACGACAAGAATATCATTTGTCGCCACCACTTCCGCGCAGACGGACACGTCTCGCGACGTAGAACGTGCCTCCGCCAGTTCGTTCTCAAGTCCAAATTGCGATTTGAAGAATTGCCGGTCCTTCGAAACGAACGAGATCAAGGCAATCGGCATATCAAACATACGCGCTAGCCGCGCCGTAATTCGGTCCAGATCAGGATCGGGCGGGCTATCGATGAGATTGAGTCGATCCAGTTCCAGAAGGCGATTCGTTTCGTCCCCCGGTTGCGTAAGAAGTGTCTCTTGGGCCAGCAAGGCGGAGTACCGCGCCAGCAATGCGACCGTTTCTTCCAGAGAGGAAACAACATCGTCAGCTCCGGCTGCACGCAATCGCTCTGAAGCATCTTCTCCCGCTTCCGGAAGGCCGATCAGGCACACGACGATTTTGAGTTTTGAGAAGCGCGCGCGCAATTTGGCACAAAGAAAACGCGCGTGGATCACGGTCGAGGGCGGCACGACGGAAATCACCACTGCATCTGGGTGCTCCTTCTCTACTTCGCCGATGGCCTCGCCGGTAGTGAGTTTCCCTGGGACGTTCATCGCGGCGAACGCTCCCTGCTGCAGGATTTGGGTTAACATTGCTCCGGCGATTTCGTCCCGGTCCGTTCGCGCCGGCAGGCAGGCTACATGGACAGTGACCGCGGCGCTTGGTGTAGGCACATCCTTTTGCTGCAGGTTTTCGTTATCAGTGATGATATCGCGAAGGCCCTGTTCTACCGCCGTCCGTTGTTCCTCGTCCAATCGTCCCGCAGCAAAATCTTTCTCCGCTTCGACAACCACGGGAAGGAGAATCGTGTCGTAGAGTGAACCCAGCGTTCCTTCCTTCAAATGTTTCTCGGAGAGCCGACTCGCTCCGTTGAGGTCTCCGGCCAGAAGCCGGTGATAACATTCTTCAGTCCGTGAAAGCGCATCCTCATCGCTCAGCAAAACAGAAAGGAACTGCAGCTTAGGCACATGACGGCCCATCACCACCAGACATACCGTCAGCGGAGTCGCCATCACCAGCCCAACGGTTCCCCAAAGCCATGTCCAAAAAACGGCAGCCAGGATCAAAGCAATACTGGAAACACCCGTACTCGAACCGTAGAGAAGCGGTTCGATGGCGTTGCTGATGCTCAGATCGAGCACGACAAACAGGCCCAGTGCGAGTAGAGGCATTTTCCAGCCGCTCGATGCGGCCAATGAAAGTGTGAAAGGGAGCGCCGCCGCAATCCAAGTGCCAATATAGGGCACAAAGCGGAGCACAGCCGCGAGAATGCCCCAGAGAATGGCGTTCGGAACGCCAATGAAGAGCAGTCCGATGGCAATGAAGGTTCCGAATCCGAAATTCACTAGCAACTGCATCAGCAGATAGCGCGATACGCGTGTTCCAGCGTCTTCCATGGCGCGCGTTGTGGAGCTGATATGACCCTGCCCGATCAATCGAATGAGGCGTCCTCGGACGTCCTCCCGCTTAAGCAACATGAAAATAACCAGCAGCAATACCAAAGCGCCCGTCCCAAATGGCCCCAGCATTCTCGAGGCCATCCCTCCCACCATCCGTGCGCTCTCATCGGCAGGTGTCACAATTTCCACCGGCATAGGCTTGGTTGCGCTGGGCCCCGGGCTACCCGCGCCATCGGGATGGGAGTCAGCCTCGCTGCGGCCAGAGCCATGCGCCGCCGCGTCTTTTCCGGAAGACCCAGGGAAATCCTTCTCCAATTCCTGTATAGCTTTCGACGTTCGCCCGAACCGGCCCGTGGAGGGCATTTGCAAGCTTTGGAGCTTATGGTGGATGTTCTGTTGGTAATCGGGCAACTTCGTTGCCAGGTCGATCACCTGTTGGGTCAAAACCCACCCTCCGGCAGTAACAGCGGCGAGAAGCACCAGCACGATCAAAAGTACGGAAGCGACTCGCCCAACCCATCTTTCGAAAATGCTCACCAGCGGAGAGAGCAGAAATGTCAGCAGCGCTGCGAGCGCCAACGGAATCAGAATATCCTTCCCAACATAGAGGGCGCCCACAACGAAGGTCCCCAAGACGACGTAGGCCATCGCGGTGAGGGCCGTGGGCGCCGTGGCTCGTTTGGGTGCTGCCATCATGGCGGTGGTGGAGTTGAACTGCTGGGTGGCGGCGTTTTAATATTTGGCCCTGATCGTTCTTCAGCTCCTTGCGTCAGTTCCGAAACCGTCGGATGCTTCACTGCAAAGGCTCTCCGCTTTGGTCCGAGCGTCGTCGGGTCGATTGGGTCGTGCTTTAGCGGGCTCGGCGGTTCGGGCGGTCCGGCGGGTTCTGCCTTCTGGCTGTGCTTCCACGAGACGTTTCGGGCGTCCTCTTGGGAACCTATGGCGAGCTGCAGCACGCTCATCGAGCGCCCCTCTACTTCAAATTCGTCCCCGGCAGTAAACTCCGCCGGCTTATCCGGAGAGCCGGTCTCCAAACGTGTATCGATTACAAGTCTCCATCGCACGCCTTCCTTCCCGGCCAGCACAAAGTTCACCGGTTGGTCGTGCGCGTTGAGAATCATCAAAAAGGCGTCATCCCGGAGTGGATCCCCGTTCGCATCGCGGACATCCAGCGCGTCGCCCGAAAGCATCATGCCGAGGCAACGGTTTCCGCCCGCCCAGTCTTCCCCGGTCATCTCGCTTCCGTCCGTGCCAAACCACAAAATATCCTTCGCCCCCGAGGTTGGATTGCGTCTACCCTGAAAATATTTAGGTCGGCGAAAGACCGGATGTTCACGGCGAAGCGCAATCAACTTAGCGGTCACTGCGATCAAATCCTTTTGCCAAGCCGCGTGATTCCAATCAAACCACGAGATCTCATTGTCCTGGCAGTAGGCATTGTTATTTCCCTTCTGCGTCCGGCCAAACTCGTCTCCGCCCACGAGCAGAGGAACGCCTTCCGAAAGGAGCAACGTGGCGAGAAAATTTCGTAACTGCTTTCGCCGCAGCTTATTGACTTCTTCGTCTTCCGTCGGACCTTCCGCGCCACAATTCCAGGAGCGATTGTCATTGTGGCCATCCTGATTGTTCTCCCCGTTCGCTTCATTATGCTTTTCGTTATACGCCGCCGTATCATAGAGCGTGAAGCCATCGTGCGTCGTCAGCAGGTTCACGCTCGCATAGGGTCGCCGCCCATTGCTCTCATATAAATCCGCCGACCCCGTCAGTCGATAAGCCAGCTCTCCGAGTTGTCCGAAATCTCCTTTCCAAAAGGCCCGCAAGCAGTCCCGATATTTGCCGTTCCATTCCGCCCAAGGCGCAGGAAAACGCCCGACCTGATACCCGCCTTCCCCGCAATCCCATGGCTCGGCGATCAGTTTCACCTGCGAGAGAATAGGGTCCTGCCGCAGGCAATTGAAGAAGGCGGAGGTTCGCGAAACATCATGGGCTTCGCGGGCCAGAGTCGGCGCGAGATCGAACCTGAATCCATCCACGTGCATCTGTTCGACCCAGTAGCGCAAACTATCCGTCACTAACTGCAGCACCGCCGGGTGGGGCACATTGAGCGTGTTGCCCGTACCGGTATAATCCATACAAAACCGTTTGTCGTCATGCAGCAGCCGATAGTAGGCGGCATTGTCGATGCCCTTGAAGCTGATTGTCGGGCCGAGGTGATTTCCTTCTCCCGTATGGTTATATACTACGTCGAGGATGACCTCCAGTCCGGCGGCGTGCAATCGCTTCACCATTTCTTTGAACTCCCGAACTTGTCCCCCGGTCGTCGCGCCCTTTGCATACGCTGAATGCGGTGCAAAAAAACCGAGGGAATTGTAACCCCAGTAATTGGCTAAACCTTTCTCTTCCAGAAACTGATCATTCGAGTAGTGATGAACAGGCAAGAGCTCGATGGCAGTCACGCCGAGTTTCCGGAAATACTCGATCGCAAACTCGCTTCCCAATCCTGCATATTTTCCGCGAAACTCCTCCGGAATCGCTGGGCAAAGTTGGGAGAATCCTTTGACATGCACCTCATAAAAGATCGACTCGGCCAGCAGAGTGCCGGGACGCTTGTCGCTCCCCCAATCGAAGGCATCATCCACCACGACGCATTTGGGCATCAAAGCCGCGCTATCCCGGTCATCGCGCCTTAAGTCGGCGTCATCACCGGAACCCAGCGGATAGCCAAAAAGTTCGCCTTCCCAGTTGATCGGTCCGGTGATCGCCTTTGCGTAGGGATCCAGCAGAAGCTTTGAGCCATTAAAGCGATGGCCGTGTTGCGGCTCATACGGTCCATGCACCCGATAGCCGTAGAGTTGCCCAGCGGGTACATCCAGCGCGCAGTGCCAGACATGATCGGTTTGCTCAGAAAGCCGAACGCGCAGCATTTCCGCCGATGAGCTTGCGTCTTCGAACAGACAAAGATCGACAGCCGTCGCGTTTTCGGAAAAAAGTGCGAAGTTGACGCCGTTTTCCGTAACGGTCGCTCCAAGCGGATATGGATTTCCTCGGCGGGCTTTGAGTGTTTGCATTATTTCAAGCTTGGGTGGTCGATGAAACGCAGCGCGATTCCACGCCGGTCAACTAGTTGGTTCGCTCAATTGACGCCAAACGGTTGTGCGGATGCGTACTTCCGGGCGCTTCTCTCGATATCGAGTTTCACCTTCGGGCGCCCCTCACGTAGCGACACAACCGTCATCGCGCGCGTTCTCGAAGAGGAGTTACCATGAAACTAAATACGTTATCTGACTTACTCCATCAGGAGTTAAAAGACCTTTACAGCGCAGAAAACCAACTACTGAAGGCCCTGCCGAAAATGGCGAAGGCAGCCACGAACGAGGAACTCCAAACGGGCTTTGAAGAACATCTCGAACAAACCAAAGGCCATGTCGAGCGTCTGGAGAAGAGCGCTAAGATCCTCGGGGTCAAACTTACGGGCCACACCTGCAAAGCCATGGAAGGTCTTGTCGAAGAAGGTGCGGAGATGATCGACGAAGACGCCGAGGACACGGTCCGCGACGCAGGCTTGATCGGAGCGGCGCGTCGAGTGGAACAC
>Ga0105240_10004047_pt1 | contig 22548 bp, 20 predicted proteins | sample KBSC54metaG_FD_80426 | JGI IMG/M metagenome (GOLD analysis project Ga0105240, IMG submission 80426) | Corn rhizosphere microbial communities from Kellogg Biological Station, Michigan, USA - KBS C5-4 metaG | ecosystem: Host-associated > Plants > Roots > Rhizosphere > Soil | place: Michigan, USA... | reverse complement strand
CCGTAGCGGATGTTGTAGCGGATGGTGTCGTTGAACAGCACGGTATCCTGCGGCACCATGCCGATCGAGGCCCGCAGCGAGGCCTGCGTCACCTGGCGGATGTCCTGGCCGTCGATCAGAATCCGTCCCCCCGACACGTCGTAGAGGCGGAACAATAGACGCGAGATCGTGGACTTTCCGGCTCCCGACGGGCCGACGATCGCCACCGTCTTGCCGGCAGGCACCTCGAAACTGAGACCCTTCAGGATCTGACGGTCGGGTTCGTAGGAAAAGCGCACATCCTCGAAACGAACATTCCCGGAGGAGACCACTAGCGGGAGAGCCCCGGGAACGTCCTCCACTTCAGCCTCACGAGACAACACGCTGAACATCTTCTCGATGTCGATGATCGCCTGCTTGATCTCGCGATAGACCATGCCCATGAAATTCAAAGGCTGATAAAGCTGGATCATCATGGCATTGACCATGATGAAATCGCCGACAGTGTTCTGGCCATTACGCACGCCGATGGCGCACATCAGCATCGTCGCGGTCAGCCCGACGGTGAAGATCACGGCCTGCCCAGTGTTGAGAACGGCGAGCGAGGTATAGGTCTTGACGCTCGCCTGTTCGTAGCGCGCCATCGACCGGTCATAGCGCTCGGCCTCGCGCTCCTCGGCGCTGAAATACTTCACCGTCTCGTAGTTCAAAAGTGAATCGATCGCCTTGGTGTTGGCCTCCGTATCGGAGTCGTTCATCTTGCGACGGATTTCGATCCGCCATTCGGTGGCGATGTAGGTGTAATACATGTACACCGCGACCATGATCATGGTCGCGACCACATAGCGCCAGTCAAACTGCCAAAGCAGCACGCCGACCATCAGCGACACTTCGACGATCGTGGGAATGAGCTGCAGGATGACCATGCGCACGATGACTTCGATGCCAAGCCGCCCGCGCTCCAGCACGCGCGTCAAGCCGCCGGTCTTGCGTTCCAGGTGAAAGCGCAACGACAGTTCGTGCATATGCACAAAGGTTCGGTAGGCAAGCTTGCGCACGGCATGCATCGCTACATGCGCAAATACCCCGTCGCGCCACTGGGTGAGAACCGCCATCAGCACCCGCACGGCGCCGTAGCTGAGCGTCATGATCAGCGGCGAGGCAATCAGCCACAGCGTCCAGTTTGACGACTGCACCGGCGCGCTGTCGGCGCCGGTCAGCGCGTCGGTCGCCCATTTGAAGGTAAACGGCACCGCCAGCGTCGCGAACTTGGCCACCAGCAACAGAACCATCGACCATACGACGCGCATCCTCAGATCGGCGCGATCGCCCGGCCAGATATAGGGCCAGAGATGCCGAAGAGTGCCAAACAGCGTGGCCTGCTCGAAGGATGATGTCGGCGGTGCAGATGGCGAGGGCGCGCCGCCACGGCTGGAATGGAAATTCATGACCGATAAGTATCTGGAGCAAAACGGCGCGCCGATCTGCTGCCGCGGATGCTTCTTGTGTCCATTTGCGTTGTGCCCGTCATATAGACCTTTTAAAGGAACTGTGTACCCATGATCAGGGTAATCTCCTGATATTTTTCAGCTTCATCCGGAGCTTGACGGACTTACGCTGCAGTGCCACATGCCTGTTATGAATAATATCAAGACCGTTTGTGTTTATTGCGGCTCAGGCCCCGGAACCAATCCCCAATTTGTTGAGTCTGCGCGGACGCTCGGGAAGATTTTCGCAGAAAGTGGCGTCGGCCTAGTGTATGGCGGCGGCTCCGTCGGCCTGATGGGCGCGATTGCGACCTCCGTGCTCGACCATGGCGGTAAAGTGACGGGAATAATTCCGGACTTCCTGACCTCGCGCGAGAACGCGCTGGCGCGTGCCCAGGAACTGATCGTCACCCCCGACATGCATGAGCGCAAGCGACTGATGTTCGAACGCGCCGATGCCTTTGTCGCCCTGCCGGGAGGGGTCGGAACGCTGGAGGAGCTGGTCGAGCAACTCACCTGGCAGCAATTGGGCCGGCATACCAAGCCGGTGCTCCTGGCCAACATCGATGGCTTTTGGGAACCACTCTTCGCACTGCTGGCCCACATGAAGGCCACCGAGTTCATCCGGCCGACGCTGGAGGTCAATATCCTCAAGGCCGAACGCGTCGAGGATATTCTGCCCCGCTTGCGGTCGGCGGCCACCAGCGCCGCCGGCAAGCCGAAGGAATTGGCTCCGGAAGTTGCGCGCCGGCTCTGAGACGCCGGCTTATCGCAGGACCCAGCTGATTGCGACCGCTAGGCCGGCGCGCCCGATTTCACCAGCTTGTAAACGATGGAATCCATCAGCGCCTGGAATGAGGCGTCGATGATGTTGGGCGAGACGCCGACCGTGGTCCAGCGCTCTCCGCCCTCGTCTTCGCTTTCAATCAGGACGCGGGTGACCGCCCCGGTGCCGCCATTGAGGATACGGACGCGATAATCGACGAGCTTCAGCCCCTCGATATATTTCTGGTATTTGCCGAGGTCCTTGCGCAGCGCGACATCGAGCGCGTTCACCGGTCCATTGCCCTCGGCCGCCGATATCAACCGTTCGCCGTCGACATCCACCTTCACCACCGCCATCGCGACCGTGACGCGCTCTCCGACGGCGTTGTAACGCTGTTCGACATTGACGTCGAATTGTTCCACCCGGAAATATTCGGGGACTCGGCCGAGCGTACGGCGTGCCAGAAGATCGAATGAGGCATCGGCCGACTCGTAGGCATAACCGGCCGCCTCACGGTCCTTCATTTCCTCGAGCAGGCGGGCAAGCCGGGGATCGTTCTTGTCGTAAGCGATACCGGCGCGATCGAGTTCGGCCATGACGTTGGAGCGGCCGGCCTGATCCGACACCAGTACCTTGCGGTGATTGCCGACCGATTCCGGTGCCACATGCTCGTAGGTCTGCGGGTCTTTCAAAACCGCGGATGCATGAATGCCGGTCTTGGTCACAAACGCGCTTTCGCCGACATAGGCGGCATGACGATTCGGGACTCGATTGAGCATATCGTCAAGGGCGCGCGAAACCGTCACCAGTGTTGCCATCTTGTCGGAGGAGACGCCGATATCGAATGCATCTGAAAATTCCTTCTTCAGGCGCAAGGTCGGGATCAGCGAACACAGATTGGCGTTGCCACAGCGCTCGCCAAGACCATTCAGCGTGCCCTGGATCTGGCGGGCGCCAGCGCGCACCGCCGCCAGCGAATTGGCAACGGCCTGTTCGGTATCATTGTGGGCGTGGATGCCGAGGTGGTCGCCAGGGATCTGTCTGACGACCTCTCCAACAATGGTTTCGACCTCGTGCGGCATCGAGCCACCGTTAGTGTCGCACAGCACCACCCACCGCGCGCCGGCGTCGTAGGCTGCCTTGGCGCAGGCCAGCGCATAGTCTGCGTCCTCCTTATAGCCGTCGAAAAAATGTTCGCAGTCCACCAGCACTTCGCGGCCTGCCTTCGTCGCGGCGGCAACGCTGTCGCGGATCGAGGCCAGATTTTCTTCCTTCGTGGTCTCAAGCGCTACCCGCACCTGATAGGCCGATGATTTCGCGACAAAGCAGATCGCATCGGCGCTCGCCTCGATCAGCGCGGCCAGTCCCGGATCATTGGAGGCCGAGCGGCCCGGCCGGCGAGTCATGCCGAAGGCGGTAAACCGCGCGTGATCAAGATCGGGCTTGCGGGCAAAGAACTCGGTATCGGTGGGATTGGCGCCGGGATAGCCCCCCTCGACATAATCGACACCGAGATCGTCCAGCATGGCCGCAATCCGCTGCTTGTCCTGCAGCGTGAAATCGACGCCGTTGGTCTGCGCGCCGTCGCGCAGGGTCGTGTCGAACAGATAAAGGCGTTCCCGGCTCATTGCTGGTCTCCCTGCGCCGTGCCGCCACCGGTCAGCGCCTTCTGCATGGTCGTGTTGGCCAGCCATTCGCCCTCGACGGCAACCGTATTGCGCTGCTTGCCGACATAGCCGCGCCGGGCGAAGAATTCCTGTGCGGTGTCACTCGCATCGACCGTCAGGGTTTTGGCGCCGCGGCCGCCCGCGAGCCTCTCCAGCGCGTCGCACAACGCTGTCGCAACGCCCTGCCCGACCACCGCGGGATGAACGTAGAGCATATCGATGCGATCGGCGCCCTTGAGCGCTGCAAATCCGACCTGTGAACCCTGCAGGGTGGCGATCAAGGTCAGTTCGGAAGCCAGGCGCCGACCGAATTTTTCCTCATCTTCGGCAATGCTGGCCCAGGCCTCTTGTTGAGCTTCGCTATAATCGTCACCCGTCAACTGCTCGACCGCGGCAACGAAAATCGCCGCCAGCATAGGGGTATCCGTCGCGAGAAACGGCCGGAGCGCAGGTGGTGCAAGTATCTTTGCCATCGGTCACCACGCTCCCATCAGCTTGAGCGCGAGCGCCACCGCGGCAGCGATCAGCAACCACTTCAGCGCGATGTAATAGCGCCAATGTTTCGGAAAAGGCGTATCGGGGCGGCTCATCGCGCGACCTCCCAGGTGGTACCGGCCTTGGAATCCTTCAGGACAACGCCCATTGCTACCAATTGATCACGCAGGCGATCGGACTCCTTGAAATCTTTCCGTTCCCGCGCCGCTGTCCGCTCAGCGATCAGCTGTTCGACCTTTTTGACATCGATGCCGCTCGCCTTTTGCTTGCGCTCTCGCCATTGGTCCGCGGTTTCCGAGAGGAAACCGACGAGCCGCAAGGAGGCTACAAATTCCGCGCGGGAGGTTTCGCTGCCAGCGGCGGCCTGACGCAGCCCGTGAAGCGTCGCAATCATCTGGGGCGTATTCAGATCATCCAGCAGCGCATCGATGATGTGGGGCGAAGGTGGTGCCGCTTGTGCGCTCTCGGCCAACCCATACCACTCATCCAAGGTATTGGCGCTCTCCTCCAGGCCTCTCAGCGTCCAGTCGATCGGCGAGCGGTAATGGGTCTTCAGCATGTTCAGCCGCAGCACTTCGCCCGGCCAATCTGCCAGCAACTGGCGAATAGTGACGAAGTTGCCGAGACTCTTCGACATCTTCTCGCCCTCGACCTGCAGGAAGCCGTTATGCATCCAGAAGCCCGCCATGCGGTTCTCATGGAAGGCGCAGCAGCTTTGCGCGATTTCATTTTCGTGGTGCGGAAACACCAGATCGATGCCGCCGCCGTGGATGTCGAACTGTTCGCCGAGATGTTTCCAAGCCATCGCGGAGCATTCGATATGCCAGCCGGGACGGCCGTTGACCTCGATGCCGGCCGGCGATGGCCAGGACGGCTCGCCGGGTTTCGATGGCTTCCACAACACGAAGTCGGTGGCATCGCGCTTATAGGGCGCGACATCGACCCTGGCGCCCGCAATCATCTCGTCGAGCGAGCGATTGGCCAGCGCGCCATAACGCGGCAGCACCGAATTGGCGGCGTTCATCGCCTGCGGCGAGAACAGCACATGGTTTTCCGCGACGTAGGCAAAGCCGCCCGCGACCAGCTTTTCGATGATGGCGCGCATTTCCACGATGTGCTCGGTGGCGCGCGGTTCGACCGTCGGACGCAGGCAGCCCAATGCACCGACATCGGCGTGAAACTGACGTTCGGTCTCCTCGGTGACGTTCCGGATCGCCTCGTTCAGCGGCAGCCCCGGAAAGTCCCGCGCCGCCCGATCGTTGATCTTGTCATCGACGTCGGTGATATTGCGGACGTATTTGACGTGCGCGGCTCCATAAAGGTGGCGCAGCAGCCGAAACAGTACGTCGAATACGATCACGGGCCTGGCATTGCCGATATGGGCGAAATCGTAGACTGTCGGCCCGCAGACATACATGCGCACATTGGCCGGATCGAGCGGCGCGAAAGCACGCTTTTCCCGGCTCAAAGTATCGTAAAGACGCAAATCCATGGGCAACCCATCCCTTGCGGCCGGGCGTCCAGATATCTCGTTTGAGAAAAGACGGCCTCAGCCAGCGAATCGCTAGCTCATAATCTCGCGGCAAATGCCGATAATGGCGAGGAGACCGTTCATCGGGCCACCATGAACCGGGTCGGGGAACGGCGTCAAGAGGGCGGCCCTGTTCGCCGCGGCTCCCGCCCCACCTTGGGCGTTAATGTTTATTAACCATTCGGGCCTAGGGATGGGGAGCACTTCCCCCCTGGCTCCCGGAGTATCATGCGCCTCATTTCAGCGTTCTGGGCCTGCCTGCTGCTGGCCCCGGTTGCGGCCTCCGCCGAAAATCACGTTTTCATTATCGCCAATCAGGCGGATGGCTATGGGGTGGACCAGTGCCTGGCCAGGGGCGAAAGCTGCGGCATTCACGCCGCACGATCCTACTGCCAATCCCGGAATTTCAGCCATGCGCTGTCGTTTCGGCGGGTCGATCCCGACGAAATCACGGGATCCGTACCCAAGGACGCCAGCAGCTGCGGCCCTGGCTGCACGGACTACGTCGCGATTACCTGCCAACGTTGATCCCGGCCCGTCCGGCTCCGGGGCCGGGTTCCCTGAAGTCACACCCGCGCCGTGGAAACGACGTGACGCTGCCCCGAGAAGCAGCTATGTGAAGGCCCGCCTGTCCGCGCCGTCCAGTGACCGCGCTATCGCTTCAATGGCTGGATATGCCGCACCCGCTGACGTCTTCATTTGCCCGATTGCCCCTGATGGCTGCTGCCGCCTTTTTGCTCGGTACAGTGGTATCGGGCGATCAGGCGTCGGCGCAAACCGGTCCCGCGCCACAGTCGCAACCGGCCGCAAACCCGATGTGCGCCCGGCTTGAAGCCCAGCTTGCGACCGTCGACCGCGGCAGCACGGGCGACCCGGCGCGCGACGAGCAAATCCGTCGCTACCAGGATGCCGCTTCTCGCCAGCAGGCCGAACTGGAGCGCGTGACAACTCAAGCCAAGCGGATGGGTTGCGATAGTTCCGGCTTCTTCTCGCTATTCAGCGGCCAGTCTGCGCAATGCGGCCCGGTCAACAGCCAGATCCAGCAGATGCGCACCAATCTGGATCAGATCACGATGAGCCTTGATCAACTGCGCGGTGGCCCCGGCGGTGATCGCGAAAACCAGCGGCGCTCGGTGTTGCTCGCACTCGCGCAAAACAATTGTGGGCCGCAATACGCCAACGCCGTTCGCGGCGCGGGCGGCTTTTTGGATAACCTGTTCGGTAACAATTCCCCTGTGCCGGGCATCGATATGGGCGGCCAATCGGGCACCTATCGCACCGTCTGCGTCCGAACCTGCGACGGCTATTATTTCCCGATTTCGTTCGCCACCGTGCCCGCCCGCTTTCCCGATGACGAAAGGACCTGCAAGGCCCTCTGTCCAGCGGCGGAAGCCACCCTGTTTAGCTATCGCAATCCCGGCGAGGACATCAGCTCGGCGGTATCCATCAACGGCCAGTCTTATTCCTCGATACCGAACGCTTTCCGCTATCGGCAGGAATTCAATCCTTCCTGCTCGTGCAAGGCTGCCGGACAAAACTGGGCGGATGCGCTGAAATCGATCGACGAGAAGGCCGCGGCACAACAGCAGGGCGATATCATCGTCACCGAGGAGAGCGCCAAGAAGATGTCGCAGCCTCCTCGCCCCGCGCCAGCCGCAGGCAAAAAGGGCGCTGCTCCGGCTCCAGCCGCTTCCGCCGCTGCCACGCCCGCCCCTTCAGAAGCTACCGGCACGCCAGGCAACAATACGATCCGGTCCGTCGGGCCGACCTTCATTCCGCCGCGCTGAATCTACCCCTCAAACGCTCCGGTCGAACTGCGCCCGCTTCGCGAGAGCAATGTCTCGTCAGCTTCGGCCGGCACCTGGCCGTTATCGCGAAATCGATTGGTGATGGGATAACGCCTGTCGCGGCCGAAATTCTTCCGCGTCACCTTGACGCCAGGCGCGGCTTGCCGACGCTTGTATTCGGCAATGTTGAGCAGGCGATCTATCCGCACCACAACCTCCCGATCAAAACCGGCGGCGATGATGGCGGATAATGGCTCCTCGCGCTCGACCAGGCGCTCAAGGATCGCATCCAGCAGATCGTAGGGCGGCAGCGAATCCTGGTCGGTCTGGTTTTCGCGCAATTCTGCCGTCGGTGGCCGGGTAATCAGGCTCGGCGGGATGACTTCGCCGGACGGACCGAGCGCGCCCTCGGGCTTCCAGCCATTGCGCAGATAGGACAGCCGGAACACCTCGGTCTTGTAGATGTCCTTGATCGGGTTGAAGCCGCCGTTCATATCGCCGTAGAGCGTGGCGTAGCCGACCGACATTTCCGACTTGTTGCCCGTCGTCACCACCATCGCGCCGGTCTTGTTGGAGATCGCCATCAGCAGCGTGCCGCGCGTGCGGGCCTGCAGGTTTTCCTCGGTGATGTCGCGCTGCAAGCCTTCGAAGGGTTTGGCCAGAATTTCTTCGAATCCATTCACCGCCGCTGCGATCGGCAACACTTCGTAGCGAATTCCAAGCGCAGCCGCGAGCTTGGCGGCCTCGTCGAGAGACATCTGGGCGGTATAGCGGAACGGCAGCATAATGCCCCGAACCCGCTCGACCCCCAGCGCATCCACGGCCATAGCCGCGCAGAGCGCAGAATCAATGCCGCCGGAAATGCCGAGCAGCACTCCGGGGAAGCGGTTCTTTTCAACATAATCGCGCAGGCCCAGAACACAGGCCGCATAGTCGGCCTTGTCGCCGTCGATCAGGGACGCGACCGGGCCGGCGCAACGCCAGCCCTCTTCGTCCTTGGTCCAGCGCAGCGTGGTGATGTTTTCGGCAAAGGACGGCAATTGAGCCGCGACCGAGAGATCCGCGTTCAGCGCGAACGATCCGCCGTCAAAGACCACCTCATCCTGCCCCCCGATTTGATTGAGATAGACCAGCGGCAATCCGCTTTCCCGTATCCGCGCCACCACGATCGACAATCGAAGATCATGCTTGTCACGCGAATAGGGGGAGCCATTCGGCACGATCAGGATTTCGGCGCCGGTTTCGGCGAGGCACTCGACGATGTTTTCGTATTCCTCGGATTCCTCCAGCCAGATGTCCTCGCAGATCGGCACGCCGACACGGACGCCACGTATGGTCACGGGGCCGGAAGCAGGCCCCACGGCGAACAGGCGCTTCTCGTCGAACACACCGTAGTTCGGCAGATTCGCCTTGAAACGGAGTGCCGCGATCCGGCCGCCGTCGAGCAGCGCGCAGGCATTGTAAAGCTTGCCGTCGTCGACCCAGGGCGTTCCGATCAACACCGCAGGTCCGCCGTCCGCGGTGTCGCGCGCCAGCGACTCGATCGCGCCACGGCAAGCCGCTTGAAACGAGGGCTTGAGGATCAAATCCTCCGGCGGATAGCCCGCGATGAACAGTTCCGGAAATACCAGGAGATCCGCGCCATCCGCCGCCGCTTGCGTTCGCGCGGCGCGCGCCTTGGCGGAATTGCCCTCGACATCCCCAACCGTGGGATTGAGTTGAGCCAACGTGACGGTGAATTGGGTCGCAGGTTGCGTCATGATGTCATGGTGCACCGCACCCGGCTAAACTGCAATGCTGTCGCGCGAACGTCCCGACGGCGGTGGAGTTCCGTCGGGACCGACCTGCTTTTTTAAAGTCCGGCCGCCGCCGGCATCGGCTTTGCCTTGCCGGCACGCTCCTGTTTGAGCAATTCGGCAATCAGGAAAGCCATGTCGATCGATTGCTCGGCATTAAGCCGCGGGTCGCAGACCGTGTGATAGCGGTCGTTGAGGTCTTCATCGGTGATCGCGCGCGCGCCGCCGATGCATTCGGTAACGTCCTGGCCTGTCATCTCCAGATGGACGCCGCCCGCATGCGTGCCCTCCGCATGATGAATCGTGAAGAAGGATTTCACCTCCGACAAGACGCGATCGAACGGCCGGGTCTTGTAGCCGGTGGTCGAGGTGATGGTGTTTCCATGCATCGGGTCGCAGGACCAAACCACGACCCGGCCCTCGCGCCGCACGGCGCGAATAAGCTGTGGCAGATGATCGGCGATCTTGTCCGACCCGAAACGGTTGATCAGCGTGAGCCGGCCCGGCTCGTTGTCGGGATTGAGAATATCGATCAGCTTGATCAGCTCGTCCGGTTTCAGCGACGGACCGCACTTCAAGCCAATCGGATTCTTGATGCCGCGGAAATACTCGACATGCCCGTGGTCGAGCTGCCGGGTGCGATCACCGATCCAGATCATGTGGCCCGACGTGGCGTACCAGTCGCCGGTCGTTGAATCGACCCGGGTGAGGGCTTGCTCATAACCGAGCAGCAGCGCTTCATGGCTGGTGTAGAAATCGGTGGCCCGTAGTTCGGGATGGCTTTCAAGATCAAGCCCGCAGGCGCGCATGAAATTGAGCGCATCCGAGATACGGTCGGCCAGTTCCTTATACCGGCGCGACTGCGGCGAATCCTTCAGGAAGCCCAGCATCCATTGATGCACGCTGCCGAGATTGGCGAAGCCGCCGGTGGCAAAGGCGCGCAGCAGATTAAGCGTGGCGGCCGACTGCCGATACGCCATCAACTGGCGCTGCGGGTCAGGGGTGCGTGCCTCCGCCGTGAATCCGATATCGTTGACGATGTCGCCGCGATAGCTCGGCAATTCCACGCCATTGAGCTTCTCGGTCGGCGAGGAGCGCGGCTTGGCAAACTGGCCGGCGATGCGGCCGACCTTCACAACGGGCAACGCACCGGCATAGGTCAGCACCACCGCCATCTGCAGCAGGACGCGGAAGAAATCGCGAATGTTGTTGGCGCCATGCTCGGCAAAGCTCTCGGCGCAATCGCCCCCCTGCAGCAGGAAGGCTTCGCCGGCGGCCACGCGCGCCAACCCCTTTTTGAGATTGCGCGCCTCGCCGGCAAAAACCAGCGGCGGAAAAGTGGCGAGCTGGGCCTCGACCTCAGCCAACGCCTTGGCGTCGGGATAATCTGGGATCTGCACCACCGGCTTGGCGCGCCAACTATCGGGTGTCCACCGCTCGGACATTGAGTTAACTCCTGAACAAAAAACCGCTACTTAATCAGCGGGGTAGCGAAGGGCCGGGTTATACACAGGCCGGCCGCCGACCGCCAGTGTCCTGTATCCGGGCTTTCTCCTGGTTTTTAAGGCTCAGGCGGGGCCGCTGTGCAGGTCCTGCCGGCTCGTCAAGCGGGCGGGCGCGAAATGGGGGAAAGGCGTGGAAAAAGCGCTGGACGACGTTTTCGCCGACGATATCACCTTTCCGGCGACCGACGGATATCCGCTTGCGGCGACCCTGTTTTTGCCGAGGGGTCCCAAGCGCAACGCCGTCCTGATCAGCTCCGCGACCGCCGTACCCCGCCGGGTCTATCGGGGCTTTGCCGCTTACTTGGCCAGCCGCGCCTGCGCGGTGCTGACCTATGACTATCGTGGGACCGGCGATTCCCGCCGCAAGGCGATGACGGGTTTCAACCAACCGCAATCCCTCAAAGGTTTCCAGGCCTCGATGGCGGATTGGGCGCGGCTTGATGCGACCGCGGCCGTCAATTGGATGCGGGAACGCTACAAGCCACTCCCACTGGCCTATGTGGGTCATTCCTTTGGGGGCCAGGCGCTGGGCTTGTTATCCAACAATACGGAGATATCCCGCGCGCTCCTGATTGCAGCGCAGGCCGGTTACTGGAAGCTGATGGCCTCGCCCGAACGCTACCGTGTGCTGGCGATGCTCAGGGGCGTCGGACTGCCGCTCACCCGATTACTCGGCTACACGCCCGGCTGGGCGGGACTTGGCGAGGACCTGCCCAAGGGTGTGTTCGAGCAATGGGTGCGCTGGGTGATGAGCCCGCGCTATCTGTTCACCGACCCCGACTTGCCAGGTCTATCGAATTTTGAAAATTACCGCGGGGCGCTACGTGCGCTCAACTTCACCGACGATCCCTGGGCGACGCGGCCGGCCGTCGAACTGCTGTGCTCGGGATTTACCGCGACTTCGCCGGAAATCCTGTCGATCCGCCCCATCGAGGCAGGCGCCGAAAAAATCGGCCATTTCGGCTTCTTTCGGCCGGAACAGCGCGACCTATTGTGGCGGGGCGCGGCCGACTGGCTGCAGGCGTCGGATTGAAGCAGCCCTACTCGGCGGCTTCCCGCACATATCGCGCGCTGGGCGTGCGCATGGTCACCAGTTCTTCCGCGGCGGTCGGATGCAATGCCATGGTGGCGTCGAAATCGGCCTTGGTCGCCTTCATCCGCACTGCTATCGCCACCACCTGAATCATTTCGGCGGCGGCATCGCCCACAATGTGACAGCCGAGCACGCGATCGGTTGAGCCGTCGACCACAAGCTTCATCAGCACACGGGTATCGCGACCCGACATCGTCGCCTTGATCGGACGAAAATCAGTCTTGTAAATGTCGACGTGCCCAAATTGCGCCCGCGCCTCTTGTTCCGTCAGACCCACCGTTCCGACCTCGGGCTGCGAAAACACGGCCGTCGGGATGTTGGTGTGATCTACCTCCACCTTACGCGAGCCGAATACGGAATCGGCGAAGGCATGGCCCTCACGGATCGCCACCGGCGTCAGATTGGTTCGATGGGTGACGTCGCCAATCGCATAGATATGGGGCTGGGAGCTTCGGGAGAAGTCGTCAACGGCAATACCACCGTTCTTCGGATTGATGGCGACGCCCGCCTTCTCGAGCCCGAGATTGGCGACGTTGGGATGCCGTCCGATGGCGAACATCACCTGATCGGAGGCGATGCTGGAGCCGCTCGATAGATGGGTCGTGAATTCCTTGCCATGCCGGTCGATCTTGGTGACGACACAGCCGGTGATGAAGGTAATTCCTGCCTTCTCCATCTCGGCACGCGCGTGGTGGCGAACGTCGTCATCAAATCCACGCAGGACATTGTCGCCCCGATAGATCACGGTGACGTCCGAGCCGTAGCCCGCGAAGATGCCGGCAAACTCCAGGGCGATATAGCCGCCTCCCTGAATGACAATGCGCTTTGGCAGCTCCGGCAGATGAAAGGCCTCGTTGGACGAAATCACATGCTCGATGCCAGGAATTGGCTCGCCATGGTTCGGAGCGCCGCCGGTCGCAATCAGGATATGCCGCGCGGTGACGCGCTCGCCAGTCAACAGGCGGAGGCTATGCGGATCTTCGAAGACGGCGCGCGTCTTGACGATGCGTACGCCCGACTTTTCGAGATTGCTGGTGTAGATGCCCTCGAGCCGGGCGATCTCCTTGTCCTTGTTGGCGATCAGTTTCGGCCAGTCGAAATGAGCCTCCGGAATGGACCATCCAAAGCCTGCGGCGTCCTCGATCTCCTGGCTGACGTGCGAGCCGAGCACTAACAGCTTTTTCGGCACGCAGCCTCGGATCACGCAGGTCCCGCCCATGCGGTACTCTTCGGCGAGCATGACGGTCGCGCCGTGGCCAGCGGCGATCCGGGCGGCGCGAACGCCGCCGGATCCCCCTCCAATCACAAACAGATCGACGTCGAAGTCGGCCATCCTGCTCAGATTTCCTTGCCTCGTTTACGCATCTCCGCCCTGAACTGGCCATTGACGATCTCACCAAAGGCCTGCGCCCATTGGTTCATGAAAGTCATGCTGGCCTGAACCGCCCTGGGCTCATTGGCAATCAATTTTTGACCGAGTGGAGACTTGTAGAAGGTCACCAGATCCTTCAGCTCCTGTTCGGTGAACTCAGTGGCATAGATCCTGGCCATGCCTTCGCCGATATCCTGCTCGCGGCCGGCCAGGTTCTTCGCTACGATCACGGCAACCTCGTTGAGGTCCTTCTGATAGTTGATGTTGGTCTGCAGCAACGTATCCCTGGTCTTCTGCACCACGCCGGGAACGGCGTTGTCGTAAATCGCGTGAACATTCTTCAGCTTTAGAATTTCCCTGGCGGCCTCGATCGCCCCTGCTGAGGGCGCGGGCGGCTGCTGCGCCGAGACCGAGGCCAGGGCCGATGCCACCACAATCCCGAGCGCACAGCCGGCTACCAAAACCTTATGCGAAAGACCTTTCATTCCAACTCTCCTTGATCGCGGCCGTCATGGCCGCTCAATCACGCGAATTCCCTTGGGTCCCGCCAACACCGCGGTGCGCGCCAGGCCAATGAACAATCCATGCTCCACCACGCCGGGAATCGGATTGAGCAGTGCGGCCAGGCGTGGCGCATCGGCAATGGACCCCAGATGGGCATCTATAATCCAGTGGCCGCCATCGGTGACGAAAACGTGACCATTTCTGTCGGTGCGCAACACCATTTTGCCGGTGACATCGGCTTGCTTGAATGCCTCGGCAAGGGCGCGGCGGGTAGCGGCCAGGCCAAAGGGAATGACCTCGATCGGCAGGGGAAAACGGCCCAGTTTTTCCACCCATTTGGTCTCGTCCGCGATCACCACCATGCGTTCGGATGCGGCTGCGACGATCTTCTCGCGCAACAGCGCACCACCACCGCCCTTGGTCACATTGAGCGCCGGATCGATTTCATCGGCGCCATCCACCGTCAGATCCAGCCGGTCGATTTCATCCAGAGTCGTCAACCGAATGCCGCAACGCTCGGCATCCGCCCGGGTGACTTCTGATGTGGGTACGCCAACGATTGATAATCCGCCCGCCACGCGTTCGCCCAGTAATTCCACGAAGTGTTTAGCGGTCGAGCCAGTACCGAGGCCTACCCTCATCCCGTCTCGCACCCATTCGAGCGCGCGGGCGGCAGCCTGTCTTTTGAGCTGGTCCATGATCGTCAAATATCCGCCGCACCGCCGGACAGACCGGGGGCTCCCACGGGCGGCATATCTAGCGTCGTTTTGCAGCGAGGAACAGCGCTAAGGCGCATTCTGTGGCAGTCGTTGGCTGCGGATCCCGACGATCGGTTCGCCGAGGCGCGTAGACCCTTCCAATCTCGCCCTGTTTCGGCACTAAGGCCCGTTAACAACCAGCCGAGCATAAATTTGGTAAGGATTGCTTCGAATCCGAAGCTCACCCGAAAGGGTATCAAGGCGGACCGATTCGCGACCGCGAAACACGGGGATAGCTATTTCACATGGATGCAAAGGGTACAGTCGTTTTCGACCTTGACGGCACGCTGGTGGATACAGCGCCCGACCTGATTCACGCCCTCAATTACATCCTCGATCGTGAGGGGCTTCTCCCGGTCCCGCTGCGCGCGGCGCGGACCATGATCGGTGCGGGGGCAAGGCGACTGATCGAACGTGGCCTGGAACTCGAAGGCCGAACCCTCACCGTGCCTGACATCGATCGTCTGACGGCCGATTTTATTGACTATTATGCGGCCCACATTGCCGTGGAATCGCGCCCTTTTGAGGGATTGGAAACGGCGCTGGACGCCCTTGAGCAACGAGGGTTTCGCTTCGCTGTCTGCACCAACAAGCTGGAATGGCTGTCCAGGCGGCTGCTCGACGAATTAGGCCTGAGCCGACGCTTTCAGGCCATTTGCGGCGCCGATACCTTCGGCATTTCCAAACCCGACCCCGCCATTTTGCGTCAGACCGTACAGCGGGCGGGAGGGCAAATGTCACGGTCGATCATGGTCGGAGACGCCGGACCCGATATTGGTGTCGCCCGGCGAGCTGGCATCCCGGTGGTCGGAGTGGCCTTTGGCTATACCGAAGTGCCGATCGCCGATCTCGAGCCCGACCGGTTGATCAGCCATATGGCTGAGCTACCCGACGCCATCGACTCCCTTATGCGATAGCGGGCAAAGCCATGTCGTGCCGAACCGATTCCTAACTACCTGAATTTCTAAGACTTTATAGCTTACCTCCGAATTAACCATCGAGACTTGGATTGGGCAGGTTGCGTCCGTACCGAGGCCTTCTTATGGTCACCTCGGGGGAATGCGGCGGTTCGCCGCATACAGTTGACGGATGGATCATGCGTCGTGTCTTCGCAATTGCAGCAGCGGGGCTGAGCCTTGCCGGATGCTCTTCGTTCTCGTCTTTTGAGGTCTTCAAGTCGACACCACCCACAGTGCAGGTACAGCTGGAATCGACGCCTCCAGGCGCCGATGCCACAACCTCCCTCGGTCCGGGGTGCAAAACGCCCTGTTCAGTGACGGTTACGCCCCCGGAAGCCGGATTTTCCGTCACTTACACGATGAACAAGTTCCAGCCCGCGACGGTCTCGGTTCAGGTCATTCGCACGCCCGGCAGCTTCACCACGCCGGATTCCACGACACTCGACCCCGACCCGGTGATGGCCCAGCTTCAGCCCGCCGGCCCCCCACCTCGCGCCGCCAAAAAGAAGCCTCGAAAACCGAAGGCGAAGATCGCAGCACCCGCGGATTCGGGGTCGGACCAGCAATAATCCAGGCGTGGTCCCCTGTGATTTTCGGCGATTGTGCAGGAAAGGGCCGCCGCCTACATTGATCTGACGATGGGGATGCTTCCTGCGCAACCATCCCGGCCAGCGGGTTGGATGGATGATCCGGGATGAGTGCAGCACCCAGCGAATAAATCGAGCGAGGGCATTAAGGCGAGGGAATGAACGGCGCACCGATCCACCACGCAGATCCCCATTCTCGACCGATGACCGATCCTTTCGGCCGGACGATCGACTATCTGCGGCTTTCGGTAACTGATCGCTGCGATCTGCGCTGCTTCTACTGCATGTCCGAGGATATGAGCTTCCTGCCAAAGTCGGACTTACTGACGCTGGAGGAGCTCGATCGCCTTTGCTCGGTGTTCATCGCCAAGGGCGTGAAAAAACTGCGGCTGACCGGTGGAGAGCCATTGGTCCGACGCAACGTGATGTCGCTGGTCCGATCATTATCCCGGCATCTCGATAGCGGGGCTTTGCGCGAACTCACCCTGACCACCAATGGCACCCAGCTCGCCAGGTTTGCCCGCGAATTGCGAGACTGTGGCGTGCGGCGGATCAATGTCTCTCTGGACACCCTCGATCCCGCCAAATTCCGCGCCATTACGCGCTGGGGCGATCTTGATCGCGTTTTGGCCGGCGTCGAGGCCGCGCGCGGGGCCGGGCTTGCGGTCAAGATCAACACGGTGGTGCTCAAGAATACCAACGAGGATGAGATTCCCGCGCTGATGGAATGGGCCCATGGTAAGGGAATGGGATTGACCCTGATCGAGGTGATGCCGATGGGCGACATCGGTGCTGGACGTCTCGATCAATATCTGCCGCTGTCACTGACGCGAACACGGCTTGCCCAGAAATATACCCTGACCGACCTTGATGAGACGACCGGTGGTCCGGCACGCTATGTTGCCGTGAACGAAACCGGCGGACGCCTCGGCTTCATTACGCCGATGACTCACAATTTTTGTGAATCATGTAACCGCATCCGCGTTACCTGTACCGGCACGCTGCATACCTGCTTGGGACACGAGGATGCCTCCGACTTGCGCAAGCCGCTGCGTGCCTCCGAAGACGACCAACTTTTAAGCGCGGCGATCGATCGCGCCATCGGCTTCAAACCCAAGGGTCACGACTTCATCATTGATCGCCGGCATCAAGGTCCGAGCGTCAGCCGTCATATGAGCGTGACCGGCGGCTGAGAAGCCGCCGCACCGCAACTTGAATGTTCGCTCCAACTATTTGATGTTGGGCGACTTCACCAAATTCCCAATTGACGTTGCAGCTCTCCGCTGAAATGGTGCGACAATCTGCGCAACCGGCCAAGAAGCCGCCAGCCAGGCGGACGTTGCGCGGGCGGAGCATGTTCGGGAAGGGACCCGTCTTTTCCGAACAGGATCAAGCTCAAACATTGAGTGGGGGAAATGACCTTGCAATTCCTGTGCGTCCGATTGGCGATCGCTGCGGCTGAGACTGCACGGTCGAAGCCGGCGTATCGACCCACCGAAATTGCGAGTCTGGGATTCTGAGATGCGTCCGTTTTTGGCGATCAGCACCGCGATCGACCAGCTCAACGAGAAGATAGGTTATATCTGCAATCTGCTGGTACTCGCAGCCTGTGTGGTCAGTGCCGGCAACGCGATGATCCGCTATGCGTTCGGCAACAGCTCCAACGGATGGCTCGAGCTGCAATGGTACATGTTCGCCGTTCTGGTGATGTTCGGCGCCTCCTACACCTTCAAACGCAACGAGCATGTCCGGGTCGAAATCTTTTATCTGATGCTCTCCGAGCGGGGTCAGCTCTGGCTCGATCTGATCGGCACGCTCTTCTTCCTGATCCCCTCCTGCCTGCTGCTGGCCTATCTGTCTTGGCCCTTCTTCCATCAGGCCTATTTGGTGGGCGAAGTCTCGAGCAATGCCGGCGGGCTGATCCGCTGGCCGATCAAATTAGTAATCCCGGCAGGCTTCGTAATGCTGGCCTTGCAAGGCGTTTCGGAGGTCATCAAGCGCATCGCTGCATTGCAGGGCCGCGTGAGCATCGACGCGAAATACGAGAGGCCGACGCAATGATTACGCTGGAAGCCATGCCCCCGCTGATGTTCAGCGGGCTGGTTGTCGCCATGCTGATCGGCTTCCCGGTGGCGTTCACGCTCGCCGCCGTTGGAATCTCATTCGGATTTCTCGCCATCTATCTCGGATTCTTCGATCTCAATTTCCTCCAGGCCATTCCGGGCCGGATCTTCGGCAACGTGCTTGCCAATGATCTCCTGCTGGCGATTCCGTTCTTCACTTTCATGGGCGCCATTCTCGAACGCTGCGGTCTGGCGGAAGACATGCTGGATTCGATGGGCCAATTGTTTGGTCCGATTCGCGGCGGCCTCGGCTATTCCGTCATCATTGTCGGTTTCATTCTGGGAGCGATCACGGGCACGGTGGCCGCGCAGGTCATCGCCATGGCGCTGATCTCGATGCCAGTGATGATGCGATACGGATATAACATACGCTATATCACCGGTGTACTTGCAGCGTCCGGGACCATCACCCAGCTAGTTCCTCCTTCGCTGGTCCTGATCGTTCTTGCCGATCAGCTCGGCAAGTCGGTCGGCGACATGTATCTCGGCGCCTGGGGTCCGTCGCTTTTCCAGATCGCGCTGTTCGCCGGCTACACGTTCCTGCTCGGCGTGTTCAAGCCAAACCACGTACCGCCAGTCCCTGCCGACAAGCGCACGCTGACGGGGTGGGCATTGTGGCGTAAATGCCTGCTCGGCATCATTCCCTCGGCAGTACTGATCTTTGTCGTGCTCGGCACGATGATGATGGGCCTTGCTACGCCCACCGAAGCCGGCGCCATGGGAGCGATCGGCGCCATCGTGCTGGCGGCCATTCACTCTAAGGATTTCAGCACCACGGGTCGCAAGGTGCTAATCATCGGCGTGATTGCCGGCGGCATCGGTAGCATGATCGGAATTTTCCTCTCCCAGGGACTGCCGTTCAAGTTGGCGTTTGCCGTCACCTATCTGGCCGTCGTCTGGATCTGCCTTGAGGCCGTCCGCATTCCCGATCTGCGCGACCTCATCAAGCAAGGCTACGAGACCACCATGCGCATCACCACCATGGTGGTCTTCATTCTGATCGGCTCGACCTGTTTTTCCGTGGTTTTCCTCGGCGTATCCGGCGGCGTCTGGCTCGAACATCTGCTGACGTCCCTGCCAGGCGGCGTGTGGGGCTTTCTGATCTTCATCAACCTGTTCATCTTCTTTCTGGCCTTCTTTCTCGACTTCTTCGAAATCGCCTTCATCATTCTGCCGATGATCGCCCCGGTTGCCCAGAAGATCCTCGCCCCTGTCGTCGGGCCAGAAGCGGCGTTGATCTGGTTCGGGGTAATGCTTTGCGTGAACATGCAGACGTCGTTCATGCATCCGCCGTTCGGATTCGCGCTGTTCTACCTCAGGGGCGTGGCACCCAAGGAAGTAAAAAGCTCGGACATCTACTGGGGCGCGCTGCCCTGGGTCGGACTGCAGGCCATCATGGTGGCGCTGGTGATCGCATTTCCGTGGACGGTCACCGCGCTGCTCGACAAGCCTACCGATGTCGACTTGAACAAGGTCAAGATCGAGATTCCCCAAATTGAAATGTCGCCGCTGGATTTAGGCGAGCCGAAGAACAAGTAGCTACTGAAAATGAAAAGACCGACTAATTAAAAGCCCAGCCTTTCGCAAGGCCGGGCTTCATTCAGTTATCTAAATGGTCAGCCGCGCGTGCGCGACCGAATCATGAAGCTGTCGAAGGTGTATTCGGCCACCTGCCACCACAGATACTGATCGGAGCGGTAGGCCTGCATCGCGTCGATGGTCTTCTTGAAGTCAGCATTCTTAGCAGAGATCTCGCCCCACAGTTCGTTGGTCGCCTTCAGGCAGGCTTCTAGGATTTCGTTGCTGAAGGGGCGAAGCTGCGTTCCGCCGGCGACCAGGCGCTTCAATGCCGCCGGGTTCTGCATGTCATACCGGGACGCGGTCCAGCTGTTGGCATTCGCGGCCGCGTTGCTGAGGACGCTCTGATAGGCCTTCGGCAGGGAGTTCCATTTCGCCAGATTGACAAGGTTATGGATCGCCGTGCCACCTTCCCAGAAACCGGGATAATAGTAATATTTCGCCACTTTCTGGAAGCCAAGTTTCTCGTCGTCGTAGGGGCCGACCCACTCTGCGGCGTCGATGGTACCCTTCTCAAGCGCGGGGTAGATATCGCCGCCGCCGAGCTGCTGGGGCACGGCCCCGACCTTCTGCATCACCTGGCCGGCGATCCCGCCAATCCGAAACTTCAGGCCCGAGAGATCTGCAACCGTCTTGATCTCCTTGCGGAACCAGCCGCCCATCTGGGTGCCGGTGTTGCCGCTCTGCAAGCCGAACACGTTAAATTTCTTGAAAAACTCGTTGCCGAGCTCCATACCGCCGCCCTGATACCACCAGGAATTCTGCTGGCGCGCATTGAGCCCGAACGGCACCGAGGCGTAGATCGCAAATGTGGGATCCTTGCCGACATAATAGTAGGCTGCCGTATGGGCGATTTCGACCGTGCCGCTGGAGGCCTCATCGAGCGCCTGCAGGGCTGGGATGATTTCACCCGCGGCGAAGGTCTGGATCTGGAATTTGTTGTCGGTCATTTCCGCGACTTGTTTCGCGAAAAATTCGGCGCCGCCGTAGAGCGTATCGAGCGATTTCGGAAAGCTCGATGTCAGGCGCCATTTAATTTCCGGTGAAGATTGCGCGATCGCCGGCGCAGCCACCGCGGTTGCGGCCGCGCCTGCTGCAGACACCTTCAAAAAATCACGACGTTTCATATGGGCATCTCCCTCTTTCGTCCATTGAACCCCACGAAGAGCCCTTCGGCGAATCAATCTCTGCCCCAGCCGACGAACACTCTTGGTGAAAAGGACTTAACACGGATGGCCGGTCCGCGAAAACGCAACAATGGCCGCATTGGGCTCGATCAAAAACAAACCGGGCCAGCTTGAACGAAAGTCGCATACGGTCAGGCCGCGGCCGACGCGCCCTTCAGCACGTCGCGTACCTTTGTCGCAAGCGCACGATAAATGGCCGCATGGGGCCCTTCGGGCTCGCTTTCTACGATCGGGGTCCCGGCGTCCGACGTGCTGCGAATCGATATGTCCAAGGGTACCTCGCCGAGAAACGCCACGCCAAGCCGTTCGGCCTCGTGACGGGCACCGCCATGGCCAAAAATATCGGAGCGCGTCCCGCAATGCGGGCACTGGAAATAGCTCATATTTTCGATGATGCCGAGCACGGGCACATTGACCTTGGTGAACATGGCAAGCCCGCGGCGCGCGTCGATTAGCGACAGGTCCTGGGGCGTGGAAACGATCACCGCACCTTTCAGCGGCACGTTTTGCGCCAGCGTCAATTGTGCATCGCCGGTGCCCGGCGGCATATCGACGACCAGAACGTCAAGCGTACCCCAGGCCACATCGCGCAGCAGTTGGGTGATGGCCGACATGACCATCGGTCCTCGCCAGATCATGGCGGTATCTTCATCGACCAGAAAGCCGATTGACATAATGGCGAGGCCGAAACGGGAGATCGGAACCATCTTCCGCTCGTCGTTGAGCTCCGGCCTTTCGCGAATACCGGTCAGCCGCGGCACCGACGGACCGTAAATGTCCGCGTCCATCAGGCCGACCTTCAGGCCGAGATCGCGCAAGCCCAGCGCCAGATTGAGCGCGGTGGTCGATTTCCCGACGCCACCCTTGCCGGACGCCACGGCGATGACGGCGGAAACCCCGGGGATTTCCGACTGCTTGGACATCGGCGAGGCCGGGCTGTGCGGTGGCCGATGCGAGGCGTTGGGCGCGACCCCGCCCTGGCGTGAAGGCGCTGCCGGCGTCGAACCTGGCTTGCGTTCGGCGGTCAGCGCGATCATCGCCGTTGTGACACCCCGCATCGCCTTCACCGCGGCTTCGGCCTTGGCGCGAACGCTCTCCCAAGCCTTCGCCTCCGCCGCATCGACATTGATCGAGAAAAAGACCTTGTCGCCGGAAACGGTGATCGGCGACAACACGCCGGCGTCGCGCAAGGGGACGCCGCGCGGCGACAATACGCCCGCAAGAGCTTCCATCACGTTGTCAGGCGTTACGCTCATACGTCCTCCAAAAGGCCGCCCGCGACTTGCTGCGCGGAAATCAGCCCTGCTCCTTGGCTACCTCATAGTTCAACTCGATCATCACGCCATTCGGATCGGCAACGAAGATCTGCCAGAT
>Ga0105240_10004044_pt1 | contig 22562 bp, 21 predicted proteins | sample KBSC54metaG_FD_80426 | JGI IMG/M metagenome (GOLD analysis project Ga0105240, IMG submission 80426) | Corn rhizosphere microbial communities from Kellogg Biological Station, Michigan, USA - KBS C5-4 metaG | ecosystem: Host-associated > Plants > Roots > Rhizosphere > Soil | place: Michigan, USA... | reverse complement strand
TCCCAGTAAGGTGCGCCCAAACCAGCAAAAGCGGGCACAAAGTAAACGCCTCCGGTATCTGGTACGCTTAGCGCCAGTTTTTCTACGTCTGAAGATGTTTTGATCACTCCTAAACCATCGCGCAGCCATTGCACCACTGCACCGCCAATAAATATGCTGCCTTCAAAAGCGTATTGGGTTTGTCCGTCAATCTTCCAGGCAATGGTGGTAAGAAGATTGTTTTTCGATTCGATAAACTCGTTGCCAATGTTCATCAGCATAAAGCAGCCTGTGCCGTAGGTGTTTTTCACCATCGCATTATCGATACACATTTGCCCAAACAAAGCTGCATGCTGATCGCCTGCTATACCTGCAATAGGAATTTTTGATGCAAAAATGGTAGTGGCGGTTTCGCCATAGATCTCGCTGCTTTGTTTTACCTCGGGCAACATGTTTAAGGGTATTTTGAACAGATCGAGCAATTCCTTATCCCACTCCAGTGTGCGGATATTAAACAGCATAGTGCGACTGGCATTGGTCACATCTGTAACATGCACCCTTCCGCGGGTAAACTTCCAAACCAGCCAGCTATCCACTGTTCCGAATGCCAGTTCGCCGGTCTCAGCTTTAGCCCGCGCCCCGTCTACATTGTCCAATATCCAGCGTATCTTCGATCCTGAAAAGTAGGCGTCGATTACTAATCCTGTTTTCGAGCGGATCAGATCAGTGTAACCTTCATTCTTCAACTGGTCGCAGAAACTCGCTGTGCGTCTATCCTGCCAAACAATGGCGTTGTAAATCGGTTCGCCCGTAGTTCGGTCCCAAACAATGGCAGTTTCCCGCTGATTTGTAATACCGATAGCTTTGATATTGGTACCATTGATACCCATCTTCGCGGTTGCTTCGGCAGCTACACCGGCTTGGGTCGACCATATCTCGTTGGGGTCGTGCTCCACCCATCCTGGTTGCGGAAATATCTGCGTAAATTCTTTCTGGGCGACCGACTTGATCTGCCCCTGGTGGTCAAATACGATAGCGCGCGAACTGGTGGTACCCTGATCAAGGGCCAGAATATATTGTTCCATTTAGGCTGTAGAATAATTGGTTTATAAATCTACATTATATTTTTAGTACAGTGATACTAATTCAACGTAACAAATAAGCTTGCGCCAATTTTGTAAATGAGGCAATCTGTTCCTCCTGCCAGGCAGCATCTTTTTTCAATTCAGCTGCCGTCAATTCAGCAACAATCACGGCCGCTTCAACAGCAGCTTTCGCATCAAGGAATAATAAACGTATCCGTCGTGCCAGTACATCTTCAACAGTTCGTGCCATTTCATTGCGGACAGCCCAAACTACTTCCGCTTGCAGGTACTCATATTTAGGATGAAGTTTTTTACCCCAATCATATTTTTCTTCGAACAACGCCAAGACGGCATCCCGGTCGCTGCCATAGAAATATAGATGCTCGTTCCAATTAAGCCCGATTGTGCTGCCATGAATAGGCAGGTCTTTGGTTTTGCTGACCTCTGGCTTCAGACTTCCGACTTCGATAGCCTTGTCAACAGCATCTTCACCCATTTTACGATAGGTGGTCCATTTACCGCCGATCATGGTGATCATTCCCGATGGCGAAACCATCAGCTTGTGACTGCGTGATATTTCTTTGGTTTTGGACGAATCATTTTGCGGAGCGGCTAATGGGCGTAAGCCTGCAAATACGCTTAATACATCTTTCCTTGTCGGTGCTTTGGCGAGATATTTTGCTGCAGTATTCAATATAAAATCGATCTCTGCGTCAAGAGCTACTGGTTCTAGACTGTGTGAATCGATAGGTGTATCCGTTGTACCAACCACCAGCTTATCATGCCATGGGACTACAAATAATACACGCCCATCAGAGGTTTTCGGGATCATTAAAGCTTCGTCCGATGGCATAAATGAGCGTTCGATCACCACATGCACGCCCTGGCTTGGCCGCACCAATGGCTTATCCTCAGGTTCATCCATTTGCAGTAATTCATCCACAAACACCCCTGTTGCGTTAACTATTGCTTTTGCTTTAAGCTTATATATAATCCCCGTTTCATTGTCAATTCCTTTAACACCGGTTATTTTCTGTTCCTCATTCTTGATCAATCCAATAATCCTGAAATAATTCAGCACTGTTGCACCCTGCTCCAAACAGGTTTGTGCGAGATTAATAGCAAGGCGTGAATCATCAAATTGCCCGTCATGATAAACCACCCCGCCATGCAGGTCTTTTGGATTGATGCCCGGCAGATCGATTAGAATTTGCTTTTTTGAAATATGTTTTGTCCGCCCAAAGCTGAGCTTGCCCGCTAGCAGGTCGTAAATACCTAAACCAATGGTATAGAACATACCTTCCCACCAACGGTAATTCGGGATAACAAATGAGAGATTTCTTACAAGATGAGGAGCGTTTTTTAACAGGAGCCCGCGCTCATATAACGCTTCACGGACTAAACCGATATTGCCCTGAGCTAAATAGCGTACACCGCCATGTACCAGTTTTGTGCTGCGGCTCGAGGTGCCTTTGGCAAAGTCTGCCTGTTCCAATAATAATGTTTGATAACCCCGCGATGCTGCGTCCAAAGCAGTGCCCAAGCCCGTTGCACCGCCACCAACTACTATAATATCCCATACCTTTTCAGGGTCGGATATTGATTGTATGAGACGAGTCCGGTCAGTTAGGGTCATTGCAGCAATTTAGTCATCGGTACATTAATTCTGAAATACCAAATCAAAAACTGTGCGTAAAATAAAATTGGAGACTTAGAGTATTTAATTTGACATTACATTGTACCGAGCCGACGGCTCTTATAGTCTTCTTTCCTTTACCTCCAACGGATTAAAATCCGTTGTTACAATATGTGGCGAGGCTACGCCTCTAAGATTTCTGGAATTGGGGAATTGTTATAGTGTAAATCAAATATCAAAAAGCATCAACAAAATGTTAACGCCCCAGACTATTATTGTCATTTGCTTCTCGATTCAGCCCGCCCTCGTTTTTACCGCATTCTTAAAAGAGGGCCATCGGCCCGGAACATTTTGTAACAACGGGTTTCAACCCGTTGACTACGACCCGGATACTAGTAAGAGTGCCGTAGGCACGACCAATATCTATATCAATTCCTGAAAAATATATCGCTCATCATACTCTACATTGAATTTCTTTAAAAAGTCTAAATACTCATCTTTAAATGTCTGCTTTTTATGATGTTCTTCTTGATTCTGGATGTATTTATAGACCTTATCAATCTGCGAATGACTCTATGAAAATACACCGTACCCTTCCTGCCATTCAAAACGGTTTGCGGTCAATGAATGGTCATTAATATATTTAGATGATTTTGCTTTTACGGTTTTCATAAGTTCCGAAACGGAAACAACCGGTTTTAATCCTATAAAGCAATGTACATGATCTGCTACTCCATTTACAATGATAGTTTTACAATTAGCTTCATTTATTAAATTGCCAATTACCGCAAAAAGTGTGGCTCTCCACTCTTCTTTAATCAGGGCCTCGCGATATTTAACTGCAAAAACTGTTTGGAGATAAATTTGGTGGTATGTATTTGCCATTAATTCTTAAAGGATTTTATACTATGCCGAGTCTATGGCTCTCATTGTTGTTGTTGTCTCTGCAACGGATTAAAATCCGTTGTTACAATATGTGGTGAGGCCATGCCTCTAAGGTTTTCAGATGACATCAAATGTTTGTCGGGGCTGTGATAATTAGCATGAAATATTGAAAAAGCGCCGGGTAAACCCACCGACTCCAACTATCTACTTACTATCATCCGCTTCCTCTTTCAACTCGTCCTCTTTTTTACCATGGCCAAGCTTGATCTTCGGGTTTTCCTGTGTGCCCGTAATGGTCATCGGAATACCAAATATGCCAAAGGGCGGTAAACCAAGCCGGAATTGGAGGTTCATATTGCCGTTAAAATCTACCTGGCCCTCAAACCTTGGCCTGAAGCCTGCTATGCGCATTTTGGTTCGCTCTATGGTGATAATATTATTGGCGATGGTGGTTTTGATATCTACTTTAGAAACATCGGACGGTTTGGCAAGACTGTCGTGGCCGGTCTGTTTTCCGACCGCGCCGAACAGTTTAAAGCCTTTTAGTTTGATCTGTTTTAGCGTCAATACACCACCGCCTTTCAATGATGGATATATTGGTTTCATGTTGCTATTCAGTTTGCCGCTCAGTTTGTAATCCAGCCCGACAATACCTTCTGCGCTTTTGGCGGATGAGGCCATATCATGGAACAGCTTGATCTGGTTGTAGGCCTTCTTAATATCGAACTCCTGTGCGCTGATATGGTAATCAAAATATGCCTTCTGCGGATTCACACTGCCATAAGTAGCATCCATCACCACGGGCGCGCCGATCAGGGTAAAGCCAGCTTGTTTTAGCTGTATCTGCCCGTTGTTGATGATCATTTGTCCCTTCACATCATTGATGTCCATGCCGCTGTATTTTACCTTTTTCACATCAGCAATAAAATTCAGGTTCAAATTGGTTGGGACAAGGATGACACCAGAGGCTGCGGATTTGGTTGCAGTGGCAGGAACACTAGCAGTTGTAGAAGTGGATGGGCCGTCTGCGAACGCCATAAAATCATCAGCCACAATCAAGCCACTTTTCAGGTTGAAGTTACCTTGTAAAGTTGAATTAGGTTTTATTGCATAATCTATTACGTTAGATAATGCGCCATCCATCACAATAACAGAATTACCATAGTTGGCGGTGAATGCATCAAAATTCATTTTATCCTGCTTAAAGCTGAACAGGCCGCTCTTGATGATGAATGGTTTTGGGAACAGATCTGATGTAAGCGCCAGGTCTTTTACTTTCATGGTGCCGGAATTAAATAGCTGATCGTAACGACCTGCTGTCGCATCGCTTTGTTTGCCTTTCAAAGTAAAGTTTGTGGTGATAAGCCCGTTTACATTATAGCCTTTAATAGCAAATACTTTATAGATCTTTCCAATATCTAATGTGCCGTGAGAACTGATATTGTATTGCAGATCAGCAAAGTTTTTCAGATCGGCTTTGAGTACAAATGGTTGTCCTTCGAAAGTTAACGATACGGGCTTGATAAATACCTTCATACCGTTAAGTGTGCCTGTAGAATTTACAATATTGGCGCTGATCTGCAGATTCTTGATAGGATCCGGGTAATACTTGGTTTGCACATAGCCATTGTTCAAGTTGATGGCGGCCTTAGTAACCGGGTATATTTTCTTGGCCGGAATATAACGTCCTTTCGTGTTTACATCGAAAGTCAGATCACCCCGAACATCGGCGCCATCGATAGGGTAGAGCTGTTTCAGGTCATCCAGGTGAAATTTAGATTGCAACGAGCCATCCATCGCCAGGCCATCTGCGTTACTCAACTTAAAATAACCTTTGATGAAGTTACTCAGAGCAGAAGCGTTCAGATTGGTGAGCGCCATGGTTGCGTGCTTGATATTATTATCCGGGCAGCTGGCATCCAGGTCGAAACCGATATTGCTTACCGCCCCCGTCATCTTTGCATATTTTACATAACCATTTTTGAAGGATGATTTCAGGCTGAATTTCGGAATGCTGGTTATCACGGTATCTACATGACGTAATCCTTGTTTTTGCAGCCCTGTAGAGTAAACGCCTTCGGCCAATAAATGCAGTGCATAGCGACCTTTCAGATCCACTGTTTTTACACCAAAAGCCTTGTTCCATTTTTCCAGGTCGACCTCCGTATTTACACGTGCAAATATCTTAGGTGTTTGCAGACCATTGATACTGAACTTCGAATCAAAATGATCCTGGTCAATTCTGAAATGCAGGGAATCGATACTGAATGATAATTTATTCGGATCCAAGTTTGGAATCTTGGCATTCATATCCAGGTAAAGGTCGCGCACCGGCGAAGGCGTTTTATTGCTGGAGACATAACCGTTCCTGGCCTTCATGCTAAAGGTAAAATCAGGGTGGATATTTTTTGCTGCGATGTACTGACCCGTTAAGCCTACCTGTATTTCGCCGGTTCCATTCACATCCAGTTTATCTACCCATTTATTATAACCCGGTGGAAGGGCCGTGAAAATATCGCTCAGGTCACTTTGATGCGATGTGAACTTGAAATCCATATCGTAACCATCCTTTAGGAACGCAAATCGCCCTTTAAACTGTACCGGGAGTTTGTTGATCTTCAGATCATTTTTCTGAAACTCAAAGGCCAGCGATTTGGTATTGATGCTCGTCACCAGGTCGGCATTAACCACTTTGTTGCTTACGTAAGACTCGTTATTATAAATAAAATCCGTTTGTCCGACCTCCAGGTGCGACGACAGGTCGAATATATTTTTAGTAAAATCGCCACTGCCTTTGTAGTTAAAATCGCGGGCGTCAATTAGTGTTGGAATAGAAAGGTCGTCATATACCAGGTGACTCTTTTCAATAATGATCTGTTCAATACCCAAGGATGCACTCGCCGTATCCACCTTAGTTTTATCATTCTGCGCAGGCGCTTTATAAACCAGGTAATTTGCCCTGCCCGAACTATCCACTTCAATATTGATGAAGGCATTGCTCAGGTAAATTTTGCTGACCTGGATTTTCGTTTTCAGTAGCGAAGTCAAATCAAGCGCGAATGAAATATCCTTTGCCGAAACCAATGTATCCTGCTCAAACGGTGCGCTGCCTTTCAGTGAAAAATCTTCCAGGGTAAGCGTCAGTTCAGGGAAGCGTTTGAAGAATGAAAGACTTGTCCCGGAAAATTCAACCTTGCCATTCAGGCTCTGATTAGCCAGTTGTTTTATCTTATTCGTGATGGTTGTCGGGAAAAGCAGCGGCAGTAAAAACATCAGCAGCAAAATACTCCCAATGATAATCCCGCTTATTTTCAGGGTCTTAAACAGTATCTTCTTAAGTGGCATCGTCATAAATCAATTGCAGGACAAAGTCTGGTATGAATATAAAAATAAATAGAACGTGTTGTATGTTAAATTATTGGTGGGGAGAGAGGTGAAAGCAGAAAGGTGGTAGCATTATTGCCTGAAAGCGTTCATGTTTAATGCGTGAACACCCCCCAATTCTTAGTAAGAGTGTTGGTCACGAGCATAGGCTGTTAAATATAGCGCCAAAAAAATCGTTACAAAACCTATCAACCACAGCCACTTATCAATGAACTTTGGAATGTAAAATATAGTCCTTACCGACGGTTTCTTGCTTTTATTGATTAACGCCGTTACTAATCGGAATAAAAAGATAGGTAAGTTAAACAGCCAAACAGCCGCAATACCAAAAATAATTAAAACATTAACTGGATTTGCTCGTCCTGGCATCAGTGATAAGATTTATATAAAATTACACTTAATCAGCACAATCTGTGGTCAAAACAAACTAAACTGCATCTGCCCGCTTTGAACAGTAATATGTTTCCGCTCAGCTAGTGGTACTCCACTGATATGATAAACCGCCGATTCCTGATAACGCGATGCCACAATGATCTCGGTGCCATTGGCATGCTGATTGAAAAGTTCCTGAACCAATTCGGGATTGTTATTGTCCTTTGAAAGGTGCGACAACAGCAAATGGCTCAGGTAGGGAGAGCGGTGATTGATAAATATCTCCAGTGCCTGTGAGTTAGATAAATGGCCCAATCCGCTGCGGATACGGCGCTTAAGGTGATAGGGGTAACGGCCCTTCTCCAGCATATCTTCGTCGTAATTAGCTTCCAGGAACGCGGCATGGCATTGACTGAAATGCTTTCTCACATGCTCACACGCTGCGCCGATATCGGTAAGTACGCCCACCTTTACGCCCTGGTATTCCAATATAAAACTATGGGCATGGGCAGCATCATGAAACTTGGGGAATGCTGAAACAGCAATTTCACCAATCGTCATCGGTTGATATGCAGTAAAGGATGCGGTCAGATGATGCGCCAGCTGCAAACCGCTGTTTTGTAAAGTAGCAGGGGTAATATAAACCGGGAGATCGTACTTTTTGGATAAAACAGTTATACCGCTGATATGGTCGCTATGCTCGTGCGATACAAAAATGGCCCGTACTTTCTTTATCGATAGTCCCAATCGCAGCATCCTTCGCTCGGTTTCGCGGCAGGAAATGCCGGCGTCAATCAACACAGCATCCCGCTCATTACCGATGTAATAGCAGTTACCGTTGCTGCCTGAATTAAGTGATGCAATAAAAAGCGACATGGATTTACAAAGTAACCGGATTTGCCTGATATTTTATAAAATTATTTTTGTTGCTGAGTGTAATATTTACACATATTTATTTGTATATGAGATGTTTATGATAAAATAGCTGAAACTTTTTTTATTCCGGCCTGTTAAGTATTTATTAACAAGGATTCGCTCTTTAACATTCATCACAGTTATTAAAAACTAAATGCTATGAAAACGTCGATTAAATTGATTGCCTTGTTCTTATTAATGTTTTTAGGAACAGGCGCTTTCGCATCAATCCATGTCAAATCTTATCACAAAGCCAACCATAATACCACCAGCCCGGTAAGCCTGGTGCCATTAAAACACAGCCGCGGTTTTGCTTTAATGATAGATAAGAATACTCCGGGGAACGCAATGGTGATTATTTATAACGTTAATGGTGATGCTTTTTTCAAAAGTAAGTTGTCAAACGGTCTGCACAACGAAACCAAATATTTGACAACCCAGCTTGAAGAAGGACAATACACCGTTGAGGTTTATTCTAAGGGCCATGATGTAAAAACCAAATTCTACATCTACAACAATGGTTACCGGCGAATTGAAGACATTAATTAGTGTTCTGTTATCAACCACTCGCGAGAAGCATCATCGAAAGATGGTGCTTTTTTGTTTAAACAAGATTTACCTTATTAAACTTGCAAAACCAGTAAAAGGGCGTCAAAAATTTCGATTTATGCCTTTATTCCTCGACGAACTGCCTGATCCACTCTATGAGTGCCCGAAAACTGGCTATAAGTGTTGTATTTGGCTAATAATTAGTCATTTATATGTCATTCACTGCTTAAAATGCCCGTTGGTCTATATCTTTCGGGCGATGGTCTAATACATTTTTTTAGTGGCTAAAGATGTTGTTGTTTTGGTCATTCAATTAACAGAACATATTAGGGTTTACAATAAAAAAATTAAAAAGATCATGAAAAAGTCAATCGCACTAGCAGCATTATTAGCAGTATTAGGAACAAGCGTTTTCGCAGCAACAGCACCAGTAAAAAGCGGAGATAACAAGACAGACGAAATTTCATTCGTTCAGTTGAAAAAAGATAACGGTTTCGGTGTAAAGATCGATAAAGAAACAGCCGGCAAAGCAGTGGTTATTGTTTATGACGAAGCAAGCAACGTAATCTTTAAAGATGTATTATCAAAAGGTCAAAGCGGTGAAAAAAGCTATCTTATTTCGAGCCTTGAAACCGGCGATTATACCGTTGAAGTAGTTTCAAAAGGCCAGACAGTTAAAAAACAAATGCACGTTTACGAAGATGGTGATGCAAAATCATACTTCTTCTATCAAAATTAAGATTAGGTTTATTTAGGTTTACAATGAGGCATCATCCGTTTGGGGTGGTGCTTTTTTTATTTGAAAAAAGTTCGGGCTGTTTTTATCTTTAGCAATGGATTCACAACAAGCCTTACCTGCATTGGAAGATGCAGAACTGCGCGTGATCGGCTCACTAATGGAAAAGAGCCGCACCACACCCGATTATTACCCCATGACTGTAAACAGCCTCATCGCGGCATGTAATCAGAAAACTTCCCGCAACCCGGTTGTTCAGTATACTGAAGAGACAGTTGTATTGGCATTAAATACTTTGAAACGGCGCGGCCTGGTGTCTACTGCAACCGGTGGTACCGATCGCGTGGTGAAATACAAGCATAACTTTGCCATCGTTTACCCCGTTATTCCGTCGCAAGTCGCCATTATTTGCCTGCTTATCCTTCGCGGACCGCAAACCCCCGGCGAGCTGAACACCAATTCGGGCAGGTTATATGAGTTTGAATCGATAGAGGAAGTGCAGGACCTGTTAACCGAACTTTCATCAGGCGACAATCCTTTTATTAAACAATTACCGCGTAGGCCAGGACAGAAAGAGCAGCGCTATGTGCACCTGCTTGGCGGCTCAACCGATTGGAGTGATGAAAGCAGTTTTGAAGAACCCGCAAGAGTATCCTCGGGTGGCGGATTAGAAGCCCGTGTTGCAAAACTGGAACAGGAACTAGGTGAATTGAGAGAAGCTTTTGATAAGTTGATGAAGGAATTGAGTTGATATTAAATTTTGACATCAGATCGGAAGGGAAATAAAAATTGTCATTGCGATCCGCTGTCTAGCGGAGAAGCAATCGCATGCTATACAGAGCAGCTATGCATCTTCGCCCTGAAAAGTTCGCGGTTGCTTCGTTCCTCGCAAAGACATAATGAAAAGCTTTATGCGCTCAGCCGTCCTTCCTTAACCGTTTCTATCCTGGCTACCTTCGGCAATTCAGAATGCGTTGCCCGTGCAACATAGTTAACCAATGAGCCAACCGTTTTTAATTGGTCGAAAACGTCATCAGGTATTTGTATATTAAATTCTTTCTCCACATCTACAATCAACTCACAAAAATCAAGAGAGTCTACATCAAGATCATTATAAAATGAAGCGGAATCTTTTATGGTAGATTTTTCAACCCCCAGTTTATCCTCGATAAACTGGTATATCTTTAAATTAATAGCATTCATCCTCAAGTCCTTATACGTTGGCAAAGCAAATTCTGTTTTGCCATAAAATCATCTTATTTGCACCGCGATTATAATACAACATTATAAATCAATTGTTCAATAAAAATTAAAAATCTGGTGATTAACGCGGATACTTAAAAAGTAAAAAGCCGATAGACAACTACCGGCTTTCCATTTATCATTAATATCGTCCTATTGCATAGTAATAACGTTTGTTGGAAGAACACTGGCAGAAAGGGCAGCTTTCTGAATGTTGGTGCTCCAACCTGCAGGTGTTGCAACATTATCCAGCCACAGGTCCCATTCAGCGCCTGTTTTCTGATACCACCTCACCTGGTTATATGATATATTTATATTGTAACTCGAAGCGCCGGAGTAATTTCCGCAGTTAATGCCTGTATTAGAAACGGGCGTACTCGAGCTATATATCCAATTATGGTCCATCTTAATGTTCGATCCGCCAACTACCTGCATGCCTACGTAGCCGGTATTAAACACATAATTTTGGCGGGCAACCTGGTATGAGCCACCCACATCGCCTAAAACAATACCGGCAGCGCCTCCAGAATCGAATTGGACCTGGCCACCTCTTAACCAATTGCCATATATAAGAATCGAGTCGCCTACTATTCCGCTTGATTTATATAAGCTGATCCCATCCTGTGGATGCTGGGCTACCCCTGTAACATTTTCACAATGGTTATACATGATCCTGTTTCCTCCGCCGGTTACCGAAGCATATTGCACGTAACAACCGTCAGGGAATGGGCCGTTCATGTTTAAGAATTGATTGCTATTTACCACAATTCCGGAACCCTGGTAAACGTGTACGCCAGACTTTACATTCGTTATGAAGCATTGTTCAACATAAACGTTTTTGCAATTGTTAAGCATAACGCCAAAGCCTGACGAATTTGCCAATCTGCAAGCATAAATGACAACATTTGTACAGTTATATAAAGCAATGCAATTAGTGCCTCCGGAAATTGACAGGCCGGTTATAGTGATATTGCTTTTATTAGTAATAGAAATTGGGGCTGAGCTTGTATAGGCAGTCGCTAAAGACTTATTGCCAAGTGTATTACTTATTGAACCGGATGATGCAGTTACAACATTTGACGTGGATGGTAAAACTTGTGCGTCTCGCTGACAGGAGGTAATGAATGCCAGTGGAGCCAGTATCATAAACAGTTTTACAATACCGGCGGCACGGCTTGATTTGCGGTTTTTCATAATAGTTAAATTAATTAGAGCTTGTGTTGTGAATTTGCATAAATAATTGGATTTCAACGAAAAAAATTTCTTACCTAAACTCGTTTATATCCAAAGAATTAAATAATTATTTTAATTAGACACTCTTATACGTTATTGTTTATCAATTAGTTACAAGAACGGAATTGAGTGTTTAAACAATTTATCTGTGGTTAAAATTAAATTTCCACATTTTGTGAAGAAGTTTTGTTGGTAATGCGTTAAAGAAGAATTTTTTGCCGATCAATTAAGATATTTTAACGGCTTAGTGTAGTTTTTGCCCACATAATGAAGAGAATCTGATATTAACAAAACGCTAATTAACAGAATATTAAGACTATTATTTAAACTTAGTTTAGTGTTCGATAGGCTTCGGAAGAGGAAGAGGACGAGGTTGAAATGAAAGAAAACTAAATTGTTGACAGGGTTATTAAAAAGCAATGGCCAATAGTTACCTATTGGCCATTGCTTTGGCAACAAACTATAAGTTATTTTACTAATATTTAAATTAATTCATTGTAATCATAGTGGTCGGCAACACGCTGGCGCTGATAGCTGCTTTTTGAATATTGGTGCTCCAACCAGCCGGGGTCGGAACATTATCTAACCACAGATCCCATTCATTGCCAGACTTTTGTATCCACTTCACTTTGTTATAGGATATATTGATGTTATTGCTGGTTTTGCCTGAATAATTTCCGCAATTGATACCGGTATTTGATACCGGAGTTTGGGAACTGTAAATAGTATTGTGGTCCATTTTTATATTGGTTCCGCCTACTACCTGCATGCCTACATAGCCTGTATTTACTACAATGTTGTTTCTAGCCACCTGGTATGATCCGCCTACATCGCCCAATACTACTCCTGCAGCGCCGCCAGAATCCATTTGCACCTGGCCGCCCCTGATCCAGTTACCAATAACCTGGATAGAGTCGCCTAGCTTACCATTCGACTGGTACAAACTAATACCATCTTGTGGGTGACCATGGTAAGCATCGTCCTGGCATTTATTATTATTGATCTGGTTGCCTCCACCGGTAACGCCTGCAAACTGAACAAAGCAGCCATCGGGGAACGGACCGTTCATGTTATAAAACTGGTTGTTATTTACTTTGATGGTTGACCCCTGATAAACATGTACACCTGATTTAGCATTGGTTACATAACAATAATCAACTGTGATGTTTGTGCAGTTATTTAACATAATACCAAAGCTGGAAGTATTATAAACCTTGCAATTGGTAATGTGAACATTGCTGCAGTTGTAAAGTGCAATGCCATTAGTCCCGCCATTAATAGACAGGCCGCTAATAGTGATGTTGCTTTTACTGTAATAAGAAATAGGGGCAGAAGAAGTGTAAGTTGTGGCCAGCGCGCTGCTTGTAAAAGATCCGTTCATAGAGTTGGACGCAACAGTTGTTGTGCTGGTTGCCGGTGTAACTTGTGCGTCCTGCTTACACGATGCACCGAATAAAACAAAAGCCAATATTGCAAAATACGTCGCAATACTGGCTCTGCAGTTTAGTTTTGTTGATTTCATAATAGTTAAATTAATTAGAATGCGGAGGTGAAAATGCATAAAATATTGAAATTCAAAGAATAGAATATTTTATCTAAACGACATTTCTATTCGCTTAAGGAAATTCACTTGTAGTTCATTGAATTGTATAAGGCTGATTATGAATTAATTATGAGAAATTGCCCTAAGCTGAACTAACATTTTCCACCGAAAAATTAAATTTCCACAATTTGTGAGTAAGATTTGTCAGAAATAATTAAAACAATATTTTTTTACCAGGAAGTTAAAGTGGGTTTCTCGCAGTTTGTGTAACAAATCTTTGACTTTTGCTCCGTGCGTTTATAACAACAAATAGTTATTTGCCAGTACATTAAGGTGATTATCTAAAGTTGTTTTCGTGGTAAGAACGTACTTTAAAAAATTGTAATTCTTCCCTGGAAGTTTAAATCGATTTAATCTCAGGCATTTATAAATAAAAAGAGAGCCCGCAACTTTGGCGGGCTCTCTTTTGGTCTGAAATGACCGAAGTGTTTTACTAATATTTAAATTAATTCATAGTGATCAGTGGCGAGGCGATCATCGTCGAACTGATATTTGCCTTTTGAACATTGGTGCTCCACCCAGTTGGGGTAGCTACTTTATCAAGCCATAGATCCCACTCGTTTCCGGACTTTTGGATCCACTTGACCCAATTGTTGGAAACGTTGATATTCCACATTGACTGACCTGAATAATTTCCAACATTTATACCGGTATTAGAAACAGGAGTACTAGAGCTGTAAATGGAATTGTGGTCCATTTTAATATTGTTCCCGCCAACTACCTGCATACCTACATAGCCTGAGTTAACTACTTTATTGTAACGGGCCACCTGGTATGATCCGCCTACGTCGCCTAATACAATGCCTGCAGCGCCACCTGAGTCAAACTGAACTTGTCCGCCTTTGATCTGGTTGCCTATCACCTGGATAGAATCACCTAGTTTGCCATTAGACTGGTATAAGCTTATACCATCCTGCGGGTGGCCATGCCATGCATCGTCCTGGCATTTGTTATTGTTGATCTGGCTGCCGCCGCCGTTTACATTGCAATATTGAACAAAGCAACCATCCGGGAAGGGACCGTTCATATTATAGAACTGGTTATTGTTCACTTTAATGGCCGATCCTTTATAAACGTGGACACCCGATTTGGCATTTGTTACGTAGCAATAGTCAACTGTAACATTGGTACAGTTGTTGAGCATAATACCAAAGCTAGAGGTATTGTAAACTTTGCAATTAGTAATGTGAACATTGTTACAGTTGTAAAGCGCAATGCCATTAGTGCCTCCGTTAATGGAGAGACCGCTGATAGTAATGTTGTTTTTACTGTAATAAGAAACCGGAGAAGAAGATTTGTAAGTAGTTGCCAACGCGCTACTGGTGAACGAGCCACTCATCGAATTAGTTGGAACTTCAGTTGTGGATGTTTCAGCAGGAGAAACTTGTTGAGATGAATCCTTGCTGCATGAGGAGATTAATGATGTTGTAAATAATCCCATTATTATTACAACCAGTCCGCTTTTGTACTGTCTTTTCATAATAGTTAAATTAATTTGAACCTTAGACGTCAAATCAAATAAAATATTGTGCTACAGATGAAAATAATTTTCATCTAAACAGTGTGGATGCCGGGATATCGTGTCGCTATTTCTCTTTTTTTATTTTGTAAAATTCTTATAATCAATTATTTAATAGTATTGTTTGTTGACTTGATTTCATTTAAAAATAATTGAAATTAATTTCCACATTTGGTGAAAAATCAATTTTTAAAATTCTTTAAAGTATATTTTATTTTTCAAAACTTAATTTAATTTCAATTGTTAAAGGAAGTTATCTTAAAAAAGCACTTGTTTTCATAAATTCTGTAAAATATTTTAACAACAAGTTATGATTTTATTGTTCTTGTAAAGGTGTCAAAATAGAATTTGGTCTTAATAGTTAAAGACAAATAGTAATTTGTAAGAGTAAATAGGAAATAAAAAAGGGAAGCAGAATAACCTGCTTCCCTTTTCATTTTTATAACAACTTTTTAGTTTAACGTAATAATGGTAGTTGGAAGGATAGCCGCAGTAATGCTTGCTTTCTGAATATTTGTGCTCCAGCCTGTTGGTGTAAGGCCCGAAGTCCAAAGGTCTTGTTCCTGACCATTAGTTTTAAAGTATTTCACCTTATTATAGCTCATGTTAATGTCTGAACTTGATTTTCCAGAGTAGTTGCCATAGCAAAGACCGCAGTTTGAGTAAGGAGTAACGCCACCATAGATCGTGTTGTGATCCATTTTAATATGCGTACCACCTTGTATCTGCATGCCAACAAAGCCACCATTAACAACAATGTTATTTCTGGCCACCTGGTATGAACCGCCAACGTCGCCTAAAACGATGCCTGCGCCGCCACCACTTGTGTTGTAGTACTGACCGCCGCGGATCCAGTTGCCAATAACCTGGATAGAGTCACCGGGTAATCCGTTTGATTGATATACGCTCAAGCCATCTTCCGGTTTGCCGACACCTGGAGTATCTTCGCACTTATTATTATTAATTTGGTTTCCACCACCGTTAACGCTTACAAACTGAACGAAGTTGCCGCCAGGGAATGGTCCGTTGATATTCTTGAACTGATTGGCATTAATTTTAATCCCGGAAGAGTTTTCCACGTGAACACCGGATACACCTCCTGTAACATAGCAGTAGGTCATGGTAATGTTTTTACAATTACCGGTCATGTAAACTTCATACTTGCTGGCGTTTGCCAAACGGCAATCGCTAATGGTTACGTTGCTGCAATTGTTCAGATAAATACAATAGGTACCACCTGTGATTGATAAACCTCTGATAGTAAAATTGCTTTTGCCACTATAACTTACCGGCGCATTTGTAGCATATGTTGCTGCTAACGATTTGCTGGCAAAATCTACTGGTGCAGTGCTGGTCATTGAAGTGGTTTGTGTAGTTTGAGGAGTAACTTCAGCGTCTTTAGAGCACGAAGTTATCAATAATGTTGCGCCAAGCGCGGCCATGGACATGGCAAGCCCCTTACGGAGTTGTCTGTTCTGTAATTTCATAATAGTTAAATTAATTAGACCTCTTAGACGTGGTATTGTAGAGATTATTGTACACCGCTGTATTTTTTTTCTGAATTAGTGCATTTTATGAATGCAAAATGATAAGAAAAGCCACGAAAATTAACAATGTAAAAGATTGAAAATTAATTGTTTAAACGTATTGTTTCTATAAATAGATTTTTTTATCCACAATTTGTAAAATTTAGGCATATATGGGTAGAAAAGACCATTAAAAACATCTTGACCGTAGGCCGAATGTCAAATTAGTTAATATTTATCGGAGAAATTTTTAGTTTGCCGGTATCTGCAAATATATATTTGACAATCAGGTGCTTTTTTGGAATATCATTTTGAATTAGTATTATCGCACTTATATAATCAACCTTAATTTATCACATGAATACTTACCCCGCTCTGCTTAAGCTTTTTAGCTTTTTACTTATTGCATCAATTTTTGTAAGCTGCAAACCTCACCAACCCGGCGCATGGAAGAACGACAAGATCGAATCGGGAACACGGGACGATTTTCATAAACTGAACGACCAGGTAATGGCAGCTTTGAAAGCCAACGATCGCCTTAAAATGGATGGCCTATTTTCAAAAGAGTTGCTGCAAAATACCGGCAGGTTACGGTTAATTGAATTATGCGGCAATCATTTTAAGGACGGTACCTATGAGCTGATGGACGAGTACTACATAGTTCATAAAGATACCGGCGCAACAAAAATACAATCGCTTAATGAAGGCATTAAGAATTATTCCGTAGGATATCAGCCGGAAAATAAAGAGATGTATTTTGCTTTCTTTGTTCCAAAAGATATTCCTAATAAATACCTTATATCAATCATCTACAGCAAGTATAGCTACGGATGGAAAATAAGCCATCTTGAAGTAAGCCCATATACTTTTAATGGCAAAACAGCACCCGAGCTATTTGATCTGGCTAAAGAGATGTATGCAAAAAAATATTTATTGGATGCTTTATCCGATTCACAATTAGCTCAATCATGCGCAGTGCCATGTGATGGATGGAGCTACCCGGACGAAGTTGATATCCATAATTTTGGAGCAAAGGTTATCGACGAGATCAACAAAAAATATGTTTTTCCATTTTCGGTTACCCAAATACCTACCCGTCCGCTGATATTTAGCGTAACAACCCAACAAACTCCTGAGGGCTCTTACCCGGTAGTATATTACAGGTCGACTGTGAAATTAAAAGACGTGAAAGGCTTGCAGAGGGAAAACGAAAACCTTCAAAAGGTAATCGGGAAGATCATTCCCGGTATCGATCAAAATAAGAAATACGTTTACTATGATGCTTTTAACGAATTTCCAAAATATAGCAGCTCGGTAGACCGCTATGAGATGATAGAAAAGCTGAAATAAGCTATAAGGAATAAAGCGGGTCGGGCGAATTAATAACTGTCGCTCGATCCGCCTCCTCCAAAATCTCCTCCGCCAAACCGGCTTGCTTCTGGATTGGGTGCAGCTGGCATCTTTGCAAATGTTTCGGCAACGATCAGTGATTCCACTTTTAAATGATCCATCATTTGTTCTGTCTCAGGTTCAGCATAAGTGAAGCCATGTTTTGGCGTCTTTAAGTATCGCATAACTGCATAAGCAATTGCTAAGATCAAGACCCCGCCAATGGTAAGCGCCATATCCAAAGGCAACACATGATAATAATAACGGAAAGTAGCTATTGCAGCGGCTATTAGTACCAGGCCTAATCGCAATAGAATCGAGTCCTTTTTAAATATACCCCAACCAAGATAGACGAATGGGATAAGCATTGTCCACAGCCAGAAGAATGCGCCGAATGGTACAGGTTTCGGCGGCTGGCCACTGCTATTATCTCCAAGTGTTTGCGCAATATAATAGTTGCCGGCGGCATACAGCCCGAGCAGGAAGATCAGCTGAGCTACAATAAGACAATTATGATAGTCGATAAACTTCTTTTGTCTGCTGAATCTGTCAGACATCCAATACAATCCGCCTGATACCAACATGATTACAAATGGTATAGTCATCATACCTGCAGGTATGAATTTGGTCCACCCAAAATATACAAAGGCAAGTAACGCCGCACTACATAACGCCGCCATCAGCATATCCGCAAAACGGATGCTGAAATACAAAGTCATAATAAAAATGGCTGCTGAAACGGGTACATAATAAACAACATTGTAATGCGAGAAAAGCATGCAGACAGCCACGCATGACAAAAGCGCCGAAATAAAAAGCAGGGCATCGTCTACCCCGGATCTATAGTGATGTTTTGAATTGACAATTACCTCCAGGGCAATGTAACTCAATATCGCAAGGAAAAATACCCAGCCCGCTGTGTCAAAAAGATCCGAAGCAGAAGCAAACAGTAAGCTTATTATACCCTCGGCAAAAGTTATCACGATGATTGTCAAAATGAATAATCCTAACCGTGCAAAAAGACCTGGAGTGTAGAAGCCAACAGGATATTTATCCTTAATATTTTTAAACTCCCCGGCAGTAATAAAGCCTCGTTCAAGGTTTTCCTTTACATCATTCTGCACACGCAGATTGTTTAACCAAATCTTGTTATAGGCAATCATGATGCTTTTAATCTTTTATTAAGGTTAATTAATAAGAATATAAGGCCGATGGCTGATCCGATAAAATATAACATGGTTAGGTAGAGTGCGCCTTCATCCTCGGCTAATAGCATAACTCGCACAACCAAACAGCTTACAGCAATATAACTATACAGCACTACTAAAAGCAGGAAGTAAAATGAATGATTTTTGAATGCATCGCGAAAGATGACCCATGCGATAGCAAACAAGGCGAGCATCCACAGCATTGCAAACGGCGAATTATAGAAATGAAAGTACCCGGCGAGTAATGATATTAAAGTTACATGCACACCATAATGCTGGTAACTGAACTTGAAATGTTTTTTGAAGTTTAGTCGTTGGGTAAGGTAAGCCCCCGTCAATAATATAATGCCCAAAACCAGGTAAGTGTAAATAATAGTTTGACTATCGAAGTCGCTATTTAACAGCAATTGCTTCGGCGTAACCGAAACGCCCATCCAAACGGCCAGGTTAGCGATAGCCATGTTGAGTATCCCCAGGTGATCGAAATAATAAGCTGTAAAAAACAGCACCAGCATCGGTATCAGCGTGGCCAGGTTATAATTGGTGCCGAATACTTTGTACTCATATTGCAGGTAGCCTATGAAGGTTAGAAAGCTGATGCTCCCCAATAATAAAATGTAATCAAAAGATGTGTTGGGCGATTTTACCTTTCCGGAACTAAATGGCAGGGCTGTTTTAAAACAGTACACAAAACAGCCGGTACAGATCAACGCGATCAATGCTAAAACAACTTTATGACCTATCGTGTCGATGTTTTCATAGATCAATATGCCCAGCCCTGTTGTCAGCAGTAAAACACCCAGGTAAAGCAATGTTTTTATTTCCCAGTGCACGGAAAACAATTCCTGCTTTTGCTTTATTTTTTCGAATGATTCATCACTGATCAAACCGTCGGCGTGAAGATTTTCATACAGGTGACCCATGAGGGTTAAGGTTGTTTAACCCAAGTATACTAAAGATTATTGGTTATTTAACTTCTATATGGCTTTTCTATCACATGAATGTTACATGCAGACTTTTTAAAATTTTTATAAAAGTTAGGTAATCCTAAAATTTTGCTTGATATTAGTTTCGCTTTCTCTTAGCCTAAATTAAACTTCATGAAACGCAGCTATTACATCGTGGCATTGATCATGCTCACGTTTTTTGTTATATCATTCCTGACCAACATCATAGGTCCGTTATCACCCGAATTTATTCACGATTTTAAGCTGAGCGACCTATTGGCCGGCGCGCTTCCGTTTGCATTTTTCATAGCATACGGTGTGATGTCAATCCCATCGAGTATGCTGGTACAGAAGTATAATGAGAAGACTATCATGGTGGCTGCTTTCATCGTCGCTTTTTTAGGCTCATTGTTATTGGCAGCTGTACCAAATTACCTCACGGCCATGTTCTCACTTTTCCTTATCGGTTGCGGCATGGCCATGCTACAGGTGGTGATCAACCCATTATTAAGGACAGCAGGCGGTGCGGAGAATTATGCATTTACATCGGTTCTGGCTCAATTGATATTTGGAGGAGCTTCCTTTGTTAGTCCGCTGGTGTACTCCTACATGGTGGCGCACTTAAACGCTGGAGATCATTCCGGCGTGTTTTCTATCTTACAACCACTGGTTCCGCAAGGCCTTACCTGGATATCGTTGTATTGGCTTTTCACGGTCATCTGCCTGTTGATGTTTGTCATTCTCTTGCTTTCAAAATTCCCGAAAGTGGAGCTGCAAAGCGATGAAAAAGCCGGTCCATGGGAAAGCCATGTGAAGCTTTTCAAAAAGCCGGTGGTGATCGCCTACTTCATCGCACTGTTCTGCTATGTGGGAACCGAGCAGGGAGTATCCTACTGGATGTCGCAGTTCCTGTTTGAATATCATAAGTTCGATCCGCAAACTACCGGTGCAACAGCAGTAGCCTATTTCTGGGGACTGATGACTGCCGGAGGCATACTTGGATTATTGTTACTAAAGCTAATAGACAGTCGTAAATTGTTGATCTTGTTTAGTATACCGGCAATTATCTTCTTTACACTGGGATTGTTTGGCAGCGCACAAGTTTCACTGTACTCATTCTCTATCGTAGGTTTCTTCATGTCAGTAATGTACCCTATCATATTCTCGCTCGCATTAAGCTCGGTTAGTGAAGATCATGGCTCTTTTGCTGGCATACTGGTTACCGGTATTATTGGCGGAGCAGTGGTTCAAATATTAATCGGAGCATTGGGCAATGTGATCGGTCTGCGTGGCGGTATGATGTTCCTGTACATCACTTTTGGTTATATGCTCAGCATCGGTTTCTGGGCAAAACCACTTATTACAAATCAAACTGTTTTCGACAAAAAGGATTAAAATATAAATGGATATAAAAGTTATAGGCATCGATCTGGGAGCGACCAATATTCGCGGTGCTGTTGTTATTGGGGATACCTTATTAAATATAGTTTCGGCGCGCATTCATAGCGATGGCACGGTAGAGGAAGTGCTGGAAGATATCTACCAGGTGGTAGACGCTTTAATAGATGACAGTATTGTTGCCATAGGCATTGGCGTACCAAGTGTAGTAGATGTGACTAACGGAATTGTTTATGATGTGCAATATATCCCATCCTGGGTTCAGGTTCCTTTAAAACGGTTGATGGAAGAGAAATACCACATCCCTGTTTTTGTAAATAATGATGCCAATTGCTTTGCCGTGGGCGAATATCATTTTGGAAAAGGGAAGGGCGTTGGCTCGGTGATCGGTTTGACGTTGGGCACCGGTTTGGGTGCTGGTGTTATCATCAACGGTAAACTCTACGCAGGCTACAATTGCGGTGCTGGTGAATTTGGTTTATTCAGTTACCTGGACAATATACTGGAGTTTTATTGTAGTGGCTCATTCTTTCAGAATGTTTATCAACTGGATGGTGTACAGGTTTTTGAAGATGCACAAAAAGGCGACGCCCGCGCATTAGAACTTTATAGGGAATTGGGTACCCACATCGGTCACGCAATAAAAATGGTGATGTATGCATATGATCCACAACTGATCATTTTAGGAGGATCAGTGCGCCACGCTTATGATTTCTTCCAGGAAACCATGTGGCAACAGATCAGAACTCTAGCTTACACCAAATCTGTCGAGCGGATAAAGATCGAGGTGTCAGCATTGCAAAACAGCGGCATATTGGGTGCGGCGGCTTTGTATTATGATGCGCAGTAAACCAAGTCATTCCTCATAGCGACGGGTTTCAAACCCGCCGCTATGAGGAATAGAGACATTTTTTAAAATATATCTGTTATGAAAAAACTTCTCCTCCTCTGCTTAT
>Ga0105240_10004043_pt1 | contig 22563 bp, 29 predicted proteins | sample KBSC54metaG_FD_80426 | JGI IMG/M metagenome (GOLD analysis project Ga0105240, IMG submission 80426) | Corn rhizosphere microbial communities from Kellogg Biological Station, Michigan, USA - KBS C5-4 metaG | ecosystem: Host-associated > Plants > Roots > Rhizosphere > Soil | place: Michigan, USA... | reverse complement strand
TCACCGCACGGCCGCATGAGCCCGTTCCAGCAGGCGCAGATGTTCAGCCTGCAAGACGCCAACATCCACAACCTCGCGATCGAAGGCGTGTTCGACGATTGCCAGGACCTCGTCAAGGCGGTGTCGAACGACCTGGACTTCAAGCGCAAGTACAAGATCGGCACCGTCAACTCGATCAATTGGGCGCGGCTCGTGGCGCAAGTCGTGTATTACTTCGCCGGCTACTTCCAGGCGACCGCAGCGGACAGTGAAAAAGTGAGCTTTGCCGTTCCCTCCGGCAACTTCGGCAACATCTGCGCCGGGCATGTCGCGCGAATGATGGGACTGCCGATCCAGGCGCTGGTCCTCGCCACCAACGAGAACGACGTGCTGGACGAGTTCTTCCGCACCGGCGTGTATCGCGTGCGATCCAGCGCCGATACGCATGAAACCTCCAGCCCGTCGATGGATATTTCGAAGGCGAGCAATTTCGAGCGATTCGTTTTCGATCTGCTCGACCGGAATGGCGTGCGCATCGGGCAACTGTTCGGCGATGAGCTGGCGAGGTCGGGCAAGTTCGACTTGAGTGGCGACCCGGCGTTTCGGCACCTGCGCGAGCGCTACGGCTTCATCAGCGGCAAAAGCACGCACGCCGATCGCCTGGCCACTATCCGCACTACCTACGAGCGCTTTCATTTGATGATCGATACGCACACGGCCGACGGACTGAAAGTCGCGCGCCAGAACCTGCGGCCAGGTATTCCGATGGTCGTGCTGGAGACCGCGCTGCCGATCAAGTTTGCGCAGACCATCATCGAGGCGCTGGGCCGCGAGCCCGAGCGGCCCGCGCGCTTCGAAGGAATAGAACGGCTGCCCAAGCGCGTCACCGTGCTGCCGGCGGATGCCGCGGCCGTCAAGCAATTCATCGTGAGCCATTGCGACTGAGCCGCCGATGAAATTCTTTTTCGGATATTCGATCGCATGAATGCGATCGGCATTGCGGGGTTCTCAGGATCGGGCAAGACGACGCTGGTGGAGCGGCTGATCCCCGCGCTCAAGATGCGCGGGCTGCGGGTCTCCGTGGTCAAGCACGCGCACCACAAGTTCGACATCGACCATCCCGGCAAGGACACTTACCGGCATCGCGAGGCGGGTGCCTTCGAGGTGGTCGCCGCTTCCGATTCGCGCCTGGCCTTGATCCGGGAGTTCGAGCAACCCACAACCTTGACGGTTCATCAACTCATCGGCGAGCTGTACGACGGCGTGGACTGGGTGCTGGTAGAAGGCTTCAAGCAAAGCGACTTGCAGAAGATCGAAGTGTGGCGCACATCGGCGGGCAAGCCGGCGCTGTATCCGGACGACCCGTTCATCGTCGCGATCGCCACCGATTCGCCCCGGCAACTGCCGGTGGAGACACTACGCCCCGTACTGGACCTGAACGATCCTGATTCCGTGGCCGAGTGGTTGGTGGCTAATGCAAACCGTTTTGAGTACAAGCCGGAACTCTATGCGTGAAAGCAGGTTGAAACACGCTTGACGCGGCGGTTGGGGCATTCCAAGATCGGGACCAACGTCGTTGGCCCGCATCACCAGAGGTCTCGCTCATGCAAGCATCCCTGCTCGAGGAAATCGCACCCGTCCCCAATCCGTATCCCATTCGCAACGACCTGCAATACCCCGAGGTGTGGCGGTTGTGCGAGCAGGCGAGAGAGCTCGCGTGGGACCCGGCGTCGATAGATTTCAATGACCTGCTGGACGCGGACCTCGCGCCCGAGGTGCGTGCGGCAGGCGGGGAATGGTGGAGCCTGCGCGCCTGGATGGAGCACGGCGCGCTGCCTTACGGGGCCGAGCGGCTGCGCGATGCGATCTTCGATCACCAGCCCTTCGAGATCAAGCAGCACATCGTCAACTTCATCGCCGAGGAACTGCGGCACCACGAAGCCTCGGCGCGGATCGCCACGGCTTTGGGCGACTATCAGCCGGAGCCGCGCGCCGATTATTTCAAGGCCGTCATCCCGCGCTTTCACGATGAGCGTGACGAAAAAGCCATGAGCTTTTTCGCCGGACTGGCCGTGAACACGCTGTTCGAGCAGTTGTCCGGCGAGTTGCTGCAGGCGCGCTACGAAAACGCGCGCTTCAAGTCGATCCGTGCGGCGTGCCAGCTGATCCTGCGCGACGAAGCGCGGCATATCCAGTTCGGCCGCGTCATCATGCGGCGCTTCTTTTCAGGGTTGCCGAATTCGGAGAAGCGGCTGATCGGCGAGAAAGTGGCGAAGAAATTGCGCGGCAGTCTGCTCAGCGGCGTGTACGCGGTGGTGAATTTGCCCCAGGAAGAGCGCGAGCGGGCGGGTCGCAATCGAGCGCTTGCAGCCGAGCACGGCCTGGGAGCGACGCATCCTGACGATGAGATGGCGATCATCCGCCGCGCGCTGGAGCAGATGCGCGCCGACGTTGCGGCATACGGCGTGGAAATTCCGATCATCCCCGAAGTGGACCAGGCCGCTCCGGTTCATTGACCCGAGCTCGACATGAAACTTCCCGTCGAAATCTTCCGAGCCGTGGTGGGGGTGATTGCGTCTGTCGCGGCGCTGTCGGCGCAGGCGCAGCCGCAGCCGTACCCTTCGCGGCCCGTCGTCCTGGTCGTTCCTTATCCGGCCGGAGGGTCGGCCGATATCCTCGCGCGCACCGTGGGGCAAAAGCTGGGCGAACGGCTCGGACAGACCGTGGTGGTCGAGAACAAGGCGGGCGCCGGCACCGCGATCGGGGCAAAAGCCGTGGCGCTCGCGCAGCCCGACGGCTACACCTTGCTGCTGGGCACCGTGAGTTCGCAAGCCATCAACCCGGCGATGAACAAGGTGGGCTACGACCCGCTGAAGGACTTCGCGCCGGTGGCTCCGCTGGCCTCGATTCCATTCGTGCTGGTGGCCCATCACTCATTGGCGGCCAACAGCATCGGGGAGCTGATCGCCTTGTCGAAATCCACGCCCGGCCAGATCTCCTATGCATCGGCCGGGGTCGGCACTTCCAATCACCTCGCGGGCGAATTGCTGGCGAGCGCAGCGCAGATCAGCCTGCTTCATGTGCCGTACAAGGGCAGTGCGCCCGCTCTCAATGACGTGATGGCCGGCCATGTGCCGATGATGTTCGACTTGCTCGCGACGGCGTTGCCGGCGGTGCAAGCGGGCAAGCTGAAAGCGCTGGCGGTGACCGGCAAGGCCCGCACGCCCCTGTTGCCCGGCGTGCCGACGGCCATCGAAAGCGGACTGAAGGATTTCGAGGTCAGCGCGTGGTTCGGCATCTTCGCGCCCGCCGGCACGCCGGCCGCCATCGTCGATCGGCTGAATGCCGACATCGCTGCTGTGTTGCAGTCGCCGGAGATGCAAAAGCGGCTGCGCGACCTTGGCGCCGATCTGGAGACCGGCACGCCGGAGTCGTATTCGCGTTATGTCCGCAGCGAAGCAGGCAAGTGGGCCGAGGTCGTGAAAAAGGCCGGACTCTCACCCTGATCGAGGCAGTGAGGGAGAATCGGGGCTGATCCCGAGAGTTGGCCCATGAATTCGAAGACCTCCGCCCGTCCGCCCCTGCGTCCGCTGGACGACGCACTGGCCGAGCTATTGACGTTCGCCCGTGTCCTCGAGGGCACGGATTCGATTTCGACTTTCGATGCCGATTCCCGCGTGCTGGCGCAGGACCTCGTGTCCGAGCTGCAGGTGCCGCCGCAAGACAACAGCTCGATGGATGGCTACGCGGTGCGCAGCAGCGAGGTTGCGGACGAAGGTGTGCCGCTGCCGGTGAGCCAGCGCATTCCCGCGGGCAGCCAGGCGCAGCCGCTCGCGCCCGGCAGCGCCGCGCGCATCTTCACCGGCGCGCCGATTCCGCGGGGCGCCGACGCGGTCGTGATGCAGGAAGACACCGAGCCCGCGGGCGAGCAGATCGTGCGGATACTTGCCGTGCCCAAGCCCGGACAGTGGATCCGCCGCAGCGGCGAAGACGTGAAGCGCGGCGCCGTCGTGCTGGCCAAGGGCGAGCGGCTGACGCCGGCGGCCTTGGGGCTTGCGGCAAGCATCGGCATGGACCAGCTGAAGGTGGCGCGACGTCCCCGCGTCGCGCTCTTTTCCACCGGCGACGAGCTCGTGATGCCCGGCGAAGTCCCGCCGGTGCAGATGAAGCCCGGCACCATCTACAACTCCAATCGATTCTTCATGACGGCGTTGCTGCGCAGGTTGCAGTGCGACGTCACCGACTACGGCATCGTGCCCGACCGCCTCGACGCCACGCAGCAAGCGCTCAAGCGCGCGGCCACCGACCAGGACTTGATCCTCACCTGCGGCGGCGTGTCGGTGGGCGAAGAAGACCACGTCAAGCCGGCGGTGCAATCGCTGGGTTCGCTCGACCTGTGGCAGATCGCGATGAAGCCGGGCAAGCCGTTCGCGTATGGCCGCGTTGGCGATGCGCACTTCATCGGCCTGCCGGGTAATCCGGTCTCGAGCTTGCTCACGTTCCTGCTGCTGGTGCGGCCATTCCTGCTGAAGCTGCAAGGCGCAACCCAGCTCGCGCCGAAAGTGATGCGCCTGCCGGCTCACTTCAACGTGCCGCGCGCCGACAAGCGCCGTGAATTCATGCGCGTGCGGCGCGACGACGAAGGTGGCTTGCAGCTGTTCGCCAACCAGAGTTCGGGCGTGCTGACTTCCACGGTCTGGGGCGATGGGCTGGTCGACAACCCCGCCGGCGCCACCATCGCGCACGGCGACGCAGTTTCATTCATTTCGCTGGCGGAACTTCTGGCATGAAGCTCACCGTGAAATACTTTGCTTCGATCCGCGAGGCACTGGGCCGCGGCGCAGAAGCGCTCGACACATCGGCGGCGACTTTGGCGCAGCTGCGCGATGAGCTGGTCGCGCGCGGTGGCGCCTACGCGCAAAGCCTGGCGCGCGGCAAGTCGGTGCGCGTGGCTTTGAACCAGATCATGAGTGAAGAGTCGGCGCCGCTCAGCGAAGGCTGCGAGGTGGCGTTCTTTCCGCCGGTGACCGGAGGCTGACCATGAACGCCCGGGTTTCGGTGCAGGTGCAGGACTTCAATGTCGCCGACGAGATCGCGGGGCTGCGCGGGCGCGACAAGCGCGTGGGTGCGGTCTGCTCGTTCATCGGTACCGTGCGCGACCGCAGCGACGGCGCCGACGTGAGCTCGATGGAGCTCGAGCACTACCCCGGCATGACCGAGAAAGCGATCGAGGCCATGATCGACGAGGCCCATCGGCGGTTCGACATCTATGGCGCACGCGTCGTGCACCGCGTAGGGCTGCTGCAACCGGCCGAGCAGATCGTGATGGTCGCGGTCACTTCCGCCCATCGGGGCGAAAGCTTCAAGGCCTGCGAATTCCTGATGGACTACCTGAAGACCCAGGCGCCGTTCTGGAAAAAAGAGCAGACGCCGGGTGGTGCGCATTGGGTCGATGCTCGTGTGGCCGACGAAGCTGCGCTGCAGCGATGGGGCATCGTCAAGCCCAATTCCTGAAAACCTCGCACTGGGTCGAACACCCCTGGCGCACTGCCGAGACCGCGCCCGAATTCAGGGAATTCATGCATTGCGCAGCCCCAAAGGTCCCCGCAGTATTCGACGCTTCGTCATCCCACTCGAGCCAGCCATGCGTTCTTTGCGATCCCGACTTGCCATGTTCGCGCTGGGTGCGCTGGCGTGCTTCAGCGCCGCGGCGCAGCCCGCAGCGTCATCGCAGTCCACGCTGCGCCTGATCGTTCCGTTCACGCCCGGCACCGGCATCGACCTGATCGCCCGCACCGTCGGGCCGAAGTTGGGGGAGCGCCTCGGCCGCCCCGTGATGGTCGAGAATCGCGCCGGCGCGTCGGGCAACATCGGCACCGAAGCCGTGGTGCGCGCGCATCCCGACGGTTCCACCTTGCTCGTCAGCGTGAACACGCTGGTGATGAACCGCAGCTTGTATCCGCAGATGACGTTCGATCCCGTGAAGGACCTGGTGCCGGTTTCACTCACGAGCTGGGGGCAGTTGATTCTCGTGGCCAGTCCACGCACCGGTTTCAAGAGCGCGGCGGATCTGATCGCCGCCGCCAAGCGCAAGCCCGGCGCCATCAACTATGCGAGCCCGGGCGTCGGCACGCCGCATCATTTGTCGATGGAGCTGTTCAAGGCCACTAACGGCGTGTTCCTCACGCACATTCCCTATCGCGGCTCGGCGCCCGCCGTGACCGACTTGCTCGGTGGACAGGTGGACGTCGGCTACCTTCCGATCCACGTGGCGCTGCCTTTCGTGAAAGCCGGCCGGCTCACCGCCCTGGCCATCGGCAGCGAGCATCGTCATCCCTTGCTGCCCGATGTGCCCACCTTGGCGGAATCGCGCGCGGGCAACATCAACGTCGACATGTGGTACGGCATATTCGCGCCTCCTGGCACGCCGCCTGACTTTGTCGCGCGCCTCAATCGCGAACTGAAGGAAATCCTGGCCACGCCTGAGATCAAGACGGCTTTCCAGTCGCAAGGCATGGACCCGGCGACTGACAGCCCGCAAGAATTCCGCCGGCTGGTTGAACAGGACGCCGGCCGCTGGGCCCGCTTGATCGAGGCCCAGCACATCACGGCCGAATAAGCGGCGCGCCCGCCGAGGGCACAATCTCCTCCATGGAAATCGCAATCGTGGGCGCCGGCATCGGTGGCCTGAGCCTCGCGCTCGCGCTGCACCGGCACGGAGTTCTCAGCGAGGTGTACGAAACCGTGCCCGAGGTCCGCGAGATCGGCGTCGGCATCACCTTGCTGCCGCACGCGATGCGCGAGCTGGCGCTGTTCGGCCGCGCATCCGAGGTACCCGCGCGGCTCCAATGGCTCGGCCCAGGCGATCGTCGATGCGAAGGTGCTCTCGGCGCTGCTCTCGAACACGGATGACGGGCCGGCCGCCCTGTCGGCCTATGAGACAGCTCGACTGAAGCCCACCGCCAAGGTGGTGGAAACGAATCGCACGGTGCCGCCCGATTTCATCATCATCAAGGTGGACCAGTTGAGCGGCGGCAAACCCTTCCGCCACATCGACGACCTGATCAGCCAGGACGAATTGCGGCGCATGTCCGATGAATACAAGCGGATCGCCGGATTCGCGCTGGATGAGCCCGCAAACGCGCCCCCCGGCTCGGTCAATTGAGATAGCGCGGCTTGCGCAGCAACTGCTCCTGGTCGCCGGTGCTGCCATCGTCAACCGCCACGGGGCCGGCCGCGAAGGGCTCACGCCATTGCGAGCGGGCCAGCGCCTGTTCCAGCAGATGCATCATGCCTTGCATCAGTTTGGGCTCCATCTCGATTTGGAAGCTGCGCGGCTTGGCAACACCGGGCAGCCGCTCGTTGAAGCTCAGGCGCAGCCGCCCATTGGGCAGCGGGGCGGCATCGACGTCGGTGATCAGCAAGGGCTCGTCGCCGAGCGGCAGCTGCGCCTGGTTTTCCTTGTACGGCGTGTCGAAGTCGGCGTCCTTCAGGAATTCGTCCTTGCGAAAGTCGGCCAGCATCTTCTTGAGCCCTTCGTCGGCAGCTTCCAGGGACGTGCCGGCGGCTTCCAGCTTGAGCAGGTGCTTGGTCAGCAATTTCGACAGCAGCGGCCACAGTCCCAGCATCAGGCGGCGGGTGAGCCACATCCGCATTTCCTCCGCCGCCGCGGTGTTCACCCGCACCAGGATGCGGTCCTGCTCGGCGAGGTAAGTCACGGACAGCTGGTGGATTTTCATGGTTTCATTCTAGTCACTGCCCCAGGTCAACAGAGAAGCTGACAGGCCCCTTGAAAACGGGGGCCACCAGCCTAAGCTGTTGATGCAACGGAGTATTGCCAATGCGACTCGACAAACTGACCACCAAATTCCAGGAAGCCCTGGGCGAGGCCCAGACGCTCGCCCTCGGCAACGACCACGCCTATATCGAACCGGCCCACCTGCTGGTGGCCATGCTGCGCCAGGAAGACGGCCCGCGCGCGCTGCTGCAGCGCGCCGGCGTGAACGTGCCCGGCTTGCTGGCCGCGGCGGAAGGCGCGATGCACAAGCTGCCCAAGGTCGAAGGACAGGAGCAGGTGCAGGTCGGCCGGGACCTGGTCTCGCTGCTGCAGGCCGCCGAGAAAGAAGCCCTGAAACGAGGCGACCAATTCATCGCCAGCGAACTCTTCCTGCTGGCCTTGGCCGATACCAAGCAGGACATCGGCCGCATCGCTCGTGATAACGGGCTCAACCGCAAGTCGCTCGAAGCGGCCGTTGAAACCGTGCGCGGCGGTGCCGGCGTGAACAGCGCCGACTCCGAAGGCCAGCGCGAAGCCCTCAAGAAATACACGATGGACCTCACCGAGCGGGCCCGCCAGGGCAAGCTGGATCCGGTGATCGGCCGCGATGACGAGATCCGCCGCGCGATCCAGGTGCTGCAGCGCCGGACCAAGAACAATCCGGTGCTGATCGGGGAACCCGGCGTCGGCAAGACCGCCATCGTCGAAGGCCTGGCGCAGCGCATCGTGGCGGGCGAAGTGCCCGACACATTGAAGAACAAGCGCGTGCTGTCGCTCGACATGGCATCGCTGCTGGCCGGCGCGAAATACCGCGGCGAGTTCGAGGAGCGCCTCAAAAGCGTGCTGAACGAATTGGCCAAGGACGAAGGCCAGACCATCGTTTTCATCGACGAGCTGCACACCATGGTGGGCGCCGGCAAGGCCGAAGGCGCCATCGATGCCGGCAACATGCTCAAGCCCGCGTTGGCGCGCGGTGAACTTCACTGCGTGGGCGCGACCACGCTGGACGAATACCGCAAGTACATCGAGAAGGATGCCGCGCTGGAACGCCGCTTCCAGAAGATCCTCGTCGGTGAGCCCAGCGTGGAGGCGACCATCGCGATCTTGCGTGGCTTGCAGGAAAAATACGAGGTGCACCACGGCGTGGAGATCACCGACCCGGCCATCGTGGCCGCGGCCGAGCTCAGCCACCGCTACATCACCGATCGCTTCCTTCCAGACAAGGCTATCGACCTCATCGACGAAGCCGCGTCCAAGATCAAGATCGAACTCGACTCCAAGCCCGAAGTGATGGACAAGCTTGATCGCCGGCTGATCCAGCTGCAGATCGAGCGCGAAGCCATCAAGCGCGAGAAGGACGAAGCCTCGAAGAAGCGTGCTTCCCTGATCGAGGAGGAAATCGGCAAGCTGCAAAAGGAAATCGCCGACCTCGACGAGATCTGGAAATCCGAGAAAGCCACGGCGCAAGGCAGCGCCCTGGTCAAGGAGGAAATGGACAAGATCAAGCGCGAGATCGAGGAGTTCACGCGCAAGGGCGACTTCAACAAGGTGGCCGAGCTGCAGTACGGCAAGCTGCCCGAACTCGAAAAGCGGCTCAAGGCCGCACAGGACGTGGAAACCGGCAAGGCGAAGAGCGCCAAGGACGGCGGACGGCCGCAATTGCTGCGCACCATGGTGGGAGCCGAAGAGATTGCCGAAGTGGTGGCACGCGCGACCGGCATCCCGGTGTCGAAACTGATGCAAGGTGAGCGCGAGAAGCTATTGCTGATGGAAGATCGACTGCACCAGCGCGTGATCGGCCAGGACGAAGCGATCAGCGCTGTGTCCAATGCGCTTCGCCGCTCGCGTTCGGGCCTGTCCGCTCCGAACCGGCCGACCGGTTCGTTCCTGTTCCTCGGCGCGACCGGCGTGGGCAAGACCGAGTTGTGCAAGGCGCTGGCCAACTTCCTGTTCGACAGCGAAGAGCACCTGATCCGCATCGACATGAGCGAGTTCATGGAGAAGCATTCGGTCGCGCGGCTGATCGGCGCGCCGCCGGGCTACGTCGGCTACGAGGAGGGCGGTTATCTCACCGAAGCCGTGCGCCGCAAACCCTACAGCGTGATCCTGCTCGACGAGATCGAGAAGGCGCACCACGACGTGTTCAACGTGCTGCTGCAGGTGCTCGACGATGGCCGCCTCACTGATGGCCAAGGCCGAACCGTGGACTTCAAGAACACGGTGATCGTGATGACGAGCAACATCGGCTCGCACAAGATCCAGGCGATGGTGGGCAAGCCCTACGAGGACGTGAAGGAAGCGGTGTGGGACGAGCTGAAGAACCACTTCCGGCCCGAGTTCCTCAACCGCATCGACGAAACGGTGGTGTTCCACGGCCTCGACGCGAAGCACATCGCCAAGATCGCGGCGATCCAGCTCAAGGTGCTGGAGCAGCGGCTGGCGAAGATGGACCTCACGCTGCAGGTGTCGCCCGCGGCGCTGGAAGAGCTGGCGAAGGTCGGCTTCGACCCGGTGTTCGGCGCGCGGCCGCTCAAGCGCGCGATCCAGCAGCGCATCGAGAACCCGCTGTCCCGGCTGATTCTCGAAGGGCGCTTCCCGCCCAAGAGCGTCATCCCGGTCGACGTCGACCCCGTGCGCGAACCGGGCGTGTTCCGCTTCGGCGGCGCGCAACCGGTGCCCCAGGAGGAGACGGCGTAAGCGCCGCCGCTTCATCCTCGCTTAAGATCCGCAGCGCAAACTGCGGATCTTCTCTTCGTTCACGACCCATCGAATGCCCACTTTCCTGAGTTTCGTCTCGCGTGTGTTCCTGGTGGCCGCCGGCCTGCTGTTCGCGGCCAGCTTGGCCGTCGCATTCGTGCTCATGGCCGCGGCGTGGACCGTGCGCGGTGCGTGGGCGAGGCTGACCGGCCGCCCGGTGATGCCGTTCATGATGCGCATCGATCCGCGCGCCGGCTTCGATCGCATGTACCGGCGGCCGCCGCAGCCCAGCCGCACGCCGCGTGCGGATGCGATCCAGCCGGGCGCGAAGCTCGGCGACGTGACTGACGTTGAAGCGCGCTCGCCGCGGCGTTGATGCGGCTGGCTGACTGATCGAGAAGGCGACGGCCGCTCAGCCCAAGGGGCTGGGCCGCGAGTTCAAGCCACCCGGCAACAGGCCCTGGAATTGCGCATTGATGGATGCGATGGTTCGCCTGGCGGTCGCTTCATCGTAGAGTTTCGCCAGCACGGCCATCAGGTCGCCGCGCAAGTACCAGAGGTCCTTGATGTCGGTGGCGTAGCGAATGCGGCGGGTCGCTTGCGGGAACTGTTTGGCGCCGTCGTCGCCCAGCACCGACAGCATCGCCTCCCGGATGTCCTCCAGGCCGTTCTCGAGCACCGAATCCGACGGCGGTGAAGGTGGCCTGCCAAGCAAGCCGGTAATGCTGTTCTTGAAATCGGTCTTGTTCCATCGGCCCATGGGGCAATTGTGCTGTATTTCGCATGCGCTCGCCACATGCTCGCCATTCCGAATCGTCGGTTGCCACGGTCAGGATCCGGCCGCTAAGCTGGTTCATATAAAGGAGAGTGGCATGGCATCGATCCGACATGAAATCATCATTGATACGCCCGCAGGTCACGCCTGGGACGCCGTTCGCGACGTAGGCGCCATACACAACCGGCTGGTCCCCGGGTTCGTCACGGATTGCAGGATGGATGGTGACGCGCGCGTCGTCACGTTCGCCAACGGCATCGTCGCGCGCGAGTTGATCGTGGACCTCGACGACAAGAGTCGACGGCTGGCTTGGTCGGCGCGGGGAGGGCGCCTGTCGCACCATAACGCCTCGCTGCAGGTATTCGAGGAAGGCGTCCGGCAGGCTCGCCTTGTCTGGATCGCGGACCTGCTGCCTCATGAAATGGCCCCTGCGATCGACGGCATGATCGCGCAAGGCATGGCGGCGATGAAGCGCACGCTCGAGGCGCCTGCGCGAGACTCCTAGAATCGTGGGTCACCATCATCCATCAGGAGAAAACTCATGGCCAAGGGCTACTGGATCGTTCGCGTCGACATCCGAGACCCGGAGGAATACAAGAAATACATCGCGGCGAACGCGAAGCCGCTGGCGCGCTACGGCGCGCGCTTCCTGGTGCGGGGTGCGCCTTTCGAATGTGTGGAGGGCGGCAGCAGGGCACGCAATGCGGTGATCGAATTTCCCAGCTACCAGGCGGCGCTCGAGTGCTATCGCTCGCCGGAGTATCTGGCGGCGGTCAAGCTGCGCGAGCCGGTCTCGACGGCGGACCTGATTATCATCGAGGGCTACGAGGGACCGCAGCCTGCGTGACCTCCCGCCGACCCGAAAGCCGTCCATGTTCAAAGCCCTCGTCCTCGAAAAGAACCCCGACTTCAGCGCCCGCGTGCGCGACGTGGACGAGAGCTTCCTGTCGGAGGGCGACGTCACCCTCGACGTCGAATACTCCACCATCAACTACAAGGACGCGCTGGCCATCACCAACCGCTCGCCCATCGTGCGCAACTGGCCGATGATCGCCGGCATCGACGGCGCGGGCACGGTCACGGCCAGCCAGTCGGGGCTTTGGAAAGCCGGTGACCAGGTGGTGCTCAACGGCTTCGGCGTGGGTGAACTTCACAAGGGCTGCATCGCCGAGCGTGCCCGGCTCAAGGGCGAATGGCTGATCCGGCGGCCGGAGCGCTTCAGCGCGAAGCAGGCGATGGCGATCGGCACCGCCGGCTACACGGCGATGCTGTGCGTGCTGGCGCTGGAAAAGCACGGCCTGAGGCCCAGCGATGGCGAGGTGCTGGTGACGGGCGCCACCGGCGGGGTGGGTTCCATCGCCGTTTCCGTGTTGTCCAAGCTGGGGTATGAGGTCGTGGCCGCAACCGGCAAAGCATCCGAGGCCGATTACCTCAAGAGGCTCGGCGCGAGCGCCATCATCGATCGCGCCGAGCTGGCTGCGCCGGGCAAGCCGCTGCAAAAGGAGCGCTGGGCCGGCGTGGTCGACGCGGTAGGCAGCCACACGCTGGCCAATGCCTGCGCACAAACGCGTTATCGCGGCGCCGTTGCGGCTTGCGGCCTTGCGCAAGGCGCGGACCTGCCGGCCACCGTCATGCCGTTCATCCTGCGTGCCGTCGCGCTGCTCGGCGTTGAAAGCGTCATGGCGCCGCTGGCGCTACGCGAGCGGGCCTGGAGCCGTCTCGCGCAGGACCTTGATCCGGCCAAGCTGGACGAGATCACCACCGAAGTGCCGCTGTCCGCTGCCATCGAACACGCACAGCGCTTGATGGACGGCAAGGTGCGCGGCCGCATCGCGGTGCGTACACGCGACTAAAAAGTTCCGCGCCCGAGTCAGCGTATTCCCTGGTAACTACGGGCCGAGCGCCCGCGTTGAACCTTCGAGCAGTACCGAAGGGGCATCACCATGCTGGTTCACCGCGCAGACATCACCGCTTCCGAGCGGCAGGCGTTCGAACAGGCGATCCGCGCCAGCGGCAGGGATCCGGGCGCATTCAAGGCCGAGCTGTTCGAGGCGACGCTGATCGAGCTGGGGCGTACCTTGAGGCGGGTCCATGTCGCCACCTGCGGCGCAGCAGCCCAGTACGAAGCAACTTCAGCATCCTGGACGCAGAGCTTCGCGCAACATTTGGCCAAAGGCGTCTTCGGCTGAGCTTGCGGCTCGGGCACAACACAGCCGCGACGGCTTGGAACATACTGGGCCTTCAACCAGAAAGGTCCCATGACGAATATCGTTCCCCACATCGGCCCGGTCGCGGCACTGATCGCCGGCATCCTGATCCTGCTGATTCCGCGCCTGCTCAATTACATCGTGGCGATCTACCTGATCGTCATCGGCGCGGTCGGCCTGTTCGGCCGTTAGCCGGTTCGCACCGTCTAACCGGCCGTGGCAGCGTGGATGGCGTAGAGCTTCTGCATGCCGCCCAGCCAGCGGTCGTAGTCCTGCGCCTTGGCGAGGAAGTACTTCGCGACCTCGGGGTGCGGCAGCACCAGGAACTTCTCGTCGCGCATCGTCGCGACGACATCGCCGGCCACCTGTTCCGGCGTCAACACGCCGTTGACGCCGGCGGAACCGGTCCCGTTGGCGGTCATGTCGGTCTGCACCGACTGCGGGCAAAGGCATGACACGCGCAAGCCGCGCCGGCCGTAGGCAATCCGCAGCCATTCGGCAAACGCCAGCGCCGCATGCTTGGTGACGCCGTACGGCGCCGACTCCACGATATTGAGCAAGCCCGCGGCGGAGGCGGTCACGACGAAATAGCCTTCACCGCGCGCGATCATCTCGGGCACCACGGCGCGGGCGGCCCACACATGCGCCATGCCGTGCACCTGCCACATCTTGTCCCACAGCGCATCTTCGAGTTCGATGCCGCCCATGCGCCCCAGGATTCCCGCGTTGGACATGAAGATGTCGACCTGGCCGAAGCGCTCGCGCGCAGTGGCGACCAGCGCCTGAATATCGGCTTCGCGGCTGACGTCGCAGCGCATGGCCACGGCGCCGATCTCGCGCGCCACGCCCTCGGCGCGCTCGAGGTTCACGTCGCCGACGACTATGCCGCGCGCGCCCTCGGCGGCAAAACGCTTGGCGAGACCCGCGCCGATGCCGCTGGCGCCGCCCGTGACGATGGCCACCTTTCCGCGAATTTCCATGAGTTTCTCCGGTTCGAGGGAGTATCGCGCGCCGGCGCCGCTCGCTCCAGCAACGAATGCGACAGCGCCGAGCGGCCCTTCAGTTGGCTTTCGGCTGCGGGTTCAATTTCGCTGGGCTGGCGACGACTGCCGGCGGGTGCGCAGTCATGGCCTCGGCGCGCGGCGCCGCTACGGCGACAGCAATACCGGGGACCATTGCCTTGTAGACCACTGTGCCGATCGCGGCGACGGCGAACGCGATCGTGGCGAACAGCAGGTACCAGGGCCACGTCGCGGTCTTCACTTCCACCGGCGCGAATCGCCGGCGCAGGCGGCGCTGCGCGCACGCGCGCTCGTCCTCGATGCGGCGGTCGTAATGGGCCCGTCGGTTCGCATCGGACAGCACGCCATAGGCTTCGTTGAGCATGGCCATGATGCGCACCGCGTCGGCATTGCCCGGCAGTTTGTCCGGATGGTATTTCTGCGCCAGCCGCCGGTAGGCGGTTCGCACGCCTTCGGGGGCCGCGCGGCGGCTGACTCGAAGGATGTCGTAGTACGTGGCACTCGCGCTCATCGGCGCAGGCTCCTGGGTTGATGGGCCGGTCCGCGCAAGCCGCGGCAGTGTAGCTATTGAAAGTATAGCGTTGGACGCGACTGCCGAACGGTTTGCCGGACAGTGGAGATGCGCAACTGTGGCTTTGCTCCGACACGCGGTAGCGCCGCGTCCTACGCGAGCGGCGCACGCAATGGCAGAGGATGCGCTTGTCGACTTCAACCTGACACTGCCATGCCAGCCACACAGCAACTCTTGGCCGCGGATTTCGATGAGCAGAGCACGGTGCTCGGCCGCGTGGATGCGGTGCAGGAAGACGAGTACTGGCGGCGCGCGTTCTGGTGCGAGCGCTACTACAGCGAGGGGCTCGAATACGAAGACTATGCGCCAGCCTACTGCGTCGGCTACATCGGCCAGGCGCAGTACGGGGGCGACTATGCCGACGCCGAGACGTCGCTGTGCGCGAATTGGGAGCGCATCAAAGGCGATTCCCGCCTGCCGCTGGATGGCGCTCGGCATGCGATGCGGGCAGCCTGGGACCGGATGGCGGGACGCGCGGAAGCTAACGTGGATCGCGCGGTGCGGCCACTGCTTCTTCGAGGCGGCCCAGCAATGCACGCTGCGCCGGGTTGATCTTGCGCCGCGCTTCGGGTATTTCCAGCCACGCCACTCGATCAATCTCCGGATAGTTCTGCCTGCGCCCTGATTTCGGCGGCCACTCCAGCTCGAAGGTGTTGCAGCTCAGGCTGGACGGCTCGCAGTCTCCCGCGAAAGCCCACGCCTTGATGTGCTTGCCGCTCTTTTGCACCACCTCCCCGAGTTCGATGAAAGGCGGCGTCACGTCAAAGCCGGTTTCCTCTTTGAATTCACGCTGCGCGGCGGCCAGTGCCGACTCGGATTCGTCGTACTCGCCCTTGGGCAGCGTCCAGGCACCTTCGTCCTTGGCTTGCCAGAAAGGTCCGCCCGGATGCGCCAGCAGCACCTGCAGCGCGCCGCCGGACTTGCGGCGATACATCAGCAGTCCGGCGCTCTTCTTCATGGGCGCAGCGTAGCGCAATCACCCGCGCCGCCGCTAGTCGCCCGTATCGCGCGCCGTGGTGCCGGGTGACTGCGGATCGGGCTCCACATCGCGGGTGGCTCGCATCTGCCGCTTCTTGAGCATCGCAAACAGTGCCGAGCCTGCCCCGGCGCCGCTGCGTGGCACTGGGGTGCCGGACTCGGCCGGCTCGATGGGCGGGATCTCCACCTTTTTCTTGTCCTCATGGCTCATTGGCGATGGCTCCCTGCGGCGTCGTCGGCCTCACCGTACTGGTGCCGGTGCTGCCGCCCTTGCGAGATCATGTGCGCCCACGCGCTGGCCGCGCCTTCGCCCGAGTGGCCGTCATCGCGGGACTCGGGCTGGCCCGAGGGCTCTGGCGAGCCGTGTTCTTCCTTGCTCTCGTTGGAACTGCCCATGCTGGTCCTCTTTTTTTCTGGTCGTGCGCCGCGCCCTGAACGGAAGCCCGAATTTTGTCCAGCACGATCGAGCTGGACCGTCGGTGAGCGGCTGAGCCATTTGTAGGAATCGTTCCAATCGGCGTGTCCGGTCCAGTGGCGTGCACGTCCCGCCTAAAATACGCGCATGAGCATTTCGCCCGCCGCCGGCGCGCCGCCTTCCAGCAACATGCGCGACGATGCCGGCCTGATCGGTCTGGTGGGTGCGGCTCACCTGGTCAGCCATTTCAGCCAGCTGTTGCTCGCGCCTCTGTTTCCCTGGCTCAAGGAAGCCTTCAACGCCAGCTATATCGAGCTGGGTTTCCTGATGACCCTGTTCTTCACCGTGTCCTGCGCTGTGCAGACGGCTTCGGGTTTTCTCGTCGACCGGTTCGGCCCTCGCCCGATCCTGTTCGGCGGCTTGGCGCTGCTAGGCGCGACTTCGTTCGGCTTTGCGCTGAGTCCGAACTACGGGGCCATGGCGCTGTGTTCCGTGCTTGCGGGGATGGGCAACGGTGTTTTCCACCCTGCGGATTACACGCTCATCAATCGCAAGGTCAGCTCCGCGCGGCTGGGCCACGCCTACAGTGTGCACGGCATCACCGGCAGCCTCGGCTGGGCGTTGGCGCCGGCCATGGTGGTTCCGCTGGCGATGGCATTTTCCTGGCGTGTGGCGTTGATGGCTGCGGGAACCCTCGCATTCATCGTGCTCGGTGTGTTGCTGTTTTATCGGGAGCGACTCGCGTTGCCGCCTGCCGCGCAGCCGGGCAGTAGGGTCAAAGCTGGCGGTGCGAGCGAAGGCAGCTTTGATTTCCTGCGAATCCCGGCGGTGTGGATGTGCTTTGGGTTCTTCTTTTTTTACGCGCTGGTGCTGAGCGTGGTACAGGCTTTCGCGCCGGAGTCCGCGCGGCAACTGCACGGCGTCCCCGTCGCTGCCGCGGCGATGTGCCTGACCTTGTACATGATCTGCAGCGCGGGTGGGATGGTGATGGGCGGCTTTCTGGCCGCCGATCCCGCACGCTGCGAACGCGTGGTGGGTCTGGGGTTCGGAGTCGCGGCACTCGTCGCGCTGATCATGGCGGTTGCGCCGGTGCCCGGGCTCGCGGTGCCGCCGCTGTTCGCACTGATGGGCTTTGCCACGGGTTTCGCGGCACCGTCGCGCGACTTGCTCGTCAAGCGCTCGACGCCTGAGAACGCCACCGGGCGCGTATACGGCGTGGTGTATTCCGGGCTGGACATCGGGCAAGCGATATCGCCGCTCATCTTCGGGGTGCTGATGGACCATCATCAGTATCGCGGCATCTGGTTGGGCTTGGTGTTGCTGCAGGCGGTGCTCATCACCAGCGCGCTGAACGTGTGGCGAGTGCGGCGCACGGCGCTCGCGGTCGCCTGAGCTTCAGCGTGCCTGGCTGAACGGGGTATCCTTTCGCCCCATGTACGCAGCCTACTTCGGCCTGAAGCACGAGCCGTTTTCGATTGCGCCCGATCCGCGCTACCTGTTCATGAGCGAGCGTCATCGCGAGGCGCTCGCGCATTTGCTCTATGGGCTGGGCGGAGGTGGCGGCTTCGTGCTGCTGTCAGGCGAGATCGGAACCGGCAAGACGACGGTGTGCCGGCTGTTCCTGGAGCAAATCCCGGCCGATTGCAACGTCGCCTACATCTTCAACCCCAAGCTCACGGTGATCGAGCTGCTGCAGTCGATCTGCGACGAGTTCCATATCGCGGTCTCGCCAAAAGACTCGAAGCTGCCGCCAACGGTGAAGGATTACCTCGATCCGCTCAATGACTTCCTGCTGCAGGCACACGCGGCGGGGCGCAACAACGTCCTGATCATCGACGAAGCGCAGAACCTGTCCGCCGAAGTGCTGGAGCAGCTTCGGCTGCTGACCAACCTGGAGACGCGTGAGCGCAAGCTGTTGCAGATCATTTTGATCGGGCAACCCGAGCTGCGCGCCATGCTCGCGCGGCCGGACCTCGAGCAGCTGGGCCAGCGCGTCATCGCGCGCTATCACCTGGATGCATTGACGCCGGCCGAGACGGCGCAGTACATCCAGCATCGGCTCGAGGTGGCGGGGCTGGATCGGGCGATGCCCTTCGAGCGCAACGCGTTCGCGCGCATCCACCAGCTCTCGCGTGGCGTGCCACGCCGCATCAACCTGCTGTGCGATCGCGCGCTGCTCGGCGCGTTCGCGGGCTCACGCGCCGGGGTCGACCGGGCAACCGTGGACAAGGCGGCGGTCGAAGTGTTCGGTCCGCGCTCTGCGACGCCGTCTCCGCGCCGCCGCATGGCGGCCGTGCTCGCGGTGGGGCTCGCCGCGGGCGCCGGCTTGTTTGCCGCCGCCACCCATGTGACGGGCGATTCATCTGCACCGGCGGCGCAAGCCAAGCCGGCGCAAGCCGCTGTCGCGAGTGCGGCCGCTATTCCCAATGTTCCCAAGTCACCGCCGGCCTCGCCGGTTGTTTCAAAAACAGCCTTGGCCGAGGCTGCGTTGAAATTGCCGCCGAAACTGCTTGCCGACCAGCAGCAGGCCTGGCGCGAACTGGCAAAGGCGTGGAAAGTGGATCCCGGACCCGGCGAAGCGTGCAAGGTCCTGCAGAAGGAGCAGTTGCATTGCTTCAGCAAGAATCTCACGCTCGCAGCGATTCGCGAGCTCGGGCGGCCCGGCATCCTCACGCTGGATGCTCAGGGTGGTTCGCCGCGCTATGCGGTGCTCGCCGCCTTGACCCACGACAGCGCCACCTTGCGCGCGGCGGGCACCGAGCAAACGGTGACACTGCCGGCGCTGGCCGCGCGCTGGCACGGCGATTTCGCGACGCTGTGGCGAGCACCGCCGGGGTATGCCGGACGCGTGGCAGCCGGAGACGGTGAAGCCGTCAGGTGGATCGCCACGCGGCTCGCGGCGCTCGACGGATCTGAACCGCCGGAGCACGCGGCGATGGATGCGCGGCTGCGCTCGCAGCTGCGGACGTTTCAGCTGGCGCAGGGACTGGACGGCGACGGCCAGCCCGGTCCCATGACCTTGATGCAACTCAATCGCGCAGCCGGCGTCGACGAGCCGCGGCTGCGCACCGAACCTTGAACTGCGATGTCCTACATCCTCGACGCACTTAGAAAGGCCGATGCGCAGCGCCAGCGCGACCCGGCGCGCGGCATCCATGCGCAGCCCCTGAGCGCGTCCGCGCTGCAGTTCAAAGCGCGCAGCGGACGAGGCGTCCGCCTGTGGTCCGCAGCCGCGGTGGGCGTGGTCGCGCTCTCATCTGCGGGTTGGTATCTGTATCGAGACAAGGCTGAGAGCGGTACGCCGCGCCAGCAGCATGCCGGCAACGGCGCGCCTGTTCCTGCATCGCTCACCACGCTCGTGCAGGCGCAGACCGCCCCCGTCGTGGGCAACCCGGGCTCAGCGCCTGCCGTGATGGCGCCCGCGCCCATGCCGGCACCGGCGATCAATCCTGCGCCGGTGATCAACCCGCCCCCGCAGCCTGGACAGCCGCTTGCAGCGCCCCCGCGAGACCCGCGCGCGACCTCGCAGCCGACGATGCGCGGCGGCCCTCAGCTTGGCGCGGCGGCGACGGCGCGCAGTCCCGGCGCGCAGACGGCTGCACCTCTCGTGCCGCCTCCCGCCGCGGTGCCGCCGCGGCCGGCCATCAGCGCACCCGTTCCGCCGCCGCCGCCCACGCCGCCAGTTTCGGGCTTGCCGCCGGATGCTCCGAAGCTCGTCCTCAGTGGCGGCGTCTATTCCGCCAATCCCGCTCAGCGGATGTTGATCGTGAACGGCCAGGTGTTCAACGAGGGCAGCGAGGTGGCTCCCGGCGTGAAGCTGGAGGCGATCAAACCCAGGACCGTGGTGCTCGGGTTCCGCGGCGCGCACTACACCGTCGCGTATTGAAGTCAATACGCTTGCGGCGGCTGGAACACGGACCAGTGCCCGTCCTTGAACAGGTACAGCGCCGAAGACAGGCGCGCGCCCGCAGCTCCCGCGTATAGCGCCGCCACGCTGAACCGAAGGCTCGCCACAGCCGCCTCGTCCGATGCCGGGGCATACACCAGCCCCCCGCGCCGAGGGACCGCGACCACCAGTCCATCGGGATGCTCCACCTGCAGGCCTTGCCAGAAATCGCGATCGAGGAAGTAACTGCTGGTGAGGTCCGACGAACCGCCTTGCACCTGCATCATTCCGCCGCTCCAGGGCTGGACTGCCGGCGGCCCGTACCTGCGCCGCAGGTTGGAGACCGCCAGCTTCAGGGCGGCATTCGGATCGAGGTGCAGGCGCCGCAAGTCTTCCGGCGAGGCGCTTTGCATGCTGTGGGCGCCGTCGAACACCAGGCGGATATGCATGTCGCCCAGATACTGATACCAGCTGGTGTCGAACTCGACGCGCTGTCCGTCGGGCATCCGCGCGCTGAGCTTGCCATACGGCCGCAGGGCCTCGTCCTGCTTGTTTTCGCCGTGGGATTCGCGCAGTACGGCCAACAAGTTGGGCGCGCTGGTATCGAACACCTCGTCTGCCGGTTGCTGCGCTCCCGCTACCGCGCCGGCCGACACGAACGCGAGCGCGACGAAAGATCGCGTGAGAAAGCGAATGCACCTGGCCATGCCGTTCCCCTCTTCGAATGAACAGATGGTGACGTGCAGGTCGTGAGCACGCAACAGCCGTTTACCAAGTCCATCAAAAAAGTCACACGCCCAAAATGGTCGCGTCGGTACCTGGCAACGAACTTCGTTACGGATATTGCGCAAACGGATGTACATGTAATCCAGCGCATCCGTAGCATCGGCAGCTCTTTCAACGCCACTCAGAGGAAGTACATCATGGCATTGCAATCCCCGTTCTTCAACAAACGCGAACCGGACGCGTACAACCAGCGTCAACCGGGCACCCCAACACCGTCGGCGCCGTCACCACCGTGACCAGCACGCCGGTTCCCGCCGCCGCCACTGCCGCGTCGGCACCCACTGCTCCCGCCGCGAACAGCGTCCCGGTCAAGGAAGGCGAGAGCAAATTGACGGTGGGCCCGAACATCAAGCTCAAGGGCGTCGAGATCACCGACTGCGACACGCTGGTCGTTGAAGGCTCCGTCGAAGCAACGATGGATTCGCGCGTCATCCAGATTTCGGAGCGCGGTTCCTTCAAGGGCTCGGCCGAGATCGATATTGCCGAGATCCATGGGCAGTTCGAAGGCAACCTCACGGTGCGCCAGAAGCTGGTGATCTATTCGACCGGCAAGGTATCGGGCCGCGTGCGCTATGGCAAGGTGGTGATCGAGGAGGGCGGGCAGCTGTCCGGCGAAATCGAGTCCGGCACCGGCAACAGCCGTCCCGCGGTTGCCGCGGTGCGCTCGGCGGCCTGACGCTTGCTCAAACCGCGCTGCGGTGCCGCTGGATGCAGGTATCCAGCACTTCGGCGCGCTCACGCTGCCACCAGTTGCCGGCCGAGAAGATCTCGGCTTCGCAGTAGCCGGCAAACCCCTGGGCCTCGACCCAGCCGCGGATGCGCGGAATGTCGATCACCCCGTCGCCCATCATGCCTCGGTCGTTGAGAAGGTCGACCGTTGGCGTGAGCCAGTCGCACACATGAAATGCCAGCAGGCGCCGTTTGCCGGCGCGTTCGACTTGCGCGCGCAACTTCGGGTCCCACCATACGTGGTAGACGTCCACCGCGACTCCTAGCGCGGCCTGCTGTGATGCTCGGTGCGCATCCGAGGGTGCAGGATCCAGCTCCTCGCAGACATCGAGCGCCTGCTCCAGCGTGTTGATGCACGCCCGGTCGGCGGCGTACATCGGATGCAGCGGCTCGATGGCCAGCGGCATACGCGCTTTCTTGGCGTATTCCAGCAATTGCGCTATGCCATCACGCACCTGGTTGCGCGCCAGCGCCATGTCTTTGTGCACCGCCTTGCCTTCCAGCGCGCCCGGCAAAGAGCCCACGACGAGCACCAGGCAGGCGGCTCCCAGCTCGCACGCTTCATCCACCGCGCGCCGGTTGTCCTCGCGTGCGTCAGCGAGGCCTTGCGCATCGGCAGCCGGAAACATCCCGCCTCTGCAGTAGCCGGAGAGTTCCAGGCCGTGGGTCTTGACCAGACGCGAAATTGTTTCCAGGCCGCATGCCGCCACCTGAGCGCGCCATGGCGAGATCGCGCGGATC
>Ga0105240_10004042_pt1 | contig 22564 bp, 13 predicted proteins | sample KBSC54metaG_FD_80426 | JGI IMG/M metagenome (GOLD analysis project Ga0105240, IMG submission 80426) | Corn rhizosphere microbial communities from Kellogg Biological Station, Michigan, USA - KBS C5-4 metaG | ecosystem: Host-associated > Plants > Roots > Rhizosphere > Soil | place: Michigan, USA... | reverse complement strand
GTTTCCAGGGTTCGAGCATACGAGATGCGCAGCACCGTGCCTGTGGGCTTTACCGTGTAGGCTCCGCCAAGGCGTGGCTCGACCTGCGTGGCGCTGGTGAGGCCGTTGTAGATGTCGCCGCGGAGGCCGAGGTTCCACTGCCACTGCCCCGACTTGATCTGGTCTTCGACGTACAGAGCGGTCTCTTTGATGTCGGCTCGGCCGTGATAGCCGTAGTAGTTGCCGCCGCGCGTGAAGTCGTAGGGAGCAAGCACGGGCAGGTAATTGGGGTTTGCAACCGCTCCGCCCTCTGCGCAATGGGATGGATCGTTATAGCCAGGCAGCGGAGTGCCATCCGCGGCGACACAGGGCGGGTTGTAGGTGGCTTCCACAATGCCGAGGCTGTCGTTCTCCCGCAGGAACGTGTGCGAGAACTGGAGGCCCACCTTCAATGTGTGAATGCCGCGCGCGTATGAGATGTCTGCATGTAGACCCGCGTTGGTCAGCGTGCGGTTCTGGGTGATCGATGAAGTCTGCAGATTCGGCGGCCCGAGGTCAGCCAGCGGATTCCGGCTCGGGTAATAGTTGTAGTCGTCGCGGCGAACAAACGCGTCAATATTGAACACCGAGTTGTTGTTGATGATGTGCGTGTAAGTGGGCGCAATGTTGTAGGTGCCGATCTTCGAGCGCTGGTCGGTGTTGCCGATGATGCCGAAGGCTGGTGTCGCGGTTGTGCCCCCGGCGAGCACATTGGTGACGTTCACGTTGTCGTACGCGTTGGGATTCTGGAACCACGAGCGGCTGTAGTTAAGGTCGAGATGCATGGAGTTCGCCGGAGAGAAGCTCCAATCGATGCGATCGAAGACGTTCTCTTCGTTCCCCTTGTCGTGAAAGACGGAGAACTCGGGCGGATCGAGAAAGCGGCCTGACTTGAGACCGTCCAGCTCGAAGAAGTTGCCCCACTTCTTGCCACCGTAAGAGATGTCAAAGCCAGCATTGGTGGTCCCAAAGGCACCGTAAGAGGTGTAGAAGCTGCCGGTGGGCTTGGTGACTCCCTGGCCGGATCGCGTGGTGGCGACGATCACTAGGCTGGTCTTGTCGCCGTACTCGGCGGGGGGCGCGCCGGCGATAACCTCGAGGGATTGAATCGAGTTGGATGGAAGCTGATTGGAGAAGACCTTGCTCTGCTGGTCGGTGATGGCCTGACCGTCCACGGAAAAGGAGTTGGACGCGTGATCGCCCATACCGTGAAACAGTCCATTGGAGTCGGCTGAGACCCCTGGCGTGGTGGCGGTGACCAGTGAGCTGAGCGAAGAACTGGCGCTTTCAAGCGGGACCTTGCTGAAGAGATCGCGATCGACATCGGTGTGGAAGGTTGGATCGGTTTCGACCAGATCTCCGGCGCTGGCTTCGACTGTGACGGTGGCAGCGGCGGCCTCGATCTTGAGAACCGGGTTGACGCTGATGCCTACAGCGGAGCGAAGGATGACGTTCTGCTTGAGGGCGGCGAAGCCGGGAGCGCTAACGCTGACCGAGTAGTTGTTGAAGGGGATGTTGTCGATTTCAAACTGGCCGGACGCGTCGCTGGTGGCCGTGCGGTTGAGGCCGGAAACGGGGTTGGTCAGGCGAATGGTGGCTCCGGGGATGACAGCGCCGGAGGGGTCGGTGACGGTGCCGCGAACGGACGCGGCATTGCCGTCCTGTGCGGCCGGCGCGGTGAGCGCTGCGCATAGGATTCCCGCGAGCGGGAGAATGCGAAGAAGTCTGCGAAAAAAGAGCGGCATGAACAGAAAGCCTCCAATGGTTGACTGAGTTGCGGAGACGCGCTGGCGCGCGGGTCATCAGTGCAACGAGGCATCAATGCGAAGCGGTTCAGGCCTGAATGATCAAAGAATACGGAACGAAAACGTGCGCTAAATCGGCTGAACCTGGATCAGAACGATGCCGGACTAGCGGGAGGGCGGAGGACGAATAAAAAGCTGCCGTTGCCCCCGCAAGCGGATCGGCCGCACTTCGATTTGCGACACAAAAGCCCGCATCTCGACCAGTACAATGATCGCCGCAGCAACCGCCAGTGGAGCCGCCGTGTGCAGAACCACGCAGATCGGGCAGTGGTCAGCATCGGTGTTCGCCGAGTGAACGTGCGCCACCTGGACGAAAGTGAGCAAAGCCAGCAGTGCCAGGCACACAAGCACCACCACGTAGGCCTTGGGCCTTACGCGCCGGGTGCTGCGCATCCATGGGTGAAGTGCCGTCAAACCAAAGCTTCCTTGCAGAGAAAGGCTTACATCAAGAATACACACAGTTGGATGCTTGAGATCCGGAGATGTCACCCCGTTCCCGCGACCGAGGTAATAGTCGCCAACCAGCGGATTCGATCAGCGTCTAAACTGTTGGACGAAGAGGAATTTCGGGGTTATGCGACGGATAGGCATCATGGTGCTGGCGGTTCTGCTTGCCGGGGCGATTGCGCCCATCGGGCAAAGTCAGGAGAGCGGTCAGGAACGCGATCGGGAGCACAGCAAGGTGATCACTCCCGATGCGCCGGGGCTGGCCCATAATCACCGGCTGATTCTGAAGGATGGCAGCTACCAGGTTGTTCGCCAATACCAGGTTGTTGGCAGTCGCGTGCGCTATATGTCGATGGAGCGCGGAGGCGAGTGGGAGGAACTGCCGTATGACCTGGTGGACTGGGCCGCGACGAAGAAGTGGGAAGAGCACCATACGGGTCCGTATGACACCTCTGGTGACTCCTCCGACGCTATGAATGAAGCGGCGGAACTCGACAAAGAGGAGGCCGCCGAGCGGAACGACCAGAAGGCGCGCATGCCGGAAGTGTCCAAAGGGCTTGAACTTCCCGATGAGGATGGGGTATTTGTACTCGACACATATCAGGGAACGCCGGAGCTTGTGGAACTGAAGCCTTCAGACTTGAACCTGAACCAGAAGAGCCGGAAAGGGCTGGCTACTCTGAATCCCCTGGCAGGGGCGAAGGAATCGATCGAGTTGCCGGGGGCCCATGCGAGGGCGCATCTGCACGTCAACGATCCCGACATCTACGTTTCACTCGAGGGCCGGGACGATGTGGAGCAAGTGGTATCGCGCGCCATGACCGTGAAGACAATTGGGACGCAGGACGTGACGCATCGCAAGCACGGAGCCCACTCGCCGCAATCGGGGTTTGCGATTGTGAAGGTGGATGAGCGACGTGAGGTGCGGATCATTGGAGCAATCCATGTGAGCCCGACCGGAAATGTGACGCAGAGCGAGGACGTGATCCCAACGAAGGTGGAAGTTCTGCCCGGCAAGCACTGGATGAAGCTGACGCCCGACGGCACGCTCAAAGTTGGCGAATACGCGCTGGTGGAAATACTGTCGCCATCAGATATCAGCCAGTCGGTTTGGGACTTCCGCGTAGATCCGCGGATGGGGGATAATCCCGGATCGCTGGGGCCGATTCTGAAATAGCGGACGAGCCGCTGGCAGGCTATGGGGCTTCGCGGCGAGCTAGCTTGATGCGACGCTGTTCCCACTCCTCACTGGAGAAGATGCGCGGGCCGACTTCAATCAGGCGCGGCATCATATTGAAAACGCTGACACGGGTCCAGGGTTTGCCTTCGCGGGTGCGGAAGCCTTTCTCATTCAGATCGCTAACGATGGCTGAATAGGAGAAGTCCTGGGCCAGGAGGTCCATCATGAGGAGCAGTGCCCTGTTCTCGTCGGGGTCGACCTCGAGGCGTTTGCAGTCCTCTGAGATGCGTAGACCGTAGGGGATGGCTTCAGAGAAGGCACCCTCCGAAGGTGTTTCGGAATCGGGCAGCTCACGCCGCCACTCGATGGATACCATCTGCCATCCGGCAGTGGTTCGCTGCCGAATCACGTCCGAGCTGAATGGCTCGGAAACTACGTCACGAATGCGCTCAAAGTACGCCATGGGAGCCTCCGAAGACACTATTGTGCCTTAGTCGAGAGCAATTTGGGGGCCAGAGGACGCGGGTCGAGTCCGTGCTGAATGATGTTGAAAGGAGATGAGTTGATGAGGCAGGGGAGTTTCTGGATTGTGAATCGTAGATGGCCGATTATGGAAAGCTCTGTCCGGTAATGAACGAAGAACGCGGGCGATCCGATGGAGACACCAATTCCCACAGAAGTGATTACGAAAGGATGTGTTCCTCAGAGGCAAGAACATTGGTACAATTCAAGCTTCCAAGGACAAATCAAAACGGCACAAGGACTGGAGTACCAGCAAGACAGACACTGCAGCCATGATTGACTACTACGAGTTCCTTCAAATCAGTCCGCATGCCGACGCTGAGACAATACATCGGGTGTATCGGTATTTAGCCGGGCGCCTGCATCCTGACAATCCGGAATCGGGCGATCCCGAGATGTTCCGAATGCTGAAGGCGGCATACGATACGCTTTCAAATCCATCGCGACGCGCGGAATATGACTCGGCATGCCGCAAAGAGGCGAAAGAAGAGCCGCCCCTTGCAAAGTCCATTGATTTTCTGGACAGCATAGAGGGCGAGCAGAACCGGCGAATTGCGCTGCTTGCCGTGCTGTATTACAAACGACGCGCTAATCCGCGCTTTCCTGAGGTGTCGCTGGCGGAGATCGAGCGACGGATGGGGTTTCCGCGCGATTATCTCGACTTTACGACGTGGTACCTGACGAAAAAGGGATACGTTTCGAGGGCGGATAATTCGGATTTTTCGCTAACGGCGGAGGGTGTGGACTACATCGAATCGCAACGCGGGAATCTGCCGGTATTGAATAAGCTGCTGACGGATGGCAGTGCGATTATCGCCGCGGGAACGAGGAAGCAGAGTGCTGAACAGAACGGCGGAAATGGTGCCGGCAAGGCCAAGAAACCGATCATTTTGCCAAATTCGGAGACGATCTGGCTGGATCGGCGGCAGGGAGAGGGCGATCGACGACATCGAGTGGCTGACCCTCAGCAGATCGCCTACGATAGGCGGACGGGATCACGGGAGCGGCGCGTGAATGCGGGAGACCGGCGAAAAAGCCGTCAGGATCGGCGCGCCTACGCGATCATCAACAACACGACCATTCAGTAGATATCCAAAGATATCCAAGACGCAGATTTGGGTCCCAATGTTCGAGGCTGACCGGGAATGATGCCAGCCTACCTTCGCGAGCCTCCCCCAAGGAGCGAGCCCAGCACGCCGCGAACGATCTGGCGTCCAACGGTGCTCCCGATGGAACGCGCTGCACTCTTCACCATTGCCTGCGCCACCGTGTCTCGCCGCCCGGTACCGCTGCCGAGCACGTTGCCCAGGACACTACCGGCAGCCTGAAGCCAATCGGAGTGGCTGGCCACAGGAGCTGGCGCGGAGGTTTCTTGAACGGAGGGCGTCGATGCTCCGGCGGCGGCTGACGCTGCGGCGACCTTGCCCTTGAGCTTCTCGTACGCAGAATCACGATCCACTGTTTGCTCGTAGACGCCCGCAAGCACGGAATTGCGAATGATCTCCGTTCGCTGGCCGGGTGTGATGGGGCCGATCTGGCTGTGCGGAGGGAATATCATCGCCCGGTCCACCACACCCGGAATTCCCTTTTCATCCAGGAACGAGACCAGCGCTTCGCCGACGCCGAGCTGCGTGATTACCTCTTCGACATCAAGTCTCGGGTTGGCGCGAAAGGTCTGCGCGGCAGCTTTGACAGCCTTCTGGTCGCGTGGCGAAAACGCACGAAGCGCATGCTGTACCCGGTTGCCAAGCTGTCCCAGCACGGTTTCGGGGACGTCGATGGGGTTCTGGGTAACGAAGAAGACGCCCACGCCCTTCGATCGAATCAGACGTACTACCTGCTCGATTCTGGACTGGAGTGTGGAGGGCAGATCGTTGAAGAGCAGATGTGCCTCATCGAAGAAGAAGACCAGCTTCGGTTTCTCGGGATCGCCGACTTCGGGCAGCTTCTCAAATAGCTCGCTCATCAGCCACAGGAGAAATGTTGCGTAGAGTTGGGGGGATTGGAGCAACTGGTCAGCGACAAGTATGTTTACGACGCCCTGGCCCCGGCTGTCGACCTGCAGGAGGTCTTCGATGTTGAGTGCGGGTTCGCCGAAAAACTGATCGCCTCCCTGCTGCTGGAGGCCTACGAGCCCGCGCTGAATCGAGCCGATACTCGCGGCCGAGATGTTTCCGTATTCGGTCTGGTAGTCCTTTGCTCCGTCCGCGACGTGCTGAAGCATGGCTTGCAGGTCTTTCATGTCGAGCAGGAGAAGCCCCTGGTCGTCGGCGATTTTGAACACCAGGGTGAGAACACCTGTCTGCGTGTCGTTGAGGTTGAGAATCCGGCTCAGCAGCAGCGGTCCCATTTCGCTCACCGTGGCGCGCACCGGGTGTCCCTGCTTGCCGAAAACATCCCAGAAGATGACGGGGCAGCCGGAGAATTTCCAATCGGTCAGGCCGAGCAGTTGCAAGCGCTGGTCGAGTTTGGGGGAGCTGTTTCCGGGCTGGCTGATGCCGGAGAGATCTCCCTTAACGTCTGCCGCAAACACGGGCACTCCAATGCTGCTCATTGCTTCGGCCATGACCTGCAGTGTCACGGTCTTTCCGGTACCCGTGGCTCCTGCAACTAGACCATGGCGGTTCGCCATTCCGGGAAGAATCGAGAGTTCGTCCGTTCCTTTTGCGATTGTCGGCACATCGATCATTTGATAAGAAGCCTCCATCAAGTTCGCGTGATGCGCAGATACTCCTCTGTGAGGATAGCGCGCAATCGCGATGCCACGGCTGGGTCGCATTTCGCCTCCAGCGACTGGCAATGCGAGATTGCCGCGCGCAGGTCGCGCAGAAAAGCTACGCCTGCTACAGATCTCCGGTAAGAGTCTTTCAATACCAGTTCGCCGCCTGCAGGCGGTCCTCTTCATTCTCCCAGCTTTGCACGCAGTCTTGATAGGTAGTGTTTGCAAATTGTCCTGCGTCACGCGGCAGAGCTTGATGAACTGCAGGTTCGGGTTGGAACTGTATGGGGTTGAGAGTAGCAGGATCTTTTGCGGACGAGCGAGCGCCGAAAATCGGCAGCCTGAATGCTGGCTCCTGTCGTAAACGTCTGGGCATAGTTACCGGTCGCACTTCAATGCCATTAGGAAAGTTCCGCTCAGGGGTTCGCTCCAACCTGATAATTCAATGTTGCCAGCGCAAGGCGATACTGATATTGCGCGTTGCTGTTCCCGATGGCGGCGTCTGTCTGCTGATATTCAGCCTGGCTCAGCTCAACAATTGAGCTGAGTCCCATTTGATAGCGTGTCTGAGCCAAACTCAAAGCCAGATTGGCTTCCTTTAGAAGCTCTGCGGTTACGGCAACCCGCTGGAATGAAGTGTTCGCCGCCAACCACGAGGTTCGAACATCACGCACGATTCTGTCTCGCAGATCTCTCGTCCGTTCGGCTGCCGCCTGGGCGCGTATTGAAGCCTCTTTGGCCTGGGCCGAATAGAGAAACCCGTTGAAGATGGGGATGTTGAGGTTAACTCCGATCGCGCCCCACCAATTGGTGACATAGTACTGCGCGGGACGAATTGGCACGCTTCCCGCAGTCCCTGAAACTGCAATGCTGGGAAATGATTGATCGCGCTGCGCCTTACTGAATTTGACCAAGGCCTGTTGCGCCAACACAGAGGCCTGCAGGTCAGGGCGATGCTTCAGGCTCTCCGCCACAAGCTGATCAATATCGGGGGGCGGTTGCTGAATCTCGGGGCCATCCTCGACAAGATCGAAATCTACTTGATGATCTAGCCCCAGGATCGCATCCAGCGCCGCCATGGCCGAGTCCGCGTTGTTTTCGGCATCCAGCGCCAGCAACTTTGCCTGTGAGAGATTCACATCGGCAAAGCTCAAATCCAGCGTGGATTTGAGCTTGCTCGCCGTCATCTGGCTCACTTGGGACTCTACTGTCTGGCGGGTTGTTACGTTTTGCTGGGCAACCTGCAAAGTCTGCTGCGCCTGTAGCGCGTTGTAGAAGGCCTGGTCGGTCGCAAGCTGAATCTCGTATTGCGTTGCTATTGCATTTGCGTTCTGAGCCTTCTCCTGAAGTATTGAGGATGCCTCCAAATTCCTGGTTTTGCCGAAATCCGTAACGAGCTGTGAAAATCCGCCACCCACACCTGCGTGCTCAAACAGTCGAGATGCGGTGAGAGATCCTGCGGAAATGCGGGTTGCGTCTTCCGCATCCACCGCTGTAATGGCAGCGCTACCAGTCGGCAACTCTGCCGCTCGTGTTTCACGAGCCATCTGGTGTTGAGCAAGCGCAAGCAGATGAGCCACGCTGACCTGCGGATTGTTTTTGATCGCCATCTGCTCGGCTTGCTTGAGGGTCAATTTCGGCTTGCTGCTCTGCGATGCAGGTGCACTGGCAGGTTGCTGCATCGTCGATGGGCTTGCGGTGCCGGGTGAAGCTGGCGACGGGGAGGCAGTCTGAGCGAGAAGTCGCGGAGCGGGCGCATCGGTAAGCACTGTCTTTTTCGGAACAGCCTGGCCAATTGCCGCTAGAGTCGATATGGCCGCGAGAATCGCGACTGTTGTGCATTCGAATGGCCGTTTCATTGGGATCGTCATGTGCTCTTATGCCTCTCCCTCTGCTACGGCTTTCGTTTGCTTCCGCGCGTGGATGATCAGGTATGCCGCCGGGACAAAAAACACGGTGAGGATCACCGAGACTCCGAGGCCGCCAATCACGGCGCGCGCCAGGGGAGCATAAAACTCACTTCCCTCTTCCAAAGTGAATGCCATTGGCAGCATCCCCAAAATGGTGGCAAGCGAGGTCATCAGAATGGGGCGCAGCCTTAGGCGGCAAGCCATGGCTACAGCCTCATCAATGGGCATACCCTCTCTTCGCAGGATGCGTGTGACGTCGACGATCAGAATGGAATTTGAAACCACGATTCCGGTCATCATGATCACACCCATCAGCGACATCACATTCAGCGTCGTATTGGAAAGAAGCAATGTGAGGATCACGCCCATAATGCCCGGCGGTATAGCCAGCAAAATGATGAAGGGATCTTTGAAAGAAGCAAACTGCGCCATCAGAATGAGGTAAACCAGAATGACCGAGAGAATCAGTCCGATACCGAAACTTGAGAAGGACCGCTGCATGCCTTCCACTGAGCCGCGGAGAGTGACGCGCTCATTCGATGGTATGTGAGCATCGGCAACGACGCGGTTAACTCGCTTGGCTAAATCGCCCAGGTTCTCGCTCGACGGTGAAACGTAGACATCGATGACTCGTTCAATCTGGTAGTGGTCAACTTCGGTTGGCGTGTTGATCGGGCGGATATCGATGACTGCGCCCAGATTGGTGACCGCTTTTCCGGCTGAAGAGCGTAGCGGAATCTGCTTGAGGTCTGTGAGAGATTTGATGTCGGACGCCGGGAACTGAACGGTCTCCAGGTAATTATTTCCGCTCTTTGGATCGACATAATAGCTTGGCGCGATCATGCCATTCGAGTCGAGGGCGGTAATCACGTTGTCAACGATCTCGGTCGAGTTCAGCCCCAGCCTGCCGGCCATTTCACGATTCACGTTGACCTGAAGTCCGGGATAGTCCAGATCTTGCGGGATCAGAACATCGCTAACACCGCTCAGCTTTCTCACGTTCGCGGCAATTTCTCTGGCTGTAGCATAAGCCGCCTTCATATTGCTTCCCTCGATCTGAATGTCGATGGGAGCGGGAAGACCGAGATTCACCACGGCATCAACGAGACTGCCGCTTTGAAAGTAGGTCGAAAGCTGGGGCAGGTCGTTGCGGAGCTTCGCATGCACCAGGTTCATATACTCAAAGCTGCTTCTGCTATGTCCCTTTTTCAGCGCGACGTTGACGAAGGCGGTGTTCTGGCCTGAGTTGCTGGTGTAGATTGACTCGAATCCGGATGTGATGCCGAGATTCGAGACAATCATGTTCAGATCCTTCGGTGGGACGATTGAACGAATGTCCTGCTCAACCTGTGCGATGTATTTATCCGTAACTTCGAGCCGTGTTCCACTTGGCGCCTTGACATTGATTACGAATTGGCCCGCGTCTGTGCGCGGAAAGAATGACGTGCCGAGCAGAGGGAACAGACAAAGGCTTAACAGGAACGCTCCGGTGATTCCTACAACCGTGGCGACTGGTCGCGCCAGGCTCTTGCGAACGGTGATGTCATAGTGCATCAGCATCTTGTCATAGCGGCGATTGAACCAGCGCACAAATAGCTGGAAGGGATTCCCGCCTTTGTGATGGCCAGCCTCGTGGTGCACATTGCGAATAAAGCGCGCGCAAAAGAGAGGCACCACAGTCATCGCAACTACATAAGAGGCGAAAAGAGAAAGCACTACGGAAAGCGCCATCGCCGTGAACAGGAATCGGCTGACACCGTAGAGAAATATCACCGGGAAAAAGACGATTGCAGTCGTAAATGTCGCCGCCAAAACCGGGAGTGCCATCTCGCGCCCGCCTCTTTCGGCAGCTTCGTCGGGAGGTTCGCCCATTTCGAGATGACGAAAGATGTTTTCGAGCACGACAACCGAGTTGTCGATCAGCCTTGAGAACGCAAGAGCCAGACCTCCCAGCACCATCGCATTGATGGTCGCATCCATCGAGTTCAGGATGATGAACGCCGCAAGGGCAGAAAGTGGAATCGACAGCATCACCGCCGCGGTGGCGCGCATACTGCCGAGGAAGATCAGGATCATGGCAGCGGTAAGAATGATGCCAATGCCGCCCTCACTGCCGAGGTTTGCAATAGCCGTCTTCACAAAGACTGACTGATCAAAGATGACCGAAGCCACCAGCGACTTGGGAACATCGAAGAGATTCTTCAGGTCCTTCCTGATTCCATCGACGACAGCGATCGTATTACTTCCGCCGCCCTGCTTGAGGATGGGGAGATACACGGAATGTTGACCGTCGACGCGGACGATGTTCGTCTGAATCGCCGAGTCATCTTTTACATGTGCGACGTCGGCGACCAGGAGCTGACCATTGCCGACACTCCTCAGAGGAAGGTTGCCGATATCGGCTATGGTGGGCATTTGCGAGTCGGCATAGATGCTGTAGTCTTGCGGACCAATGCGCACATCGCCCGAAGGGAGAATCTGATTCGCCTGATTGACTGTGCGCACGACATCCATCGGGCTTAGCTGGTGAGCCTGAAGCTTTACCGGGTCGACGTAGACCTGAATCTGCCGGTACTTGCCTCCGAATGGCGGCGGGATCGACGCTCCCGGCACGTTCGCAATCTGCTCGCGGACAGCGTATTGGCCCAAGTCGTGCAGTTGGGTCTCGTTCAGCCCCTGGCCTTTCAGCGTTACGTAACACACTGGCAAACTGGAGGCATCAAAGCGCAGCACCACAGGCGGCAGAGTACCAGGCGGAAGCCGCCGAAGTTGCGCCATAGCCAGGTTGGAAATTGTAGTGACAGCGGCGTTGGGATCTGTCCCCGGCTGAAAATAAACTTTGATCAGGCTGACGCCGGTCATCGATCGCGATTCAAGATGGTCGATTCCGCTGCCCAATGTGAAAAATCGCTCGAACGGATCGGTGATGTGCGTTTCAATCTGCTCCGGAGGCATGCCGTTGTAAAACGTCGCCACCACAACAACAGGGATCCTGATCTCCGGAAACAGATCCACGGGCATGCGCGCGACGGTCACCGTACCAATGACGGCGATGAACAGGCACATCATCAGAATGAAGAAGGGATAGCGGAGGGCGAACCTCGACATGCTTATTCCTCCGCCTTTCCGCTATTTTCTTCGCTGTCCGGCATGGTTATCTTTTGAGCCCGGACTTCCTCACCGACCCGGAAGGAGGAAAGATTGGCGGCCACAACCTGTTCGCCGTCTCCAAGTCCGGAAACCACTTCCAACCTGGTAGGTGTTTCAATACCGAGGCGCACTGTGCGCTTTTCGATTCGACCTTGTGAATTCACCACCAGGGCGAACGACGTCGATGCGGTGCGATCTATAGCCTGCACTGGAACTGTGAGCCCTGACCCCTTGCGTTCGATATTCAGCGTCACATCGGCGTACATGCCGGGAGACAGGCGTCTGTCTGTATTCTTCAGATCGATCTCGACCTGCATTGTGCGCGTCGCCGCGTCGAGTTCGCCGGTAGTTCGTACGATTTTTCCGGTGAGATGTTGATCGGTGGCTTCAATTCGAATCTGCGCGGTATCGCCGATCTGAACATAACCGGCGAGAGACTCGGGGACCGGCAAACGGAGCCGCAGAATATCGGTTTGCGCCACTTTGACGACGGGCTGCGCGCCGGCACTGGATGTACCCGCCTGGACGAGAGCACCCGTATCGGAGTAGCGCCACGTCACTACGCCGTTGTAAGGCGCCGTAATGTGCGCGTAATCAGCTAACGATGAGTAGTGAAGATGATTGGCTTTGGAAGCGGAAAACGCGTGCTGCATGGCCGACAGGTCTGCGTTGGCTGCGTCGATCTCGGCTTGGGATGAAGAGTCTTTAGCGCGCGCGTCGTCGAGTTCCTGCTCCGCAATCAGGCCGGGACGCGCCGCTGACGCCTGCTTCAGTCTCACGTAGGCTGCGTGGAGCGCCGCGTGATTGTCCTCTGCGCGCGCCACTGCGCTTCTTGCGCGTAAGACGTCCTGCTCACTGCGCTGGACTCCGGACTGTGCCTCGTCAACCTGTGCGGCAAGTTCAGGGATATCAAGTTCCGCCAGTGCTTCGCCCTTGTGCACGCGATCGCCTATGTCTACATTGATCTTCCGGATGTAACCTGAAACCTTGGCGTGGAGTTCGACTTCCTGGTATGGAAGCAGTTCTCCTGCGACCTCTAACTGATTCGAAAGCGGCATGCGCTCCGGCTGGACGACTGGAGCCACCGATACCTGAGAGGCACTAACGGGCGAGGAGTTGTGACAGCCGCAAAATATCCCGACAAAACAGAGGACTGGTGGCCACAACATTCGCGACGCGAGTGCCTCTGTCCGGGCAGTTCTCAACCCTTGGCGATTAAATTGGGGGTCGGCAGCCGCCGACGACTTAACGATATCCAACTCCATTGGAGACAGGACACGCGATCTCTTTCGCATATGGTTAACACCTTCTCATTCCCTGTTTGGCACCATGCGATGAATCGAGCATCACAACTGGCGAAGAAAACACGCAGGTAGGACCCGACTAGTTCGTCCTTGAATACCTGACGCGCAACGGAAATTAGCCCAGTGAATTAAATTCGGGCGAAGGAAGGGGGAGGTCTGAAAAAGAAGGCATTCAGAACAGCGCGGCTCACAAATGACCGCGGGGGTGGCATTTTAAAGCTTCGAACTTCTGAATTCAGCTTCGAAACCGCAGCGAGAATCGCCAAGAGGGCGAGTATCGGAGCCACGATGATGCCGGAATGAGGTGAATCAGCACTGGCGCTGCCGCTGGCGCGACCAGTGGACCGGTAATTTTCGTCGCCAGATAGAAGCTTCGCCATCGGTATCCGATGAACGCTGGCCTGCTGCACATCGTACAAAGAGAGCTTGTAGCCGAGTCCCCACATGAACACGGATATGGCCAGTCCGGCAAACACGAGCAACCGGAACGACTTCATCCAAATTCGTAATGACTCATTCATCTGTGATGTGGACTGAGGAATTCAACTTGCCTGATTGCTCTTAGCATAATCGATTCCACAATTAATATAAAGACCCTCCGTTTTTCGGGATATGCGCAGCCCTAGCTCATCGGAAAGGATTGCATAGTAATGCGAGTCATTGCTCTAGTTAGAGCAACCGCGCGTCTCCCGAGCTTCCTGGAGTTGAACTGCGGCGGGCAATTCAAGTTCCTGGATGTGATCGTGGATCAGGGCAATCAGGCGTCCGGTTGAATCCTCGTCGAGGACGACGCAACATTCTTCCTGGACGATGCGAAGAAGCCGGTGATAGTCGAGAAGCATCTCGACTGCAGATGGGATGGATGAAGGTTCAGACAGACACATGAAGAGACCGCACTCGTCTATGATGACGCGCTCGTGTGGTCGTTTGCTTCGGAAGTGAAGGTTCTACAGAATTCGGCGCATTTAAAGGCAAGCTTCTATTCAGCTTGCCGTTCATCTGATCGGAAGAGAATCCGCATCCAAAGTAGTTTGGGGCGGCGCTACTCACCTTCCCCAAGGCATTCCCCATTTTGTAGATATTCAAATGTGAGGTTCGAAACTTGACGGCACACCATCCGAGGCCACAACAGCAGAGACAACTCTGGTTCTCGCTGGACGGAGAATGGGAGTTTCACATTGATCATCAAGCATCTTTACTGCTCCCCGACGATGTGAGGTGGGATCAAAGAATCGAGGTTCCATTCAGTCCTGAAACCAAGGCGAGTGGAATCGAGGACGCCGGCTTCTATTCTGCTGTGTGGTACAAGCGACAATTCAACAAACCTGAGATGCGACGTGGAGACCACCTTCTGCTGCACTTCGAGGCAGTGGATTATCGCGCGACCGTGTGGGTGAACGGCATACGGGTTTGCTCGCATGAAGGCGGATACACCCCCTTCTACGGTGATATAACCCGCGTCTTGGGTACAGGTACCGAACAAGAAATCGTGGTTCGCGCCGAAGACGACCCGGCGGATCTCGCAAAGCCGCGAGGCAAACAAGATTGGAAGCTGGATCCCCACTCGATCTGGTATCCGCGTACCACCGGGATCTGGCAGACGGTTTGGGTTGAGGTTGTACCTTCAACGCGAATCGACACAATCCAGTGGTCATCGAGCCTTGAGCGCTGGGATATCGGGCTGGATGCAACGATTCGCATGGACCAGCCCAGGGGAGACATCAGGCTAAACGTGACACTCGAGTCTGGCAAGCAACTGCTCGCGTCGGATTCCTACGAAGTAATTGCCGGTGAAGTTCACAGGAGAATTGCGCTCTCGGACCCGGGTATCGACGACTTTCGGAACGATCTGCTCTGGAGCCCTTCTTCTCCCACTCTAATTGACGCGAAGGTCGAGTTAGTCGACGAAGGGGGAACAGTTCTCGATTCGCTGAGCAGCTATACTGCTCTTCGCTCCGTCTCCGTACAAGGAGATCGGTTCCTCCTGAATAGCCGTCCGCTCCATCTACGCCTGGTACTCGACCAGGGTTATTGGCCGGAATCCGGACTAACTGCGCCCAGCGATGAGGCGCTTGTGCAAGATATCTTGCTGGCGCGCAAGATGGGATTCAACGGGGTGCGTAAACATCAGAAGATTGAATGCGCGCGATATCTATATTGGGCCGACCGCCTGGGCCTATTGGTGTGGGAAGAAATGCCGAGTGCGTACAGGTACACGACCAAGTCGGTGGAGAGACTCACACGAGAGTGGATAGCTGTGATGCATCGCGACCGCAGCCATCCCTGTATTGTGGCCTGGGTACCGTTCAATGAATCCTGGGGTGTCCCGGATCTGCCCGAGAGCCCTGCGCAACGGCATTATGTGCAGGCGCTTTACCATCTAACGAAATCAATCGATCCGACGCGACCTGTGCTCGGCAATGACGGCTGGGAGAGCGTCGCGACAGATATCATCGGTATTCACGATTACGATTACGACCCGGAACGCATCGGCCGGAGATACGGGATTGATGATATCGAGTCACGCCTGTTCAAGCGGGAAAGGCCGGGAGGTCGAGTGCTCGTGGTCGGCGATGACGCGAACCGAAATCACCCGATTGTACTTACCGAGTTTGGTGGGATCTCATACGGCAGCAAAGAAGCCGACTTCTGGGGTTACTCAAAGGCTTCATCTCCTGAGGAGCTTCTCCAGAGGTACGTATCTCTTCTCGACATCGTTCGCAACCTTCCGGCGCTGGCGGGTTTTTGCTATACGCAGTTCGCGGATACCTACCAGGAAGCAAACGGCCTTCTTTATCCGGACCGAACACCCAAGGTAGATATGGAGAAGATCGCCGAGGCAACGGCCGGCGCTACCGCCGATCCGGACTTGCAGATCGATACTCTTTGGCGAGAGCACGTCATGCGCCGCACACCTTAGTCGGTACGCGCATGTGGTTCAAAAATGGAACCGCTGTTCGCTCCGCCACCACCCCTGGACCGCGAGTGCGGGGTGAGATGGCGGACAGCCTTCGGCAATGTCGCCGATCAGGTACGCCAATTCGGTTTTTATCGGCTTACCGTCCCGCAGTTCGAACACCCCATGTTCATAGTGACCGTTATCGCAGGTGACTAACTTATCCCAAAAGAACGAACCGAACAGCGCCCAGAAGGTCATTGCCGAGCAGCTAACTCCCTCTCTCCGTGCGCTCATAATTCCATGCCATGCCTGGGCAGCCCAGCGGATTTGTTCTTCCGGCGAGCCTCCCAGATGAACTTCAGTGAGCGCAACCGGAATGTGATACCGCTCCCAGGCATCGCGCAGCACACCTGCGAATCCGCTGAATACTGCTGAACGGACTCGGACTGCCTCGATGTCCACAAAAGCTCCTTCAGCGGAGCGGCGATCCGGTGGGTATTGATCTATCCGATGATCGAGAAAGCGATCACTCGTCACGTAGTAATTGATCCCCAGCACATCCGGTGGGCACGGATTCTCCTGAAACCACTGGATCTCCCTGGCCGGAATTCCCTTGGAGAGCATATAAGCGAACATCGGATGCTGCTCATCGACGACACCGCACAACAGGTCAATCGGAAGCCAGCGCCGCAGGTTCAGCAGCGAACAGATAGGCCGCAATACTTCACTCCCGGACGTAAATCCAAATTCCTCAGTCTGGATCAGTTGCGCTTCGGGTTGAATTTCACGGATCACCTTCATGCTCAGAACAGTACCCTTCAACTGGTTGAGCAGCGCCTGAAGATAGCTCTGGTAGCTCTGGTGGTGGGGGTACCAAACTCCATATAAGGCACTAAATCTTGCGGTAGTGTGCGGCTCATTTACAGGAGTGTATGCATCGATCCACGGATATCTGCGGGCCACCTGCGCCGCGTAGTCTGCAAGCAGTTCAGGAAATCTGGGATCGAGGAGGCTAGTGTACGCCGGGCCGCTGCCATGATGGACAAGTCCCGCGATCGGGCGAATACCCAGTTGGCGCATGACCGCGAACCATGAGTCGGAAAATTTCCACGATGGATCGCAGGTATGCCGTTCCCATGGTATGCCCGCCCGCAGAGTCTCAATCCCGAGCGAGGCGATCATGTCGAGATCGCTGATCCTTCGGTGGTGTCCGGAAATGTCTAACTGATCGAAATATCGATCGCCGACGCGATTGCACGTGCACTCTACTCCTCCCCAGACGGAGATGGAGGTTTCGCCCGTGATCGGGTCGCGCACCTGGGTTAGCTGCTGTGCTTCGTCTTCAACTCTCATAGGCTCAGGCTGCTTCGTCCGGCTGCTCCTGAAGCACTACGGACTGCTTTTGGTTCTCAGGTTCTGAAGACAGTACAACAACGGAGCGAGATGGCAGCGACCGCGACCGCTTAGCCTTCAGCTTCTCGAACAGGCTCAGCGATTGAGCCACTACCTGGTCCATGTTGTAGTACTTATATGTTGCCAGCCGGCCAGTGAAGTGAACGTCCTCTAACGAATCAGCGAGCTCCTTGTAGCGCTGATATAACTCCGCATTTTCTCTTTTAGGTATGGGGTAGTAAGGATCACCCTCGCTGCGCGGATACTCAAACACAATGCTTGTCCTCGGATGCTCCTGGCCGGTCAGGTACTTGAACTCCGTGATCCGCGTGTACGAATGCTCGTTGGGATAATTAATGACTGCGGAAGGCTGATACGTTGGGAGGTGATGCGTCTGATGCTCAAAATGCAGCGAGCGGTAAGGCAACTTGCCGTAACAATAGTTGAAATACTCATCCACCGGTCCGGTGAAAATGATTTGCCTGCATCCCACTTCATTCATGATGTCCCGGTAATCCGTATTCAGGAGAATCCGAATGTTTGGATGCGAAAGCATCTTATCGAACATACGTGTGTACCCATGGAGCGGCATTGCCTGGAATCGGTCAGTGAAGTAGCGATCATCGCGGCTTGAACGCACCGGTACTCGCGCAGTGACACTCGCATCCAATTCGGTGGGATCGAGTCCCCACTGTTTCCGGGTGTAATTGCGAAAGAACTTATCATAGAGCTCCTGCCCGACTCGATTCACCACAACATCGCGTGAGGTCTTTATTTCGCAGGGCTCCGCCACGCTCGCGAGGTACTGTTCCACTTCATGGCAATTCAGGCTCATGCCGTACAGCTTGTTCAGCGTATTCGCATTGATGGGCATCGAGACCAGCTGGCCATCAACACTTGCCAGCACGCGATGCTCGTAGGGACGCCACGCGGTGAACCTCGAGAGATACTCAAAAACGCGCTCCGAGTTCGTGTGAAAAATGTGAGGCCCGTATTTATGAATGAGAATCCCGGCCTCGTCATAGCAATCGTACGCATTCCCACCGATATGATTACGCTTGTCAACCAGCAGAACACTAGCATCCAGCTGGGAGGAAAGCCTCTCAGCCAGTACACTGCCTGCAAACCCGGCCCCTACAATTAAGTAGTCAAACATAAGATTCCCCGCACTCCACATTTGTGCCAATCCTGTTTGGCACGTTCCTTTGCAGCATGCTGCGTTCGATCTCACTCCACATTCCGGCAAAGGTCCTATCCCACGACATTTCCCCGATGAATTGGTCGACGCTTTGCAGCCATTGATCGTCGTTTCTATGGAGACAACAATCAATTGCCCGAGAAAAAGTATCTGCATCTCCTGCTATCTCGACCAGCCCGCGTTCGCCGTAAGGTCTGAGGACATCACGAATCGGCGTGGATACCACAGGCTTTCCAGCGGCCAAATACTCCGGTGTCTTTGTGGGACTGATAAATCTCGTAGACGAGTTTTGTGCAAATGGCAGCATGGCAACATCCCAGTTCGCCAGATATTGTGGTAACTCGGCGTAAGTCTTCTGTCCGAGGTAATGAATGTTCGCGGCTTGTGGGAGTTGGTTCGGATTGATCTTGGCGACCGGCCCGACCAGAATGAAATGCAAATTTGGAGTTCGCTCGGCCATTGCGGCCAATAACTGTTGATCCAATCGCTCATCGAGCACGCCGAAGAAGCCGATCCGGGGATGGGGAATGCTCGCCTGATCATCCGGATCAGGAAGCGGCCCGCGCGCACTCGAAAAATGCTCCCGGTCGATACTGCTTGGAAACAGATGGACATTCTCGTGCTGTAGCCGTTTTGCGTCGTATAGACTTGGACCTCCGGCGAACACGACGTCTGCGCGTGCGAAGAGCCGGTTCTCCATCCCAATCAGTTCCGGCGGCGCTCCCTGGAATGCCGAGAGCTCGTCCATGCAGTCATATACAGTCAGCAGCGGAGATAGGTGACAGGAAAACTCAAGAGCCATGGGCGTGTAGTACCAACTTATGAAACGACTGATTCCTTCCCGCTGGAGATATTGGTCCAGCAACTTTCGCTGGAGATCCACACTGGCAGATTTGCCAATGCCTTCGGGCAAGATGGGGGTCAACACCCGCAAGCCCCTATCTACTGACTCAATGCGCAGTTCGGCACTATCAGCAGGTTTGTACAATGGCTCTTCCCAGAAGTACACCTCGCATACGTTCTGACAACGCGATAGCAGATGCTGTGGTCTCTGATAGACAAAATTCCACCTAAGGTGGCAGAAACACAAAACGGAGCCGGATTTCGGTAAAGTAAATTGTTCAAGCACGATGATGTGATGCTCGGACATAAGTTACGGCAGCTTTGTGGTAGCCGCACCTTCCATCTAAGCCACAGCTGATCATTCAAACGACTGATCGAGCTTCGGCAAGGGTTTCTCCCAGTGATCGAGCGCTAAAGCTTCAGCAAATCGTAGTGTGTTACCCGCAAGTGCCACTACTGAGTGCTGCCCAGATCGCAGGTTGATAGTAACTTTGGGCGAAGAGGAGAGGCTATACCTTGGCGATCACGGCCGTCGCTGGGGATCCGGCTGTCTGTATGAGCCCCTTCCTTTAAAAGGGCATTCACGCCGGCGGCGCGATAGGATTGTTCCAAAATGAAAGGCGCTCGGCACCCATCCCGGCCGCCGAGCGCTTCTGGTATTACCCTACTTCACTTCGATTCCCTGACGATCGCTTCCGCAGCGTTTCCGGCGACCACCCAGCTTGCCGAGCCGGCTACCACGGCTTCATCCTCGAACCAGAGGAATCCGAAATCATCGATGCACTCCGGAAAATCGGGCTTGATGATGATGTATCCCGGAATAACGGCGCCCGGAATGTAAGCATTGTCTGCACGGTTGTTGCTATACGTCTTTGTCTTCGAGACCGTACCGACGCCAGCTACATACGAAGTACTGGATACAGGGTGGGTGCCGAGGATGTAGTTGACGGCGCGAAGTGTATATTCAGGGCCCACAAGATCTGGAAACGCCTTGTGAAGAAAGTACATCCTGATGGCCATGTCCACTACAGCGCCCGATCCGCCCCAGGTGCCGAGGCTCGGAGGCACGCCGAACGGGGTGGCGTCCAGATGCTTGTCGAGGCCGGCCATATATGTCTTGACGGCTTCCCGCAGTTGGTCCTTCGCGCTCGCGTCGAGATAAGGCAATGCGCGGACTGCCGTCCATCCTTGGAATTCAATGTGCTGCGGGGTGATCATCTGAGGGAACAATTCCTTCAGGCGCGACTTGTATGGCTCGGCGCCATGGGTGGCAATCGTCAACTCAAGAGCCGCGGCCCAGTCCAGTCCTACGCCAAAGCGGCCTCGGCCTGCGCCGGCAGGAGGAGCTGGCTGTGCGCTGGGCGTGCCGGAACTTACAGGAGCGCCTGAAGCGGCTTTTACTTTACGTCCACCCTGAGCACCAGACACCGCGCCCTGCGACGCAGCTAGCACGCCATTGGCAGGAGCGCCTTCCGGAGCACCGCCCCAACCGCCGCCCGGGAACGGTGTTGGGTGAGCCTTCTCGCTGTTCCATACCTTGATAGCAGTGTCGAGGCAGTCTTTCGCTAACGCGTCGTCATAGCCTTTCAACACATCGGCCGATGCAGCCAGCGCGGCGATAGCGTTCCACTGGAAGAAGGGGTTATTGGTGGAGAAGATCCAGCGGTCATCCGGCTTGCCGGAGTAATCCCCTTTCACGTCGTTCGGACCGAGCTTCGGGTCATAGATGCGTCCGTCGGTTTTCGACGCGGCATCACCCAGGTGCGTGTACTGGCGCAGATCTGGTTCGTGCGTGCCGCGGATGGCGTGGCCGATATTGTGGAACTGCGCAAGGATATACAGTGCGCCGTGTTTGACTTGCTGCACTGTGTCCGGCACACCATCGGGACGATGCATCTCGACCTGGCGGGAGATTTCGTCCACCGTAAGCTCGTCGTATTTGAGATCAAATTCACGATACGCCAGAGCGAGACTCTGAATCACGCTCAGTTGCGCAGGCTCCTCCAGGTCGAAGTCGCCTGCATCGTACCAGCCTCCTACGTTCATGCCAGGAATGTGATCGCCGCCTTTGTACTTTCCATCGGTTGCCGTGGCCTGATTCCAGCCGTCGAATTGCTCGCCAACTACAGGCGCCAATCGACCATCATCCAGATGCGAAGCGCCGTGCCACACGCGGTAGGCTTCGCGAACAGCAACGTGATCCATCTGCTCCGCAAGGTGATGGTCCAGGCTGTCCTGCCAGATGTGAGCGTAAGCATCCTCGGCAATCGGAAATGGCGCCGTCCGCTGGTCTGCGTACTCGATAACATAAAGTCCAGGGTCCTTGACCTGGGTGAAATCGAATTTCGAGTATGCATACCGCAGCCACGGCGTCGAAGGTGTGATCGGCCCCTCGAACACCTGTTTGTACGATCCATCCTCTATCAGGCGCAGCACTTTCGCAGTTTTTGGTGCGTCGTATTTCGGGTCAAGTTCGAGCACCGCCACCTTTTGGAAGCCGGGCACATAACCGACCTGGCTGTGCGCGATCATCGGCGGCCGCGTCCAGTTCGGAATCACGTCTGGCCTGATGTGCCAGACGATGGCACCCGTGGTCTTGCCTGCAGGGATGAGCGAACGCAACACGAACCAGCCGTTCTGCGCGCGATCGCGTCCATCGAAGAGCATCAGGTCGGCCGTATCGGAGACGACGTTGACCCGGGCCAGCGCGTCGTCGACCCCCAGGGTGATGCTCTTGCCCGTCGCGAAGGGCAGCGGCTGAGTGTATCCCTTGGCCTTGTCCCAGTCCTCGAGGTAGTAGGCCTTTTTCGGTTCATCAGCCAGCGGCATCACCTTAACCATAGGATCATCGGGCGTTCGCGGGAAAATGCCGGCATTGGTTCCGTCCACCAGGTAAGCATGGCCCATGTAGATGGAAGGCAGGAACTCCAGGTTGAACCCCGCGCGCCCGGCCAGTTTCTCCGGTAGCGGCTTATCGAGATTGATGCTGACCTTCACGCCACCTGGCTCCGCTGCGACTTCCAGCGTGTAGCTGACATCGAACGACGGGAAAGCGAGGTCGGCGGTGAGCCGGTTGTTTGCCTTATCGGCATGACGCCCCTTGAGGGTTGCCACCAAGTCCCACTGCTCGGGCGTTGGCATGAGGCGCACGTCACCGTTCGTAGCGATACGCTGGCC